>Ga0315315_10002451_pt1 | contig 16982 bp, 17 predicted proteins | sample M140m3416metaG_FD_203699 | JGI IMG/M metagenome (GOLD analysis project Ga0315315, IMG submission 203699) | Ammonia-oxidizing marine archaeal communities from Monterey Bay, California, United States - M1 40m 3416 | ecosystem: Environmental > Aquatic > Marine > Intertidal zone | place: USA... | reverse complement strand
GATATCCGAGACTTCTATCGAAACGATATTCGGTTTCTTCAGCAGTTTCATGATCGGGGGCAGGCATGATTGTGTCCTTAGATTGGTTATCTGAGTATGTTGATCTGCCAGAAGTTGATGTGTTGACGGAGCAACTCCTTCTCTCGGGACTGAATCATGAGTCAACCAAAAACGTTGGTAGTGATACGGCCATTGATCTCGAGGTAACGAGCAATCGGCCAGATTGTCTTGGTCACATAGGGGTCGCGCGAGAAGTTTCTGTTTTGTTCCAGCGTCCCTTGAAAATACCAAGGGCGTCAATCACGGGCCCAGAGGTCTCTCATTCTTTCTCGGTGGCAATTGACGCAACAGATATGTGCCCTTTCTATACGGCACGTCTCATCCGTGGCGTCACTGTTGGCCCGAGCCCTGACTGGCTCGTCCGTCGCCTTGAGGCCGTTGGTGTAGCAAGTGTGAATAATGTTGTCGACATAACAAACTATGTCATGCTTGAGTGTGGCCAACCTTTGCATGCCTTCGATCTTTCTAGCTTACGCGGTGATAACATCAATGTTCGGCGAGCTAGACAAGGGGAATCATTCGTTGCAATCAACCACAAGGAGTACGAACTGACTTCGGAGATGTGTGTCATCTCGGATTCGAAGCAGCCTGTGGCCATCGCAGGAGTGATGGGAGGAGCTGAGACCGAAATCTCAACTGAAACAACGGATGTTCTTATTGAGTCAGCCCAATTTGCTCCGTTGCCTGTACGGTCGGCTGCTCGCGCGTTGGTTTTAGGAAGTCCATCTTCATATCGATTTGAACGCGGTCCTGATCCTGCTGCTGTGGAATGGGCAAGTTGTAGGGCAGTAGAACTCATTCTCGATCTTGCTGGTGGTACTTTTGCCGCTCCAGCGTTTCAGGCAGGAAGCCTCGATTCCAGCCAGGCCACTATTGATTTACGTATGCACCGTGTGGAACAGGTTCTAGGTGTCTCAATTCCCAAACAGCGACAGCGGGAGATCCTTCAATCACTTGGCTTTGTTGAACAAGAGCCGGGGGCTGATGTGACACGTTGGCTTGCGCCAACGTGGCGTCGTGACTGCACGCGTGAAATTGATCTCGTGGAGGAAGTTGCTCGCGTCGAAGGGTATGATTGCGTGCCCGAGAATATTCCAATAACGGCTGTTCCTGTCCAGCGTTCACCGCGTGAACGCATGGTTCGGATAGTTAGTGAGTCTTGTGTTGCTGCTGGTTTCTGTGAAGCAATGACGCGAAGTGTTGTTGGTGAAAAGTTTGAAGAATTGAGTAGTCCTTGGGGATGCACCCCTGCACTCGTTTGCAGCCCCCCTCTGGTTCAAGGAGCAGATAGACTCCGCCGGACGCTACTTCCTAGTTTGCTGGATGCACGGTCAAACAGTCTCAGTTCAGGATCTTCTCATGGTGATCTGTTTGAGATAGCACACTGCTATCTCTCGCGCGAGAATGATGTGTTGGAAGATACGTCGCCGATAGAAGAGCCTTTGTTGCTTGCGTTGGTAACAGGAGGTGACTTTTTTCATGGGAAAGGTTTTGCTGCAGCCATTTTTGAACGGTTGGGATTGTACGAATGGTCATCTGCGGAGAAGCCGATTGCACACGCAGACGTCGAATTTGGGCTTACCTATCACCCATTTGAGTCTGCGGTTCTGCAGGCAGGTCGTTCTGCCGAGATTCTGTTTCATCGTGCAGGCGAAAAGAGTCGCAGGATTGGCGTTGTCGGTGAGTTTTCGGCAGACGTCATGAAAATGTGTGGTCTTGATAGAGATTCAGTTGGAATTGAGCTTCGACTTGATGGACTTGAGTTCACCACCATGTATGAACCAACACTCCTTTCGCTGAGCAGCTTTCCGTCGATTGATCGTGACATGAATCTTGTAGTTGACGAAGCAATTTCATGGGCGTCAATTTGTGCTGCGATTGAATCAACGCAATGCGATGCCTTGGAAAGTATCCGCCTTGGTCAAATTTGGAGAGATGCCGAACGTCTTGGCAAAGGCAAGAAAAGTGTGGTTGTATCAATCCGCCTCAGGAGCTTCAAAGAAACTCTGTCTGCGGAACAGGCGAACGCTTTTGTCGAAGCGATGGTAAGTTCTTGCCAATCACGTGTAGGCGCAGCTCTTCGAGGATAAGAGATGACGAGCAGCTAGCTGATGAGACTGATGAAACACAGGTTTGCATTGCCTTTTTAGTTCGCCGCTGTATTTCGTTGCGTTGTCGAAGTGCTGAATTTGGTGATGAGCAAGAAATGTGCGGAGGGGGTAATTTACCGTTTCGACTTCATTTCCCGTAGCTGCGGCAAACACTATGTGTTCCACACCAATCAGTTTCTAAGGCTGTAGTGTTTTGAAAAAACATTCTCGTAATATGAGCCACGCTGTTTCGGTCAGTTTTTAAGTGGGAAGTGGCGGTTGACGGAGCCATCATCGAGCTCGATTCCCTCGAGGGCATTAATTCCTGAGGCTCACGACGCCAGGAGGCCATCGAGATATGCCCGAGCTGCTTGGATTACTGCGGTGATCTCAGCCGCAGACTTCAGAATTGGCACACCTCTTGGCACAGGGTGCATAAAGATCTCTATCGATCCAGCAAACTGCATCTTGGAAAGCTGCCGCATCATGGGACCGAAGTCGAGTGAGCCACAACCAGGTAGCTGTAAGAGTTCATCGGCCTTGCGCAACTTCTCCTTTGAGCACTTTCCATACTGCTGGGTATAGACGAACTTGACTGTTGAACTGGCGTCAGCTGCCAGGTCGGCGAGCGGGTTGCCATCTTGAGGAAGATGGTGTGGGGCGAGGGCGATTCCTATACGGTCACTCTCTACCAATGTGGTAAATCGGCGGATCGACTCGGGGGAGTTTAGTAGTGAGTTGGAGTGGTTTTCAATTGCAATCACGCCCGGTCCTGCCTCAGCTTGTTTTATAGCCGGACTAAGTTTGCTGAGAAACGCCCGCATTGCAGCGTCGAGAGGCTTACCAGAGAGATTGCCATTGCCCGGAGCCATCGTGACCACGACAGTCTGTGAATCGCGGAGCTGTCGCGCTACGGCAAACTCAGAGTCAAGTTTGAAAGCCCCAGGGAGGTAACAGGCTATGCCGCCGAGTTGTACGTGATGTTTTTCAAGCAGCTGCTGTACCTGCTCGACACCGCGGCTTTCAATTTCCTCTCGCTGTGTGTCGTGTGGTTGTGGCCACAGGTTAATTGATGTGGCGTCAGTCTTGGCAACCACAGGCAGGATTTCGGAGAGCGCAGCAGTCCCTTAGAGTGCTGACGAGAGGATGAAACTGGGTCGCCAGTGAATGTTCAGTGATTCCTCGACAGCTAAGGCGGCTGTTTTCACAACAGCTGTAGCAGAACTCATCGAGGTACGGCGGCTAAGCGTAGTTCTCAAACGGAAACCTCGTATCCCTTGCGTTGTGGCCTGCTGAGAAGACGGTTTGCCTCTTCATCAGCCACAAACTGCTCGACGTTGGCGTCCCAGCTCAGTGGTCGCCCAAGACGACAGGCGATGTTACCCAAGTGGCAGGTGGTGGCAGAGCGATGCTGACTTTCGGCATCAGAGATAGGTTGTCTGCGAGTCGCGACACAGTCGAAGAAGTTACCCATGTGATTCACAATCGCCTCAATCTTACCATTTCGCTTTGGCCGGTTGAGATTATCGAATTCGTAGAGTCTGAACGCGTCACGTGGCAGTGGTTTCTCAGCCAGCTCGTCGACGGGAACCCCAGTTAGCGAGCCGCGGTTGACAAAGATGCGGCCTTCGCTGCCCTCAAACAGGATGCCGTTGCGGCCGGTGTCGGTGACGAGCATCTCTACATCGTTGGAATACCGAAAAAGCACGTGAAATGAAGTGGGCACGTTGTAGCCGTTGTTGACCTGCGGCATGGTCGCCTCTGGAATCACCTCAATTGGATCGGTGCCAATTGCCCACTGGGCGATGTCGAGATGATGGGCCCCATGATCGGTCATCTTTCCGCCAGCATAGTCAAACCACCAGCGAAACGTGTAATGGCAGCGTTCTTTGGTGTAGGGCACAAGCGGCGCTTGGCCGAGCCAGCGTTCCCAGTTGAGACTATCAGGAGTAGCTGCCGTGGCAAACGGACCACCCACTTCGTTGCTGCCGATCGCTATCTCCAGTCGTTTGAGCTGACCGATCCGTCTAGCACGTACCATTTCCACAGCAGTACGGAAGCGGTGGTCGCTCCGCTGCCAACTGCCAACCTGCACGATCCCACCGGTGGTCTTCATCACCTTGCGAATCTGCTTGCCTTCATCGATTGTCAACGTGATCGGCTTCTCAACGTAGACATCTTTTCCAGCCTTCAATGCATCGATCAACATGCCGGCATGCCAGTGGTCGGGGGCACCGATCAGAATTACTCCGATCCGTTGGTCGTCGAGGAGTTGTCGGTAGTCCTCATGTCGATCGACGCCCTCATAGATCAATTCTGGAGAAAGACCCGTTTGCTTTTCGACCGAGGGATCAATCGCGGAGAGGTCACGAACGGAGGCATCGACATCAGCCATGGCGAGAAGACGGCCGTGGGTTTTGGCAAGTCCGGCAATCACCGAGCCTTGATAGCGGCAGCCGATCACGCCAATACCGAGATCATCGCGGTTATCAGCAACGGCCGGCCGAACCGCTCCCAATGGGCTGAGTCCTTGCATGAGTGCCGCGGTCGCAGTTGCCGTGGTTGATCTCAGCACACCTCGTCGTGAGATACGGTGGTCTTGTGATGACGGCATGTCGTCTCTCCAATAAGAGTTCTTTACCCTGTGGAGAGGTCACCCGCAGGGCAGCCGATATTAAGTGTAAAGGCTACAAAATATCCATCGCCGGTCAGGATTGGTCGTCAATCTTAACGCCTTGTCCTGCTTGTGGTTGAGGAAACTTCTGGCAAGGGTGCCACCAATTAGCTCCCTATGCCTATATGTCAAACCGATCTAGAAGTCAGAGAATTGTTCAAATTCATCGTAGGGGCGATGTTCGAGATTCACAAATCGTGTGTAGTCGTGTTGCCAAAGAAGTTTTATATCACCAATTGGGCCGTTACGTTGTTTTGAAACTATAATTTCAGCTTCACCCTTCACTCGTTCACGGTCTTCATCTGTTGTTTGATAGTACTCTTCACGATGGACAAACATCACCACATCAGCATCTTGCTCAATAGCACCAGATTCACGTAGATGATTTAGTCTCGGTCGGTTGTCTCTTGATGCTTCAGCTTGCCTATTCAACTGAGCGAGACAGAGAATAGGAATATCAAGTTCGCGAGACATAGTCTTTAGTCGTCGCGCAATACGAGCCACTTGTTCCTGACGCGGATCTCGTGGATTGTCCGGTTCGATGAGTTGTAGATAATCAATGACAATAATCGAAAGCCCCTGTTTTCTCTTTAATCGACGAGCTACCGCAGCGATCTCAGTCAAAGTTCGACCAGGCGTATCATCGATGTAGAGAGGAGCAGAACTAATCTCCGATGATTTTTGAACAAGACGGCGTCTATCTTCTTGTGAAATTGTTCCATTACGTAAACGATGTCCATTTACCTGAGCGGCCGAGCAGAGAAGTCTATCTGCGAGTTCGAGGCTTGCCATTTCGAGACTGACGAACAAGACCGGCTGGTTGCTATTAATTGAAATATGCTCAGCAATATTCATGGCAAGCGCTGTTTTACCCATACTGGGGCGAGCAGCTAAGATGATTAACTCAGAGTTGTGGAGTCCTCCACAGAGTGTGTCGAGATCAGTGAAGCCGGTTTCAACACCACCAAGTGCATGCTCGTGTTTCATACGAGCATCCATGCGCACCATCACATCTTCAAGAACGGACTGAATAGGCTTTGCTTCAGCAGAACTGCGGTTTTCGAGAATTGAAAAAATCTTTTCTTCAGCCTGTGAAAGTAGTTCGCGTGGCTCATCATAGGCATCGTATGCATCTCGAAGAATATCGGTGCTGGCATCGATGAGCGATCGAAGCATTGCTTTATCGCGAATAATATGTGCATAGTGTGAAGCGTGAGCAGCATGAGGAACTGAGCTTATCAACTCTGCTATTGCCGCAGCACCCCCGACGGCATCAAGTTCACCCTTGGTCCGTAATCGTTCCAGCAGGATCGTCGCATCAATTCTCGCACCACCGTCATGAAGATCGAGGAGATGTCGAAAAATTATTTGATGTGCTTCGTCAGCAAAGTCCTCTGGCCGGACAGATAAGGCAACGTCATCACAGACATCAGGTTTGAGAAGAATGCTGCCGAGGACATTTCTTTCAGCCTCAATATTTCCGGGTCGACCAAGTTTGGAAATATCGTGCTCATCTTGGCTATACGCTTGGTTTTTTGCGCGCTTGCCGTTCCTGCTCGACTTTCTGGGTCCAGTTGAATTTTGAACAGACTGCGTCACATTTCCACGAGACTCACCCATTCAAAGGACCTCTGCTTCATTTCGAACTTTTCTTCGCGATTTACACCCAAGCAGATATTTTTTCATTCCTGCCCATGTATCCTGAAATCAAGTTTGGCTAGGCAATATGTGCCAAAAGTTAGCGGAAGCCAGTTGCTTGGGAATCCCGATTCAAATTAGTGTGCGTTGTTGAGACTATTCTCAACTCAATTTTCTTCACTGCTTGCAGGTACAACCCAGACCTTAAGATCGCCTTCAACCTCACTTGCAAGACGTACTTTTACCGTGTAGAGACCGACCTCTTTTAGAGGGCCTTGCAGAATGATTTGGTCTGGGGGAACAACAAGATCTTGTTGTTTGAGCGATCGTGAAATTTCGGGAGCCCCAACGGAGCCATATAGGTGACCTTCATCGTTTGCATTCGACTCTATCGTGACGCTTGTTCGAACTAGTTCTTCTAGCAATCCACGAAGTCCAGCCAGTCTTTCACGAGCAATGGCTGCAAGCTTCGCCTTGTGTTTTTCAACCATTCTCTTGTGGTGTTCTGTAGCGACAGTTGCAAGACCTTGTGGCAACAAGTAATTGCTGGCGTATCCTGGTCGAACTTCAACGACTTCCCCTTGTTTTCCAAGATGCTCCACATTCTGAATGAGCAAGAGTTCAATCCCGCCACGGGCACCTTTTGGAAGACGTTTATGACGCTGGTGTTTTGGTTTTTTAATAGTTGTTGCGGACATGCGAGAACCCTTTAGAAGTTAAAATGTTGTGTTGCGTTGTGTTTCTGTAAGTTTAGAAAGGAATGTCGTCTTCGGCACCACCTGCAGCATTTGTGGCACCAAAACCACCGCTTGTATCATACCCTGCTGATTGGTCTGCCTGGTTTTGATTATTGCCACTTGCACTGCCTTGGTTACGGCTACCAGGTTGACTGCCTTCCGGACGATTCCCCCCGCGTGATCCAATAAGGTGCATTCTGTCACCAACAACACGGAGTTTTGAGTTTTTCTTACCGTCTTTTTCCCATGAATCTAATTTTAAGCGGCCCTCAACCAAAAGAGGTGCGCCTTTTGTGACGTATTCACCAGCAATTTCAGCGGTTCGACCCCACAGCGTGATATCAACAAACGTTGTCTCTTCAACCCATTCCCCAGAAGACGATTTCTTTCGATCATTAATTGCAAGGCCAATTTCAGTGACCGCTGAACCGTTTGAGATATACCGCAATTCTGGGTCACGGGTTACGTTCCCCATGAGAAATACACGGTTCATGCTGCTGGCCATAGTGATCTCCCTTTGCTTGGTGCTCTGAACGTTTCGGTGAAAAAAATATGCTATGCGACGTGTCCGGCTCAACCAGCATAGTGAACAAACGTTCAGCTTTTGTCAAGTCCTATCGCGTTGTCTTCAGTTTGGTTTTTTTACTTGCCTGCTGCCGCTGCCTTTGTGCTGCTGTCGCCAGCCTGAGCATGCTGAACAAGGGGTTCAGCAAGCCGTGGGTCAATTTTTAGAATCAGTCGTCGGAGAATGTTCTCATTCAATTCGCACTGTCGTTCAAAGGCAACCAAGCCAGTCCCTTCCATGCTGAAATAAATGAGCCAGTATGCACCTTTGCGTTGATTTTTAATTGGATAGGCAAGTTTTCTTTCGTCCCAGAGTTGGGACACGAGCACCGTGCCTCCATGCTCGGATACGAGGTCATTAATTTGGCTCGTGACAGTTTCTGGGTCACGAGAATACTTCGTCGAATCGAGGATAAACATCCCTTCGTAGACCGTCATTGTAAATGATCCTTCCAGTAGTGCTTTAAAAAGTTTTTATATCTTGTTGTTTAATAAGTTCAGTTGTACCGATTCATAGTTGTTTCGATGCCGAGGGTGACCCAGGATTCAACCGCATCAGCAGCCCGATGAATCGTCTCGTTGAGATCACTTTGTTCATATTTTGTAAATTTCCCGAGCACAAAAGAGGGCGGGTCTTGATGCTTTGGAACTGGCCCTATGCCCACTCGGAGCCTTGGAATTGCCGTGCTTGAAAGACGTGCAATGGTATCCGCTAGGCCTTTCTGCCCGCCCGCAGACCCACTCAGACGCATCCGAATGGTGTTAAGCGGTAATTGGAAGTCATCACAAATCACGAGAATATCCGTTAGGTCGAGTTTATAAAAGTCACGAGCGGCGAGCACGCTGCCACCGCTTAAATTCATCCATGTAAGTGGCCAGAGAAGCAGTGCCGGCGTTCCTCGAATGGTCGTCTGAGAAGTCTCTCCCTGAAAGCGTTGTCTACGGTTTGGATTTCCACCACGCTCTGCCAGTAGGTTGAGTACGTCAAATCCGACATTATGTCGAGTGCCTTCATATTTCCGTCCAGGATTACCTAAGCCAACCAACAATTTCACAGAGCATCACCGTTGGGAGTACATGTTGCTTACGCTGCAGTGTTTTAAAAAACACTGAGTCTGATTTATTCATTATTCGACTCTACTACTTCTGTGTGAATATCAGATGCGTCTTCAAGCTTTTGGCCGGAAAGGAGGCAGGATGCCACAACAGTTTCTTTTTCTGCGGTCGCGAAAACTCCTTCGGGAAGTTCGAGATGCTTGATCTTGAGAACATTACCAGCTTCAAGATGTGCAAGGTGAGCAACAGCAACTTCTGGCATTGTTTGCGCGGTGCATTCGACTTCGATTTCTCGGAGGGTTTGCTTTAACTTTCCTCCGGCTTTCGCTCCCGGAGATTCTCCACGAAACTCAACAGGAACGACTACTTTTATTTTCTCTGATGGATCAATTCGCAGGAAATCGATATGTAGAGGAATTGTGCCGTACGTGTTCCATTGAAGTTCGCGTACCAGAGCCGGTGATTTCACTGCTCCAGTTAACTCGACTGTTTTGCTGCCATGCCGAACCATTGCTTCAACGGCGTCGCGTCGTACAACTAAATCGACACATGTCTCGCCATGGCCATATAAAACTGCAGGGACGTGGCCTTCTTGACGCATTTTTCTGCAGGCTTTTGTGCCAGTAACGCTACGGGCAGTGACTTCGAGTAGATCGCTCATCGGAAACTCCTTATTTGGGCCCCATAGTCTGCCATTTTTCGATCTTTTCGCAAGCGGGAACTCTAAATGACGGCCCGAATACTCAATTATTGAAACATCATGCTCACCGACTCATTCCGATGGATCCGCTTGATGGCCTGCCCGAGTAAACTAGCTACCGAGAGAACCGTAATATTTGGAAGGGTTTTCTCCTGTGCAAGTGGGATTGAGTCAGTCACGATGATTCCCGAGAGGGGAGCCGCCTGTAATCTCTCCACAGCTGGCCCGACGAGGAGCCCATGGGTTGCGGCAGCAAAAATTTGTTTTGCGCCGTGGTTATTGAGCACTTCGGCTGCTGAGCAGATAGATCCGGCGGTACTTATCATGTCATCAAACATGAGAGCTACTTTTCCTTCAACGCTTGCACCAATGATATTCGCACTAGTGGTCGTGTCAGCGCTCACGCGTCGTTTGTCAACAATTGCAAGTGGTGCATTGAGCCGTTGGCCATGGCCAACGGCCCGTTTGATTCCGCCAACATCAGGACTCACAACAATCAGATCATCTGCTGGTAAATCAATTGACTGTAAATGATTATTAAGGACTGGTGCGGCATAAAGATGGTCAACGGGTACATCAAAAAACCCTTGAATCTGTGCAGCGTGGAGATCCATTGCAAGAACTCGATCCGCACCTGCGCGCGTGATTAAGTTGGCGACAAGCTTGGCAGTAATAGGAACCCGGCCCGAGTCTTTGCGGTCTTGTCGCGCATAACCAAAATAAGGAATGACAGCAGTAATTCGATATGAACTGGCCCGCTTGAAACTGTCAATCATTACCAGCAGTTCCATGAGATGTTCGTCAACTGGCGGACAGGTTGGCTGGACAATAAAAATGTCTCGCCCTCGAACATCTTCGTCTATTTTGCAAGAGATTTCTCTGTCTGGAAATCGGCCGATAGACATCTTCCCCATGGGGAGGTTGAGATAGCGACAGATGTCCTGAGTCAAAGAAGGGTTTGCCAGCCCACTAAAAATCTTCAAGTCATTCATGTGGTGATCTCAGAACTAAAAAAGAGAGGAGGGTCGTGAGAACACTCTTTTACGGTATTAAGAAGGATGTTCAAGGATCGCTACTCTCTGTCGGGTGAGACAGATGTCACGGACTTTTCAGGCTACGGCTACCTATTTATGAATTGCTTGAAGAGCTTCGGCCACAGCCTGGAGTTGCTGTGGCGTGTTGACTGATAGTGATTCGCTTGGGTCAAGGCAGGCAACCGCATCGACTTTCTCTCCTGCGTCAAGAAGTACCTTTGGGCAATCGGTGAGGTAGTACTCTCCAGCTGCGTTATCAGTGTTAATTTGCGCCAAGGCCTTAAGTAACTGGTTGGCGGCGAAAACATAGGTGCTCATGTTGACTTCTTGAATTAGTCGCTCGCTTTCAGTTGCATCCTTTTCTTCAGTAATACATACAAACTGTTTGTCTGCGTTCCGCACTATGCGGCCTAATCCGGTTGGGTCTTCCGTGATCGCGGTTCCAAGAAGACACGCAGCACCAGTTGATTGAAAAGCATTGAGTAAACGTCGGATGCTCAAGGGGCGCAACAGAGGTGAGTCACCACAGACGATGACCACAGGCCGAGAACGGGCACCCGCGGTGAGAGCTGATTCTATTGACGGAACTGCGGCTCGGACGGCGTCACCAGTTCCAAGCTGCTTTTGCTGAACAGCGAATTGAACACCCGGCCTTGCTCCAATATGTGCGCGTACCTTTTCTCCGCCATACCCAACGACAACAATTTGCTCCGTACACCCAGCATCGTTCAGTGCATCAAGAACCCATGCAAGCAGAGTCTTGCCAGTGGCCTCATGTAGTACCTTGGGCAGGTCGCTGTTCATGCGAGTTCCTTTTCCTGCCGCGAGGACGATTGCGATGGGCGAGGTGTTAGGCATCGGCAGCTTTGCTTTCTTTAGTCATGAAACTTTTGTCGTTAAAAATGTTCAACCTCTTGGCAGGGTGTGACAAAGAAGAGATTCTTGCCAATCCCACCGAAAGGTGTATCAGAAAAGAAGCGGTCTCGTCACCCAGAATGACCAAGTCTGGGTCCCTAAAGATAGCTTGGCGAGAAGAGAATCGAAGTCAACGATACTTAACGATGCCGCTCGATTGCCTTTTAGGAACCTATCTCATTGGGGCCCGGCTAAGTTCGCCATCGAGTCCATGCGTGGCGTTTCAACGAACTGATGTCCCATGAAGCTCATGGCGTCGTAACGGCGATCGTCAGACAGAATGAACATCACATTTTGCGGTTTCTTGTTCGGGACGGAGACCGGCTCGACCTCTTCTGGAACGGCGCACGCCCGGTCCTCTTGCTTCCTGAGCACTGGCTGTGATTGCAATGAGAGAAGCGATCCAGAGGGTAGTTGCGGCAGATAGTGGGCTCTTCATTGTTTGTACTGCCTTTGATTGGCTGTCGTGAGTCGGGCTTTCTCTCGCCGGCGGACCAGACTTTGATCTCGTTGAGCTTCGCTGTTCCTTGAATCGTTGTGGCCATCTCAAACGACATGTTCTTTGCAGTCGCGAACTGTGGCTCGTGTGCTTGAAACACCATCCGTTTGCCTTCGTCATCAACGAGTAGCGCAACCAGATGCTCTTCGCCGACTTCGGCGAGCACCGTGTACCAAGTGAACGGCTTGAGCTGGAACTCGTTCGCACGTGTATGAGCTGTCTTTTCGTTGTTGGTCAGCAGGACGGCTCCCGACTTTCCAAAATAGATTCTGCTGACGTGATGTCCGATTTCGACCAACGGAACTTTGGCGTCGCCGGGGCGATCATCGATTTGAAAGCGGCAGGTCATCAAGTATTGCGAGGGAAGATTTCCCATCCCGATGCGTGGGATATCGCCGAGAAGATGGCCGATTTCGCATCGCTGTTGCTGGTACTCCTCTGTAGCGGCGATGCCGACAAGAGTCCCGTCCTTCACCGACCACTGTATGCTCTGTTTTGGCCACCAGCGTGGTTTGAAAATCGGCTTCGCTGAGGAAAAGGTTTCTGCAAAGAGCAACTGCCCTCGCTCAAGCATTAGGGTGTTGAGTTCGTCACTCTTCGTCGACTTTGCTACAGCAGAGTCACACGCAAACGTAGAACAGACAACTACGGCAACCAGGATGAGGCGAGTCAAGTTTGCAATTCGAATTGTGGTATCACCTTCGAGTGTGTGTATCGCTTACGTTAATCAGACATTTTGACTAACGAAGCATCGTCGAAGTATCCAATAGAGACAAAAAAAGGCACCGCCAATCACTGACGGTGCCCTAGTGGAGGCGGCGGGAATCGAACCCGCGTCCCGTGACGTTTCAGAACAAACTTCTACGTGTGTATTCGGTCAATTTAAATCTCGTGAAAAACCCCCCGGCCGACAGGGTGTGTCCTTCACCAGCCCGGAACAAATTTAGTCCTGCCCGTACTAGGCGATGAAACAGAACGAGTCGGATTTGGCGACCGATTGGTAGGCCCTTCCGACTGGGGCCATCGCTCGGAGCAACTTAACTAAGCTGCCAGAGAAAACTGAGCTTCGGCAATTGAAGCTGTGGTCGACTTTTTGCGTGGCCTGCCGACCAACCACGACACGCGATCTGAACCTCTTACAATCCGGTCGAAACCAGTACGCCCCCCTTGTTTGGATGGAATTGTGCGTGCGAACAACAAGTTCGGTCACTCAGTACGGCGTTATTTAGGCTGGATTCTACAATCGCCAAAATTTGCCCTACCCTTCAGTATACGTCTACCGGCAGACTTGTGGCAGAAACTTGTCCACTTGTGTCGGTTTTGTCGACGCGGCTTGCTGGAAATAGGCTGATTTTTCTGGAAAAAGACTGAAAAAATGGTTGTGCCGACTCATACTGGAAGTCATCCTCGGATGCACTTTGACGGGAATGTCTCGGTGCCAAATTTCTTCTCGATTTGACGGTGATAATATGAAGCCCGTACTCTTTCATAAGTCTTTATGGCCTTTTGCATCGAACTCTTTGCAGCATACGAGTGGTAGAGCAATGTCTCGTCAGCCATTAATGAATAGATTACCAGTTCTCAAGCCGTCACGAATCGGTGTTCTATGCATGTGGTGTGTCATCGTCTGCGTAGGGTTAGCCTCGTCAGCATCTTCAGTCTCAGCTCAAGAATGGGCGGAAAAGATGTTCTCGGTGACCAGCCATAATTTTGGCACGGTTGCCAAAGGCTCAAAAACAGAATTTCGATTCGTATACAGGAACTTATACGAAGAGGATGTCCATGTTAGCAGCGTCCGTACGAGTTGTGGCTGCACTCAGCCAGCAATCACGAAGAAGTTGATTGAGACTCATGAGACGGGAGAGATTGTTGCGGTGTTCAATACGCGAACTTTTCTCGGACAACATGGTGCAACGCTCACTGTGACGTTTGATCAGCCGTTTCAGGCAGAAGTACAACTGCGAGTGGCAGGCAATGTTCGGGGAGACGTCACGTTCGAACCATCGTCAGTAAATCTTGGCAACGTTGACCTCGGCCGTGGGGCAGAACAAGTTGTAAGAGTGTCCCATGTTGGTTCAACACCCTGGGAGATAACGGATGTTCGAAGTGCAAATGTTAATTTTGAAGTCTTGCTCTCCAAACCCCAGCATACAGGCTCTCAGTCCGCATATGAGCTCACGCTTCGACTGAAACCGGATGCTCCGGCCGGATATATCAATGACCAGCTCATTCTTGTCACAAACGATCCGCGGGCTTCACAAATTCCGATGGATGTCGAGGGCCGTGTTGTAGCCGAGGTAAGTGTAAGCCCACAACTTCTAGCCTTGGGAAATGTTGTACCGGGTGGCACCGTTACAAAAAATATTGTTGTGCGAGCCAATAGACCGTTTTGTGTCACCGGCATTGTGTGCAATGACGGCTGCCTGAGCTGCCCAGCAAAAGAAACACCAGCGAAGGTGCATATTTTACCCGTTACTTTTCAGGCCGGAGATGTTGGTGGCCGCATTGAGCGGGAGTTGACAATTACGACTGACTTGGGCGATGGTGCGGTTCCTGTTGTTACCGTCCAGGCGTTGGTCGATGGTGCCCCTGCCGATGGCGCCTCAGCCCGTCGTACGCCTTCTCCCGAGCAGTCGGTAAGTCTTCGTTAGGTTTTAGTCTTCACCGGTCCTCTAGGGCTAAATATTGTCGAGGTGATGGACCAATATATTTGGCAACCGGGCGGATTAACCGGTTGTCACTCATTTGCTCAATAATGTGGGATGTCCATCCACTCATTCGTGCAACGACAAACAGTGGCGTGAAAAGATTGATAGGAAGCCCAAGGGCGTGGTAGATCCTGGCTGCAGGCCAGTCGAGGTTTGGTTTGAGACGTTTTTGTTCAAACAGCACTGACTCGACTTTGTGCGCGAGTTTTTCTAGCTTGCGGTACGGTTCGAACGAAGGACTGCTGTCATCCAGCTGATGTCCTGCTTCGCGCAAAAGAATTGCCCGAATATCACCGGATTTATATATTCGGTGTCCAAATCCCATGATGACATCCTTGTTTTCAAGTTGTCGGGCAACCCAAGGTTCGACGTTTTCTGGTGTGCCTATATCCATAAGTTGTTCAAGGACTTTTTCATTTGCACCGCCATGAAGTGGTCCTTTGAGTGCGCCGATAGCAGTAGCGATTGCTGAGTGCATATCAGAACCCGTAGACGTCACGGTCCGGGCTGCAAATGTCGAGGCATTGAATTCATGCTCGGCATACAAAATGAGTGTTTTGGTGAACACATTTGCAGCATTTTTAGAAATCTGCGTGTGACACAGTTTTTCGAGAAGGGCAGTTGCAAGAGGTTTTTTGGGCCAGGGGGTAGGCCGCCTGCCAGAAATACAATCAATCCATGTGGCCAATAAAGCGGGAACGTGTCCGAGAAGTTGTTCAGCTTTCAATCGCTCTTGGGAAAGGTCTCGATTATGAGGCATTTCCTCAGGTCCATTATCACATTCAAGTTGGCCAAGAATGCTTACGCCAGTGCGAAGCACATCCATGATTGAACATTGGGGAGAAGTTTTGGCAAGTCGCTCGAAGCACCACAGGACTGTTTCAGGCAAAGACTGTGCATGCGTATAGAGACGCATCGCGAACTCTCGAAGTTGATCCTCGGTGGGAAGATCACCCCACAGGAGAAGGTATGCGACTTCTTCAAAGCTACATTCCAAGAGATCTGTTATCGCGTACCCTCGGTATCGGAGGATTCTATCGAGTGAACAGATGCTGGTGTGGCCCGCTGTGACACCAGCGAGTCCATTTCTAGAATCTTTGCTATGAGACGATGGGTCAGGCATGGGAAAAAGTTGAGGTGTATGAACTATTATTAGTGCTACTTTTTGGAAAATCGATGGGGTTAGTGGATCAAATTGATGAGTTGTGTCAAAAGTTTTTATTGTTTCCCAAGGTCGGATCGTAGTCTAGCAATTCGTAGAGTTCTTCACGTGTCTGCATTAAGTCAAGAAGAGTTACTTGACTTCCTTCATCTCCAAGAACTTCGAGCCCAACTTCAATCGCTTTCATCGCCAGCCGAAGAAGTGTGACCGGGTAGAGTACTGCTGCAAAACCCATAGCCCCAAGTGTCTCACGAGATAAAAGCGGACCTTGCCCAAACTCAGTCATATTGGCAAGTCCCATTGATTGAAGTTCTTGTAGAAGTGCTCCTGCTTCCGAAAATTCGTCTTGGCTTTGAAGGGCCTCAGGGAAAATCCAATCAGCCCCAGCGTTGTGGTATGCCTCTATACGAGAAAGGCAGTCTTTCATCGACCCGACACCTCGGACGTCAGTTCGAGCAATAATGACGGTGTTGTCACTTTGCCTACCTTCGCAGGCAGCATGGATTTTTTCAGCCATTTCACTTTCTGAAATGACCTGTTTGCCATCGAGATGCCCACATCGCCTTTCAAGTTCCTGGTCTTCAATCTGGATCGCCGCCGCTCCAGCAGCTTCGAGGTGGCAAATGTTTTTTTCTATGGCAACTGTATCACCATAGCCGGTGTCAGCGTCAACGATGACGGGCAGGCACACGTTTTGTGTAAGTCGAAACGTTTGACGCTCGAGCTCTTCGAACGGAATAAGCCCGACGTCAGGAATTCCAAGTAGCCCGGCTGAGAGTGCTGCTCCAGAGAGATAGACTGCTGAAAACCCTTGACGTTCAATCTCCCTGGCTGCTAGTGGGAAAGGTGCCCCGACGATGGTGATCGGTTGATTTTCTACGGAAATACGAAGATTTTTACCACTTTGTCCTACAGGTTGGGGCGTCGCGTAGTCAGTCATCAAATTGGTACTCGTGAACAGGGAAGAACCGAGGCGATATGCTACGTAGAGTACCGTAACGACTCCTAAAAGAAATGCCGGGTAAACACCCAACAGCAAGAAGGTTTTTGGTGGGCCAGATGGAAGGAGAAAAAACACGCTATGGCTTCTTGAATGTCGTGCCTTTAGCGTTGGCTGAATGGGTGATTTTTACATGTGTTTTTGC
>Ga0315315_10002450_pt1 | contig 16982 bp, 20 predicted proteins | sample M140m3416metaG_FD_203699 | JGI IMG/M metagenome (GOLD analysis project Ga0315315, IMG submission 203699) | Ammonia-oxidizing marine archaeal communities from Monterey Bay, California, United States - M1 40m 3416 | ecosystem: Environmental > Aquatic > Marine > Intertidal zone | place: USA... | reverse complement strand
TCATTATTCTATTATAAATTATATGGGAATTTTTTTCAAGTAAACTGAGAATTATTTTTTAATGTTATAAGATGATAACTTAGTTTCAAAAGTACCTATTGCTGGTATCAAAGCAACAAAAAATAAAAAATAAAATACTGTAGCAACTTGACCCACTAGTACATAAATATCTTTTACAGGTTTTTGACCAATTCAACCTAATAATAGAAAATCAGCAACAAGTAATCAATAAAAAATTTTAAAGATAGGTCTGAAAGTTGTACTTCGAATTTCAGATGTATTTGTAAACGGAATTAAAAATAAAATAATAAGAGCACCACCCATTGCGGCAACGCCGCCAAGCTTATCAGGGATAGACCGTAAAATTGCATAAAATGGTAAAAAATATCATTCGGGAACAATATGAGCAGGTGTCTGCATAGGATCTGCTGGTATATAATTGTCAGGATGTCCTAATGCGTTTGGAAAATAAAAAACAAAAACCCCAAAAAAAGTTAAAAAGCAAAAAAATGCAAACAAATCTTTTATTACAAAATAAGGATAGAAAGAAATTTTATCTCCTTTGCTATCTACCCCTAACGGGTTATTTGAACCGTCTTTATGCAAAAGTGCTAAATGAATCAAACTTAAAGCAGCAATTACAAATGGCAAAAAAAAATGCAGACTAAAAAATCTATTTAATGTTGCGTTATTTACTGTGAATCCTCCCCATAACCAGTCAACAATTGAATGGCCTACAACTGGAACTGCAGTCACTAAACTTGTAATTACTGTAGCACCTCAAAAACTCATTTGACCTCAAGGAAGTACATAGCCCATAAAAGCTGTTCCCATCATTAAAATAAAAATAAGGACACCTGAACATCACAATAATTGTCTTGGCTGCATGTAAGAGCCATAATATAAACCGCGGAATATATGACAATATACAACAATAAAAAACATTGAAGCTCCATTTGCATGAATGTAACGAATTAACCACCCATTGTTTACATCTCGCATAATATGCTCAACACTGCTAAATGCAAGATCGATATGCGGTGTATAATGCATAGCTAAAAAAATTCCGGATAAAATCTGAATTACTAAACAAATTCCTGCAGAAGAGCCAAAACTTCAAGCATATGTTAAATTTAAAGGGCTTGGGTAGTGTATTAAATGACCATCTAAAATAGATAATAGATAATTTTTACCTCATCGTAATGTTTTTATAACAAAAAAAGACATAAAGCTTGGATTACTTTGCTTGTTTGAATAGTTTAAATTTATAAATTTGCCAAAAATACTAGGTCTTAAATCATAACTAGAACTCATAACATTGTCGTAGATTTAAACTACAACTAAAAAAAATTTCATCCTATCGGTATTAAAACCTAAATTTTTCAAAGTTTTTATAAAACTAAAAATTAAAGATCAAAAAAGATTGCAATAAGACATTTTTTTCAGGAAAAAAGGGATTTGAACCCTTGACCTTTGGTTTTGAAAACCACTGTTCTCCCTACTGAACTATTTTCCTAAGAAATAGTTTACTGTCGCTTCGTTTTCTTTATCTGTTAAAAAAAATACTTAAACTAGAAAAAAGTTATAAAACTAATGGATACCTCCTCACCAATATACGGTAATAAATAAAAATAATCAAACAACATCTACAAAGTGCCAATACCATGCTGCAGACTCAAAGCCAAAATGATGCGTTGACGTAAAATGGTTGTAAACAATTCGTAAAAGAGATACAATCAAGCAACAAGTACCAATAAACACATGAAATCCATGAAAACCGGTAGCCATATAAAAACAAGAACCAAAAACACTATCGTTAATATTAAACGGTGCTTCTATATACTCCATTCCTTGTAGCAAAGTAAAAATTGTTGCCAATAATATAGTAAATAATAAACCGATAATTGCTTGTTTTTTTGCCCTTACAAGTATTGCGTGATGTGCTCAAGTAACTGTAGCACCAGAACTTAAAAGAAAAAACGTGTTGGTTAAAGGAATTCCTGAAGTTTGAATTGTTTGGATTGCTTCTGGAGGTCAAACTCCTCCTAAATTATAAACTGGTGATAAACTCGAATGAAAAAAAGCTCAAAAAAACGCGAAAAAAAACATAATTTCCGAAACAATGAATAAAATCATTCCTAACCGCAAGCCTCGTTGCACAGAAACTGTATGCTGTTCTTCAAAAGTAGCCTCTCTAACAATATCACGTCATCAAGTGTACATAACATATAATAACACAAAAAAACCAAGCAATGCTAACTGACCTCCTCCTAAAAATTTATTCATATATAAAACGGTTCCTGAAGTCATGAAAAATGCTCCCAAAGAGGCAACTAATGGCCAAGGGCTAGGATCTACTAAATGTCAACTATGCTTTGTTTTTAAATACTTAAAACGAATTTTATTTTGCATGTTTACTAAGGTCTTTGAAAAAAAGAAGTAAAGTTCTCTCAAGTGAAGATAATCTTCTAGATTGTTTAAAAAAATAATTTAAAATAGAATACATAACTCAAAATCATGATTTATTTTATTTAACGAATAAATAACAAAATTTTAAACTGTTAAACTATAAAACGTTTATTTCGATTCAGCAAAACATCAACGAGCAATTACTAATTAGTAAATTTTAGACAAACCGTAAATAAAAAACTTAAAGCTATTTTTTGAAAAGCCAAGATTTAATCTTGAAAAACATGTAAAGATTAAACCTAATTTAATTCAAGTTTCGTCATTATATAATGATGAAATTGAATTGTTGGCAATGATACTATAACAATAGGCATGAAACCGTGATTTACGCCACAAATTTCACTGCACTGGCCAAAAAAAACACCAAGCCGCTTAATAAATAAATTTACTTGATTTAATCGGCCTGGGCAAGCGTCAATTTTTAACCCAAATGATGGTACTGTTCAACTGTGTAACACGTCAGCAGCACTCACTAAAAGACGCATATGTGTATTTGTTGGTAAAATAACCCTTTTATTAGTTTCTAACAATCGAAAATACCCTTGTTTTGTTGTAGGTAATCCATCTAAAGCCATCATATAGCAAACATATTTTAAGCTTTGTTCTTGTTTTTGGCAAGAATTGAATTCTGAAATATCATAACTTCAAAATCATTGATGGCCTAAAATTTTTAAAGTTAACTCTGGCTCTGAAATTTCGTCCATTGCATACAATAAAGTAAAAGAAGGCGTAGATAGTATCAAAAGTAGAAGAGCTGGAATAGAAGTTCAAACAATTTCTAACTCCTTAGAATGCACAAATTTTGAGCTGAATTTATTATTATACTCTATAAAATAATTTATAGTGTAAAACAGTAATCAAGCAACAAATAAAACAATTACTGTTAACAAAAACAATAAATGTTTATTGAAAATCAAAATACCTTCCATAGAAATACTTGCAGGGTCAGATAAATAAGTTTGCCAAAGAGCTGGACTGTCACAATGTGTTATAAAAACCATTTTTTTATCAAAGAGTTTTAATGTTTAATAGTATATTTATAATTGTTTAGTGTTCTGTTTAAATTTTTAAACACTAAAACATATATGTGAATTAGTTAAAACATTTATACATAAGATACAAAATTCTGTAAAAAAATTTTTGATGAATTTAAGGCTGAGTTAAAAACTCTATACTCTAGAATAAAACCTCTATCTCAGAGAACATCAAAAAAAGCAATGGTTAATTTCGTTTTTTGTTAATAAATAAAATTTCTTCTAAAAATCTGGATGTCTGAAGAGATCATCTGCTTCTGCAATTCGAACTGTTTGGTTTAGGTAAAAAGATAAATTTCCATAGAACAGCATAATACCTCTGCAAGAAACAAACAATAACTTTATAAAAAGGTGGTCTGTGAGTATAGAATACCTTACTGCATATTCCGAAATCATTTTCACCAACCCTCATCGTATATCTTGATTAAACATTGACCTGAATTGCTCAGATTGATACAAATTTGTAACCTCAATGCTTAACTGATCAAGGGCCATGGCCTGCCAATTATCAATTTTATTTTGCAAGAGTACATTAAAAATATAAGAGTGCACTTGACTCGAAAAAACTTTCCAGTTTTTCACACACGAAAACGGCTCATTCTCAAATCAACCTCCTAGGTTTAAAGAATTTGCCGTAACATTACATTCTAGAAATATTTGAACTAGAACAAAGTTTTTCGCGACCAACACAATTTGCATTTTAAGAATACTCTCTAGCAATCCATTGTGTACTTTCCCCGCTCTTAGATTATGATCAATTTAAAATTGCTGCGGGTTTTCTGGATCACACATAACCAGACTACATCTCCTTTAAGCTTTCGGTCAAAAAAAAAACTACTATACATACTCCAAAAATTACAAAAGCTATATTGCTCAAGATTCCTAGTTAAGTCACTAATCACATTTAACATTTCATAATAACCTAAGGTTTTTTTGATTACAACTTTAGTAGATAATACTACGGGAAATACAATAAATAGAAGTCAAACAGTAACTGTTTTTGTTGCTACAACGGTTACCGTTGGTAATTTTTTTTTATTCGAAGCAGTCATGTGCTATATTATTTTTTAGTTGCGCCAAATGAGAAAGCGTCAAACACAACATAAAAAAAAAACAATGAAGATACTGCAGAGATATAAGATCCTCACGATGCAATTTTATTAAATATAAAATACGCATCAGGATAGTCTGGAATTCGTCTTGGCATACCTGCAACACCTAAAAAATGCATTGGAAAAAAGGTTAAATTTACGCCAACGAAAAAACTTCAAAAATGAATTTTTCCTAGTATTTCTGAATAACGTACGCCAGTAATTTTTTCAAATCAAAAGTAAAGTCCACCAAGCATAGAAAAAACTGCACCCATCGACAATAGTGGCCTAACCAACCAGTCTCTCGTAATTACTTACTGCTTACCAATTAGTCGACCCCGAACCGCACGTGCAACTTTCACTGCATACGGCTCTCCACAAATTTTGCTATTTAATACATTATATAAAGAAAGTTTTACGATTCAAGGTTTATTAAAATCTAGTCCTTGCTACCCATGTATCTGGCCAACAAACCCCACGATCTTCAAAAACTATTTGAAACATCGTTTCAAGTAGTTCTAGATTCACATGAGGTTATTGCAGTACCTGGAGAGTCTTCTAGATTTTGTAAAATACGCGCACCAAAACCAACAAGAGAACCTAGATGAGGACTGCCAAAGTACATGGCGGTACCAGCGGCGAAAAGCGTGCCACTTCTAATAAAGATTGTTCTTCACGTTCATTGAGGTAATGCGCTATTTCTTCTAGAATTTGACTCTTCCGCCACCGATTCAACTGTACGATTTTCGGTTGAATTTCTTTCTTCAATATTTGCTACGGTTTGCTCTACATTCAACACCGGTGGTTCTACCGGTGTTTGTAAATCTATGATAAGATTTAAGAGGTTAGCCGTAGCAATATTGAAATCATTCAGTCCTATATTACCGTACATTATAATGTTGAGAAATGGTGTGTAAGTCTCCAAAGTATTAATTGGTTCTCTTAAGGTGTTATTTAAACTAATTAATGTATCGCTAGAAAAGCTAGATAGAATAACTCTTAAAAGATCGCTACGATATTCATCGTTTGCAATCGAATTTAAGATATCTAAACGAGTTTCTTCGTTTAGGTTATCATTCAAGTTTCTAAAATCTTGCGCATCAGTAATTTTGTTTCCTTCCAAATTTGGCCTTAAAGGCAAATTCGTTTCCCCGTTTTCTAAACGTAATCTAGCGAGTTCTCGCAAGCTACCCTTTAGATTAGAAGTGTTAGGAAATTCTGATAAACTAGTTTGAGTGGAAGCTTCTTCGGTGAGACGCTCTCTTAACACCAATGTTTGAATGTCTGTTAAAGTATTTACTCTAGACATTTACTCGAAATCTTCAATAGAAGATCTAATAGAGGATAAAGTAGCATTTAAAGAGTTTCCTTTAATTATTGCATTCAAGACGGCGTTGGTCTTAGAGCATAACACATCAAACCTAACATCTAATTGAGCTATAATTTGTTGGTTCATGTCTTTAATAGTATTAAGACAGTCAATGAGATTATTGCTATTTAGATTGTTTTGTCCAATGGTTTCCGCCGCCGCTTGATCAGCGCTAATAATTAAGGCTTCTGCCATACTACCTGGGTTTATTCCACCAAAATAGACGAGAACCACTATTGTTAATATAATTGCAGAAATTCCTAATAGGGTATAATTACTATCTTTAAGATTAGTCTGCTTCTCGAGATTTGCGTTAGCAAGTTCTTTTTGAGCTTCTTCTAATCCGACGATCTTATCATTTAAAGATTTGATAAGTTCTGTCATTTCAGATAGTCTCTCGTTCAAGAGATAAATTTCACCACATAGGGCTGCAATTATTATTAACAATAATATGTTAATTAACTTATAACTTTGGTCCATCATATTTGCCCGAATGGACTTTTTTATAACATGATGTATTTCTATGTATTTCTATGTCTTTCTTACTACCACAGTACAAGCAAGGGCCCTTTATCAATCCCGAATGTCGTTTAAACCTATATGCCATCTTGTTAAGGAGTTCTCCATAACTCGATTCATTGTTAAAGTAAGGTTTATCCGGTCTTTTATACGAGATTTTAGGGAAAGAAATAGACTTTTTTTCTCCTTGAATCGTAAGGTCTTTCCCGTACTTCTTGAAGACTCTTCTCATTGTTATGAGTTTCATCTTAGAGGCTATAGTCAAGGTACAGGAATATTTTAAACTGAAATGAACTCTAGCGGCCAATCTACCATAATTGTTTGCCATAGCGAAAAAGTTAAGGGTGCCTCTTTGTATATCTAAATGATTCTTTACAATATTTCAAAAGTCAATATTCAAATATCTACCATTTCTAGTAGGCATTTTTTTATTATTTACGAATCCCTTTTCTCTCAAATTTTCCAATACATTAGCTATAGGAGCTAGTAGTATTGTTCGCGTTGTATGTCTAACAAGTATGCTTTTGGAATTGTATCCAACACGCATTTTCCTAACAGGTGTGCAACAGATTTGATATCCTAGAAATAGAGCTTTTTCGGTAGTCGAATGAGTTATTTTTGTTTTGTCAATATTAAGGCTTAACTCAAGTCTCTCAGATAAGAAAGATTTAATTTCATGCCTAATGTTTTCACAGGTTTGTTTAGAACCATTGACTCCCATAAGAAAATCATCTACATACCTTACATAATACACTCTACAATAATTTGAGTCTTTTTCAATGGTAGTTCTGACATTTTTGTCAGTTGCTCTACCATATTCTCTAATCATTTTTGTGTATTCTGGGTTTGTTTTTTTTCTTTTACCTATCCTATATTTAGGAATTAGAACGTCTTCCATTCATACATCAAACTCATGCATGTATATGTTAGATAGAACTGGTGAAATTAAACCGCCCTGAGATAAGCCTATTTTCATAGGTCTTATTTCTTTCTTGTTTTTTAATTTTTCCCCATATCCAATTCTTAAATATTTATAGATCATATCAATAAAGGGTTCGTCTTGAATTTTTTTTCTTAATAATCCTATCAATATAGTATGATTAATACTAGGGTATTGTTGATCGATGTCGCCTTCTATAAACCAATTAACTTTACCACATTGCATTCTGATTTGGTTAAGGGCTGTGTGACAGCTTTTATCCAATTGGAATGCATGGGACGATTCACGGAAATCCCTTTCAAAAACGAAATTTAAAAGTGTTCTCATAGCTTCTTGAACGATTTTATCTCGAGGAGAAGACATGGTCAGCGGTCTCTTCTTTCCGTTCTTCTTTGGAATGTAAGTTCTTCTAGAAGGTTTGAATTTAAATGTTCCATTCTTAAAAGAATTACAGGTTTCGTCGAATCATTTCTGATCAATACCATCAAGAGTTTCATTATCTGAACCCTTTGTCATATTACCCGGTTTGAATTTTATGTTTAGGTAACACTGTATTAGAAAGTCTTTGTTAGACAATATGGTAGTTAAATTGGTAGCTTTGTTTTTCAGTTTTATATCTTTGTCTAATGTATTAAAATGGTTATTGAGCGTAGAACCCTCGAACTCTACATCGCCAACCGAAAATTTGCTGAATCCCTTCCTACAGATGAAAGTAGTACTATGGATTCTCCGTTTCCCCCATACTTTCGTATTTCAGGAAATCCCGAATTCCGTTTGTTTCTGGTAAAAGACACTTTTAGGACTCCCGTCGTTTTTATTAGAACTACTAATTGGCAGCTTCAATTGACTGAATAAAGGGCAGACTACGTAATACCCTCCACCTTGCTCCTCTAGATATTTATTTTGTATAAATAGAGGGGGGACTTCGGACCCCACCTTCGAATTGAGATTTGTAACGAACTGATGTCCGTAGCTATCCGTGAGTGCTTTAGTAATTATCTCGACCCCCGCTCTTACAGAGGGCCTTTTTGTACATGCTATTTTCCCTTTTGAGGTTAGCCCTCTCAGGTCGGTACAATGATTTACCAATATCGAATTTAATATAATCATCATATTAGTTCGATCAGTCAATTAATTGGGTCCAACTGGACAACCAGAAACAACGTTAGACGGCGCACCGTAATGAAAATGTGCAACGACATAATAAGTATCATGTAAAGCTATATCTATTCCAGAATTAGCAAGAACAACTCCAGTTACCCCACCTACAGTGAATAAAAAAATGAAACCTATAGCGAAAAGGCCTGGTGTTCTTAAATCAATGGATCCTCCCCACAAAGTCGCAAGTCAGCTAAATATTTTAATTCCTGTTGGAATAGCTATAATCATTGTCGCCGCTGTAAAATAAGCTCGAGTATCTATATCTAAGCCTACTGTAAAGTAGAGTAAGAAACGCAGTCTGATTATCACACTAATCATACCACAGAACTTCTCTCCGAACTCAGCGTGAAAGTTTCCCCTCACTAAGCTCTCCTGTTATTTCTAAGCAATATTTTATTATTTCTCATAATCTGAGCTTAAGGACGCTTTTTCAATAAGCGCTTTTGCATCTTTTCTATTAAAACCAATACCTTCTTTTTTAAAGTTTTCAAATACAGTTTTTAAAGAAACACCATCATATTTACCTGAGTGGATAAGGTTATGATGGTGAAGACAAACCGGAATAGTTTTGCGATTTGTAAGTCGCATAACTTCCAGATAGTAATTATAACTATCCGGTTTTTTTTTCTGCAAAATCTTACGCACATGTTTGACATGATGCATTACGGCATTTGGTTCACCGCATATAATACATGGTTGACGAACTATTTGTTTTCTTGCAATACGTAAATTAGCAAGGAGTAACTGTTCAACATCAGCTACACACAAATTTGAGGACATATAACCTTTGATATTGCGTTTAAATTGAGAATTAGTTAAAAGACCGAACTTAGCGATCACTTTACCTTTCTCATCGGTAACACAAAGATTAGGACCATACTTATCAAAGATTTTAGGAACTTTACTCTTGGTTTTATGCGCAATAGTCATGGCAGCACAATATCGACCAAAATAATTGTAAATTGTCTTGGCGTCATACCAATTGTGAGCAAAACCGTAGTAATTTGATAAGCCCCGAAAAACCGAACTAATATAACGAACGATATTAGCGATGTCATAATCAAGTGCAGCCTTATAACTTGTTGGAAAGAATTTTCCACCTTTATAGCGTAATAATCCTTTGTCAACAAGTTTTGAAAGGATAGGTTTCATACTAAATGTAATTCTAAGACGTGGCGTTTGGTAAGTGGCCGCCCGATATTTAGAATCCATTTTAACCCTATCAATTTTTCCCAAAGGGTTAACATCTTTTTTTGAAGAAAGTATACGATAATCAGATTGTCAGATTTCAAAACCAAGAAATTTTGCTTTGTCCTTTTTTAAATGGGTAATATGGGGTTTTTCATCCGAGAGGTTCAAATCAAGATTACTTTTAAGAAAGTTCGAAATGATTTTCTTGATTTCTAAGCAATCGTTATTGGTCCCTCAAACAAATATAATAAAATCATCTACATATCTAACATAAGCCATCTTTCGATTCACACCTTTATATGTCAACCTTCGTATTCCATTCTTTTCAGCGAGTTTTATTTTAGAAACTCGGAGTTTTTGCAAGAATTTCCAATATTTACGTTTACCTTTCATCTTTTTAACATTATCAGCTTCCTCAAGTTCTTCTTTTGAGAGTTTAAGGAATGCAGTGAAAGAAGAATTAACATATGCAGGTTTTCCATTACGAAACTTTTGCATAAGTTCATTTTCATTGATAAAGCAATCTAGTTCATGTAGATAGATGTTTGACAAAATTGGACTGACAACGGAACCCTGTGGGGTTCCAATTTTATTGACAAAGGAGCTATTTATCGAAATAATTTTAGATTTTAAAGCTTTATAAATTAGGTCAATAAAAACTTGTTCACTAACGTATTTTTTTTTTACAAGAGATACTAATCGTTTGTGATTAAAGCTGTCAAAACACTTGCTGATGTCACCTTCAATAGCTCACATCCCAGAAGGGACCTTTTTTTTAATATAAGCTAAGGCATCATGGGTCGATCGGCCTCTGCGAGACCCAAAACTACACTCATAGAATCTGTGCTCTGAAAGCTGTTCAAGAATCACAGCCATACCTTTTTGTATAATTTTGTCTCTAGAGTCAGCAATACCCAAAGGACGGGTACCACCTTGTAGTTTTGGAATACTAACTCTTCTGATCGGCCCAAATAAAAATCTACCTTTAGGTATGAGCTTTGAAAGTTTTTGGAAAAAATCTAGGTTAATACCGTCTAATGTAACCGTTTTTTTGGTAAAGGAACTACCTCCAGGGCTATGCATTCCAGGGTTACTTCTTATACCATCATAACAGTAAATTCAGAAATCGGGGTTACCTAGAAGAGATTTAACTATAGAGTTAACCTCGGCAATATTGTTTTGAGCGGAACTTTCACGTAATTTTTTCAGTTCCTGTGTAACCACCTCTGAAGACCCAATAGGGCCAATAGTAGAGAAGTTACGAGCGAAATAACATGCCCCCTTTAATTCACAATGTATACGAACATTGCGAGTCAACACGGGGCTCCTCGTCCCAATTCCTTGTAGGGGATTGGGCGTAACGTATCTTAGACGAAAATTATTAATCGTGGGATGTATAGTGATTTGTGTAGGGTCGGCAATACTTTTCAAACAATAAGCTTTAACCTTTGTTATTAGTGTATCAATGGTTCAGACAGATCTACCACATGTTTGTAGATCATTCATCAATACAATACTCGGAAATTTATAAAAATTTACTCGTACGGTGGCACACGCACCCAGTATTCTAGCCTTTATTTTCTTAACCCGACAAATCTGTGAGATAGGGCTGGATCAATTCCATAGTAATGTAGTTATGAAATATACCATATTAGGAAATATAGTAGATCTTCGCCCTTTGAACAAATGCTTTACTACAAAAGAGTTAACCTCCAACGCAGCTAGTCCTTCTCGGTTGTCATAATCTGAACAGACAACACTCCCACGCGTCTTATATACGCGCGCCATATGGTGAGCCCATACAATGAAACCTAAAACACCAATAGAAAACATTGGTAGGGGTCAGTGTATATCGGGATACACTGCCCTCCGAACCGTACGTGATAGTTTCCCATCATAGCGGCTCTCCGACAAACAAAAAAAATATTTTTATTTAATTTTTCTTTTTATTATTATGCATCTTACCTTTATATATGGATAACCGTTTAATATCTTCATGTGACAAATTACCAGCATGAAGTTGTGCATGGTGACTTTTACATAAAGGGATTGACTTTCTTAGAAAAGCACCAGTCCATTGTGCATATGTTCTAGTTTTCACTCTAACATCCTTAACGGACCTTAAATGGTGTATTTCAATATTATCAAGTGTCCCACAGATAGCACAGGGCTCATCAAATTGGGAACGAGTTAAACTATTAGATCACGTCTGATTTAATAGTTCGTCAATGCTATAATTTTCGCTAATTTTAAATCTTTCATTCATTGGTAGCATTCTCAAATTGTCTGGTTGGTAAATTTTATATACCTTACCTTTTTTATTCACGAAGCTCAAATCACGACCAAACTTTTTAAAAGTTTTTCTTAAAGTTTTTAATTTAAATTTCCGCGCTAATGTTAAAGCGCAGGAGTAATTAAGAAAACGAACAATTGATCATAACTCGTTTCTGTTATGAACACAGCAATAATAATTAAGGATTCCTCGTATACGGCTGTTAAAATAGTTTAGAATTTGTGCGTGTGTAAGATTCACACAGTTAGTCTTTCCAATAGGAAAAAATTCAGCCTTGTGATTTCTCTTTATAAAGCCTTTATCTTTTAACTTAACTAGAAGCTTCAAAATAGGGGCATATAGAATAATCCTCGGCGTAAATCTTTGGCGTATTGTTATATTCTTTTTTTTAACCAAACTAACAGGTTTATAATGTTTATCAGTATTCTTTCGAATAAAGAAATCTACTCCAAGAAAATGACATTTCTTATTTCCTCTTAGTGGAGTAATATGAGTCTTCTCTAAATTCAGGGTTAGTCCTAAACTTTGGAGTTTTCTGGAAACTAAGTCACGTACGTCTTTAGCTTCTTTCATTGACCCAATCATCAAAATAACCCAATCGTCTACATATCTAACATAAAATAGCCTTTTAAAGTCAGTATCGTAAAAATTCTTAGACGGGACTTTAAGGCATTCGTTAATAAGAACACGTCGTTTTTTTAGATCAGTTTCACGTTTAATTCGGTATCTAAGTTTCCGATACTCTAAATTAACTTTTCGTTTTTTACCTTTAGTATACTCGGTTTTTAATTTTCCTTCGATAAATTCATCTAACTCATGTAATACTATGTTACTGAATAAAGGACTTAAGATAATTCCTTGTGGGGTTCCTTTATTGGTTCGATATATTTTCGCATTTTTCTTACCAACTTTTTTTAAGTCTTCATCTAACACGTATCCAGCATTTAAAATTCGTTTAACTAAGGTGAGTGTACTAACGCAATCAACTTTTTTCTTAAGTCCTTTTATGATCATATCATGTTGAATATTATCGAAACAACCTTTAATATCCCCTTCAATTACCCAAGAGTAAGTTGAAGCATTACCGATTTTCAACTGTAAATGTTTTAAAGCGGTATGACAACTACGACCAGGTCTGGACCCGTGACTACAATCTAAAAAGACTTCTTCAAAAATAGCAGTCAAAACCATTTCCATGGCTTTTTGTACTATTTTTTCGCGTGGATTACTAACACCAAGAGGACGTAAAACAGATTTGCCTGGTTTTGGAATATATACTCGTCTAACAGGAGAAAAGTTTTGTTTACCACTTCGAACATCTTGCGATATCTTTTGTAGCAGTTTAAGATTTAAACCATCAAGAGTTGTATTATCAATTCCTTTCGCAGATATACCTCGATTACTTTTGATCATTAAATAAGCAAGTTGGATAGTTGAAGGAGATCCAATAATCTGAATTAGGTTTCCATATCTACCATCTTTATTCTTGCATTTTTCTACCATTTGTTTCAACTCCGTGGTCATAACCCGCTCATCCAGATTTATGGGCGAATTTTTTGTAGTAAATAGCCGGCGAGAGTTAACAGAAGGTCTGTTTATCTGCTTCCCTTCCTTCATGCACGAAGTACTATGGACGCTCCGTTTTCCTTTGTAATGGTACCAAAGGTTAAATCCCGTAGTTCTTAAATTTTTCCGGTTTTTAAGTCTTTTAGATTTAGGTTTTTGCGCTTTGTAATCTTCTTCTTGAAGTGCTGTGTCCGTGTTAATTTGATCGAGGTCCTGTACGCATGACCCAAACCACAAGACAACCGGGTTATAAATATGAGGTAACCCATAGGATAATGACGTCCCAGCTAAGCGTGTCAAATTTCTTATCGTAACCAAATTATCTAAAATCGTCTCAAGTAGCCTTGACTTTCTCATATTAAGCCTATACTTGCCGTCGCTCTGTGCTTTTCCACAATCTTTATCGATCGCTACCCAGAGAAGACTCGTGACTTGTTTTCAAAATAACGAATTCACACGCATTTGACTAGAATACGTAACGGAAAAATAAGCGCAACGGCGCACCGTAAACCATCCCAAGATAGCCAAATATAGGTTTTTTTGCTGTACTAACCACAATATGACTAATAATACCAAACCCAGGTAGGATCAGTGAGGTCACTCGCACAAGACATGATTTTTTTTGAAAAAAAAACTTTAGTCTACGGGCAAGTCCTCCCGAACCGAACGTGAACCTTTCAGCTCATACGGCTCTCCAGTCGTAAACTAGTAAAATAAAGAAAGATAGATTACGCATAACACTATCCTTTTTTTAACAATTGACAATTTTCTTTAAATAACCCACGTTCACCATGAGAAAGAGAGTTATTGTGTGATGCTTTATGGTGTTCATCACATAAAGAAACTTGTTTCCGATTAATAGCTGCCATTTGAAGACTGAAGAAATCAGTATTCTTTTTCCTAAGCTTACTTTTCAGATCTCTAACTTTCCGAATATGGTGCATTTCAATGTGTTTGTTAGAACCACAAATAACGCACTGTTTAAACAAGTTACTCTTGGTAAGTTTCTTGTTCTAATTACTGAATATAACTGAATCAGGTTCGACAACATTAATTTTAAACTTTTTAAGGGGCTTAAAAGTTTTAGGTATATAAAGTTCAATTTCGCTTTTACGAGACTCTTTAAGATTAGCCCCAAATTTGTGAAAAACTTTAGAAGTCTGCCGTAGTTTATATTTTAAAGCCAAAGTGCGAGCACAAGAAAATTTAAGACCGTGAACGATACTACCTAACGATTTGTGATTATTCGCAAAGGAATAATAGTTAAGAATTCCACGTATAACAGAGTTATAGTAACGTAAAATATCTTCGTGATCCAAGTTAATACAACGACCAACATAAGTAGGAACGAATTCATTATTACGTTTCTTAAAGAAACCCTTAAGGGTAGCTTTTTCAAAGAGTAATTTTATAGGAGCCTTCAAAACAGTTCTAGACATAACCCTTTCTTTCCGATTAACTCCTTTTCTTTTAACAATAACCAGTTTTTTTTCACGTTCCCAAGTACCTTTAATAAGAGTACCTAGAAAAGTGATATGCTGTTTACTGAAATGGGTAATAAGAGTTTTCTCTGAACTAAGGGTAAGTTTAAGTTCGTTTTTCAAGAACATCCTAATTTTTTCCTCGAGTTCCACCGTGTCTTCGTGGGACCCTATTACGCCAACGACAAAATCATCGACGTATCGAACATAACGCAGTCTCTTAAAACCACAGTCGAAAGGGTCTTTGCTATTCGCCTTACGTCGCTGTTTACGAAGGCTCTTAATTTTAGAAGAATCATCATCTGCTTTTTCCATTAAATGCTGAAACCGTCTATATTCCGGGTTTTTCTTACGTCTTTTGCCAAGATGGAAAAAATTAATAAGTCCGTCCATATAAAGGTCTAATTCATGAAGGTAAACGTTGTTGAGAATTGGACTGGTAATATTACCTTGAAATAAACCGATGTTAGATTCGAAAAATTTCCCTTTTTCGACATAACCGGCTTTCATAGAATTTTTAATCAAAGATAAAAATTTAGAGCAAATTATACGTTTTTTTAGGAGATTTATAAGAATCGCATGGTTGATGTTCGGGAAGTTACTTTCGATGTCCGCTTCAATGCATCATTTAGATTCTTTGAATTTGTACTTAATGTCCTTAAGAGCAGTGTGGGTGCCTTTCCCAGGCCGAAACCCGTGAGAGTAGTCTAAAAAAGATGGCTCGTAGATAGCTTCTAAGATAAAAAGAATAGCTTTCTGAACGATTTTGTCGCGGGGACTGCTGATCGTCAAAGGTCTCTTTTTTTCCTTGTTGCCCGGTTTTGGTATATATGAACGACGAGCAGGGCTAAAACTATATTTGCCAGCCTTTAGTTTGCTACTAACATTATGAAACCATTTTAAATCAATTTTATCCAAAGTAGTTGGGCTAACACCTGGCGTAGAGTTACCAGGGTTACTTTTAATATATTCGTATGCTAAAATAAGTGTGTTAACATCAGAAACAATATGAATTAACCTATTATTAATGTGTTTTAAGTTTTCTTTATTAACTTTTTTTAGTTCTTCCAAACCAACGCACGGCAAGCCGATAATGTTAGTGACCGAACTAAAACATTTACGACCTGACTCCCTTACAGAGTCTCCGCCTCCATAAGACTTTCGTCTCGTAGGATGTCTCATAGTTCCTAAAATTCCGCCATTTGTGTACTTAGGCCGTTGCTTCACGTAAGTCTGCCGATTGCAGTTCCCTAAACAGGTTATTATAGATTTTTTATACATACTGGTAAAAAACCACTGTCTACATGACCCGCTACCGATAATAAGATCAAGATCCAGTGCGAGATGGGTGTGAAGTATCAACTTTGTAAACCTAGCCGTATACACAGTAACTCGCCAACTGTTTTTGAGGCTTATCGGTCCTCTCAAGCGACTTTCATTCCCGCTACCATTAACCGCATTTCTTTGATTAACAGGGGAAAGTGTTTTAATACAAAAATAATAACTAAGCATAATCGTAAAAAAATCGATTAACGGAATAATAAACGCAATGACGCACATATGTAAACTTCTGGATGCCCAAAAAATCAAAAAAGATGTTGAAATAATACAGGGTCTCCACCTCCAGCAGGGTCGAAAAAAGTAGTATTGAAATTTCGATCTGTTAACAACATTGTAATTGCTCCTGCAAGCACAGGTAATGATAATAACAATAAAAATGCTGTAATTAAAACAGATCATACAAATAATGGAAGATTGTGAAAAGATAAACTTTTTACTCGCATATTAAAAATTGTACAAATAAAATTAATAGCGCCTAAAATAGAAGACGCACCTGATAAATGTAAACTGAATATTGCTAAGTCCAC
>Ga0315315_10002449_pt1 | contig 16983 bp, 7 predicted proteins | sample M140m3416metaG_FD_203699 | JGI IMG/M metagenome (GOLD analysis project Ga0315315, IMG submission 203699) | Ammonia-oxidizing marine archaeal communities from Monterey Bay, California, United States - M1 40m 3416 | ecosystem: Environmental > Aquatic > Marine > Intertidal zone | place: USA... | reverse complement strand
ATATCTTGTACTGGTTTACTTGCATTAGTAAAACCAGGAAGATCTGTTTCTATACCATGCTTTGGAACATTTTTAGCTGGACCATATTGACTATATGTTGCTGGACTATTTGTTGCATAGTTTGTTACTTGATCAGTACTTGTTAAATAATTATCTGCAGCACCATATTGACCCGTACCGGGTGTAGTATAATCTGTTAATTGTGTAAATTGACCATTATCCATTCTACCGTATCCTGCTTCAAATAATCTTTCAGCATCAACATATGACATATTAGGATCTATTATACCTTTATATAAATCATCTGCAGTTTTATATGTTTGAGTACTACCATCTGCAAGCTTATAAGTTACAGGACTAAAATTTTTAGTTGCATACGGACTAAAAAATTCATCTGCTGGTGAAAGAGGATCTGGTGTTGGTGTAGGTACAACAGGTGGTGGTGTTATATTATTTTGATCATCTTGTCCCGGAAGAGGTGCAGTAAAACCTGGATCATTAGTTTTATTACTATTTAATTGTGAGGGATCTACAAATTTAGTTCCATCCCATACATCTGTGTTATTATAAAAACCAGGATTTCCAGTTGTTCTAAGTAAGTATTCACTTTGCGTTTCTCCAATCATGGGGTCTTTAGAAGTACCACTAGAAGTACCACTTGTTGGATTACTTGTTGGATTACTTGTTGTTGAAGAGCTAGTAGGTTTAAACCTATCACTTGCAGGTGACTGAAAAACACCAGTTTGTGATGGATACATGCTTTGTAAAAGTTGTTGTGTTTTAGGGTCATCTAAAGCTAAACCACTATCATACATCTCTTCAGCTGTTGGAAATTTGTCACCTATACCAAATGGTAATTTACTTTTTAATCTGTTTTTCTTTGTGTAATCTCTTTTATCAAACTCTCTATCTGCATTAAAGATCATTGGATTACCCTTTCCGTCATGAGTTACACGTGAGTATTTTAATAAATCTTGTTGTTTTTCTTGCGGTGTTCTCATTTCATAGCTAGGATCCTTTGATTTCTTCCATAACTCTTCTGGGTCACCTTGTAATACTCTACCGTACTGATCTCTATATGTACGGTTTGCCATCTTAGCACGTTTGTTCCTTCTCCTCTTTGCTTGACCATCTCTAAATGCACCATCCATTAATCCATCTCCATCCCTGTCTTTACCACTTGCTAGACCTTGCACAAACCTTGCAGTATTACCTATAGCAAAAAGAGGATTACCCATTTGATAAGATTGTGTTGGTAAAAAATCAGCTCTAGGATCAGAAGAATTATATACTCTACCTAGACTTTGTGATGGAGGTATAAATCTACCTAAACCATTTTGAGCCTTTGGAAATGCTCTTTTTAAACTTTTTTTATTTAAACTTTTTCTTGCCATAATACATATCAATATACAAATAATTAAAGACTTATACTAAATTATAATTAGTTAGTTATAAGATAAGTCATAATATAATTTGATGGATTCATATTCATTTTTTTAGCATCTTTATAATATACTCTGTTGAGTTTATCATAAATCTTTTTACCTTTCTCTCTATCTTCTTTTGTAGTTAATTCTTCTAATACATATTTTTTATATGTGTCTAATGAATTATTAGACTCCCCTCCTTCTTTCTTTACGGGTATTTCACCATAAATACCAAAAGGTGTTCCTGGAATAAAATCTGCTGGAAAATCATATCTATCTATGTATGATATAATATCTTCACCAGCTTTGTTTTGAGTCTTTCTTACTGTAAAGTTATTTAAACCAGAAAATAAATTATTAGTGTCAGTGCTATTTTCTTTTGTTATTAAATGTTTATACTTATCATCATTTAATATATCCTGATTTAATGTTCGTACTTCTTTATCTTTTAACTCATTCATTGCAATCTCATAAATTGCATTTTCCATTTCTTCATCTAATTTAAAGAAATGATCATTTGGTGAAAAAGTTTTTTTGTAATCCACGTTTAAATTTGTTGGAGGATTTGTAGTAGGAGTTAAGAAACCACTTTCAGTTGGTAAACCTAAATATTGTTTATAAAACTCTTCACTTCTTGGATCGGTAAATGTAGTCCTAGTTTTAACAGGATTATTTAAAGCTTCCTCTAATCCAAACATCTTCATGATATTTACAGGATCAGAGTATGAAGTGGGAGCTATATAATTATATAACCTTTTTGCTCTTATTTGTTCTTTTGTTGGAGGACTTGGAGGACGTTCATTAAATCCCATTGATGGAGCAGTTGAAACTTCTATACCATCTTGTGCTAGTTGTCCACCTTTTTGTTTCTTTTTTAATCTTTCTTCTTTTTCCTTTTCAGATTTATTTGCAAAATATTTAAAACCTAAATATCCACCTCCTCCAATACCACCAACACCAAGACCTAGTTTATATCTATCTGATATAATTTCAAGCTTATCACGTCTATCACTTAAATCATTTAGCGTTTGGTTATAATAGTCTAGTTCTTTTTTAAGTTTTAAATTTTGTTCCCCCGCTTCTCTTATAAATGCTAACTCTTTAGCTAAAACTGGATATTTTTGTGTTATTGAATGAGGACCGGATCCTGTTGTTATTGTGAGTACGTCATCAATAGGATTTTCTTCCAAGTATTTAAATAGATCACCAGATTCTTTTGCCTTTTTAAAATATGCATCTGCTATCTCTTTTTCTTCTGTAGTTGCTTTATTTAATATTTTATTATAATATTTATCTTTAATATTTTCTAAACTTTTATCTAATGCTTTATCAGCTTTTTCGTCTAGTTTTTGTAACGTTTTAAATCTTTTTTCTGAAACCTCAAGACCGCCATTAAGATAACCTTGAATTTTTTTAAAGTCATTTGTTATCTCATCTACATTAACCATTTCTTCTGTCAAATTTCTATCATCTAATTTGTCAACAGCTTGTTTTAAGTTTGTAGCTCTTTGACCTTTTGACTTTAACTGAGGTGAATATTTATCAAGTGAAATGGCTAAGTTATCAATTGTATCATCTATATTTCCAAGAACCGTACTATACTCAGACATATTATGTCTTCCTCTTGTTATAACTTTCATTCCAAATTCTTCTCCTACATCATGTAAAAAATTTTTAACATCTTTGGTACCTTTATTTCCACTACTTGTTATTGCTTTTTGTCTTATGTCTAGTAAGTCTCCAAAATTATTTATTTCTGCACCTTCATTAAAAGTAATATTATGTTTATTAGCAATATCATTAATTTTTGTAAAGTCATCTTTACCTACTTTTCTTTGACCACTTATTTTATTATTTACATTATCAATGTATTCTAGAGGATTATTTACATTATCATCATATAACTTAAACTGTCTGTTTCCTACTACATTACCATAATTCCTTCCTGGTTCACCAAGTTTTACAGTATTTAATCCAACACCGTGTGCTTCACCACCATGACTAATCCAATTTTTATATGAACTTACCAAATCATCGTAGTTATCCATTGTTTTAAAATCAGTATCAACTCTTCTAGTATATATAGAATTATTTATATACCAATCATTAAGATGTAATTGCATTTTAGCTGGATCTTTTGCAATATCTTTAGGTAAGTATTTACCTCCTCCTACATTATAACCTGATTCATTTATTTTATTTAATATTTTTAAATTATTTTCATAATCATCAAATACATTTGGATCAAATTGCTTACCTATATCTGCTTTAGATCCCATTATACTTTTTGCATATAATTCTTGAGCTTTGGCAACTTTTTCAGAATCACCATACTCCATTATTAATTCAGATCTATTAATATGTTTAGCTTTATTTCCTCCTTGTGCTCCTGATTCAAACGCATCTAATATTGTTTTAACTTCTGGATCATAAGCATCTATCAATTCTTGTGGTGTCTTATTTATAGGAAGATTTTTACCTTCAAGTTGAAGATGCACTGGTCTACGCCCACCTGTTCCTGTATAACTTTTTGTGTCGTTAAATATACCTTTTAGTACGTTTTCATTTGATTTATAGAACTCATCTGGAAAAAATTGTCTATATAACTCTGTTGCAAGCTCACCAGTTGCATTACCATCTTCACCTGTTTTTAGTATATTTACATCAACATTCCCTAACCCTTTTTTTGTTGGATCGGTAACCAGTTCAATCTTATCTCCATATTTTGTATTATCTAACTTGTTAAATTTACTTTTTACTTTATTCCAATCTGTATCTATAATTATACCATCAAGATCGCCTGTAACATGAGGTACTCCAAGCTTACCATAAAGTGAACTACCCAAAGGCTGAAATCCGGGAATTTTATCTTGAGCAAATTTTATATTATTATCATATAATTTTGTTAGTTCTGGATTAAGTTGATAAGAACCGCTAGGAACAGTAGTCTCATTTATTAAACCTTTAGGTCCTATTATTTTTTGTGTACCACCAACAATAGGAGTATCAATATTACCTTTAATAATATTACCAGTATTAAAATCTAATATATTACCTTTTGTATTTAATGTACCTGCAGCTTCAAACACTCTTGGATTAGAAAATTGATCAGTAATTAAATTCGCAGAAATATTACCTTCAGGTGTAAGCTTAAATCCAGGACTTGTTAAAGGACCTAAACCTGTATTCTCATTAAAATATCTTGGAAAGGAAGTTGTTTGCAAAGTATTAAAAGGATCTGATTTAAGTCTGTTTGGAATTAAAGAATAATCATCAGCAGGATTAGTTCCAAGACCTCTTTTATATTGAGCTCTATTATTTAAACCATAAATCCAATCACCAGCTTGATATCCTATTTCATCATTTCTTCTATCTATTTTAAGTTGGTTACTATTTATTATATCCCAGTTTTTAGATTTCTGTTCAAGTAAATCATCTTGTAAAGTAAAAATATTATCCATCTTACCTTCAACACCTTTCTTTTTGCTTTTTACTGTAAAAGGATTATAGTCCCTTAGCTCACTTATCCAACTATTACTAGACGGTGCTACTACATCATCTATCTTATCTACACTAGGTACTGATGTTTTATTAACCAAACTGCTTGCATCATCTACTAATTTAGGAGCAGTTCTTAAAAGATTATCTACATATTTATAACCTTTTTTAAAAAATCCCAACTGAGCTTTGGGTAATTGACCACCGTGCTCCCATTGCCAGTTTTTTAATTTTTTAAAATCTTCACTTTGTTGTAGCATTTTGGAAGCGGGTCCTTTTGTATATTTATTATTTACAATTGATTCTATAGGTAATACTTTAGCTCTATCACCAAATAATGTCTGCGTTTTATCAACAAAACTTTCAGGAACAAATACACCTTGAATTTCATCAAACGTTGTTTTCCCACCTATACCTATTTCACTCCTAATATCAGTTTGAGGTACTTTAAATCTACTTGCTGATCCTGCTTTTGGATTTAAACCAAACAATACAGGAAAATTTTCATTTGCTAATAATTTTTCATCAGCTGAAAGGTTGTCCCATGTTTTAGGTAATTCCTTAAAATAATTTTCATATCTACTTGTAATACCAGGCATGTTTGGTTCATATTCCTCTATGAATTTTTTAGTTTTACCTTTTTTTAATCCAAACATACTACCATCCCAGTCTTTCATTCTATCAGAAAAACTAAAAGGATTTCTAGTTGGGTTAGTTGCTCCTGAATAACGAAGTGCACCATCTAAATTATCTATATATACAGCAGAAATCATATCATTATTAATATGACTAGGATAGAATAAAGATGATTGTTCACCACCTAAAGGTGTTATTCCTTTCTTTCTTAATGCATCAAAAGCTTCTAATCCTTCATTCTTTATAATGCCTGGTAAACTTCCTGATCTAGAACCATGAAAATAAACTGGAAACCCAGCTTCATTTAAAACAGGATTCTTATCATATGCAGCTTTTATGTCTGATATAACATCTTCATACTTTCTTGATTCACCTTTTTTAGCAATAGCTCCATACTCACTAAAATATGAAGCATCTTCAGGAATATTTAATTTTGCTAACACATCAAAATCAGCATCAGAAGTTTTTGATAATATTGATTCACCAGGTTTAAAAACTGAATTATTTATAACTTCGTTTATTGGTCTTGTAGGATATACTGTAGGTTTAGTTATTAACTTTTTACCAGCATTATAAGCATTATCTACATACTTACCTGCTGCTTTTATAATTGAACCAAGCTGAGCTTTTGGTAATTCACCACCTTTTTGTTTAGGTGTTAAAAACTTTTGAAGATCTTCTCTTTTTTTATTAAGGTCAATCATCTGCTGTTGTATTGGAGTAATGATTCTATTTTGTTCAACTTCTTCTCTAAGTTCATCATCTTCAACTAATATTGGTTTATCTGCCCAAGTAAGTTTTTTATCTAGATTATATAACTCTCCTAATTTCATTTCTTTAAACATATCTGCATCAACATGTACAACACTACCACCAGAAATTGGTTGTAATGTTACAGTAGTATCTCCTTCATGTAGCACAGTGTATGTTGTATCATTATGAGTTATTGTTCCTCCTTTTTGCATTTTAGATTTCCAAGAACCTTCTCCAAATTTTATAGCAGCTTCTTTATTAGTGCCAAAGTCTATAACTTCATTTCTTTTTTTAGCTTCTTCATAAATACGCATCCAATCTTCTTCTTCAGACATATCAATCCAAGTACCATCTTTATCTTGAAATAAACTAGGGAAAGAAAACCAATTTTCTCCGTCTAAAGTTTCTGTTCTCATTAAATGAGATGACACTGAACCATCAGGATTCTTTCTAACACCTTTTCTTTTTGGAACTTCAATGCCATCTTGTGCTACAGGATATTCATCTACATATTGAGCTCCTGGGAAAGAATAATTTTGATCAGGAAACATCATCATTCCTGCTCCAACATTAGGTTGAGCCCATACAGGATATGGTACACCATCCATTGTAATATCACTACCTTCTATACGTGTATTTTCACCTGGATGATTCCACTGACCTTTTGAATCATTTATCATTTCATTCGGTCCTCCTGGTAATCCTATTTTCTTTTTATGTCCCATTATCTAAATGATAGATTTAATTTAGCATTTGATACTTTCAATAACATCTTTCTATTTCCAGAAACTTTTCTTCTAAGTATAAATTTATTATAATAATGTCTAAATTTCTTTCTTTGTGTCTGTTCTTTTTGATAATTTAAATTATTAGCATTAAGATCTTTTATATAACCGTTTAATTGAGTTATAAATATTTGCTCTTCAGCAGTAGAAAACTCACCTCTATCACGTGTTACATCCCAGAATTGATTAAATCTATACTTCTGTTCTTCTTTTGAATAAAGTATTTTAATGTCAATTGGTGTAATCTTAGGATATTCTAATATATCTAAAGGTAACTCTTTTGGATTTAATTCTAATTTTAATAACCCAGATACTTGTTCAGTATTGTATATTATAGATTCATCAAAGTTAAAGTCTAAATCATGCCATCTATCATCTCCACAACCGTTAAAGTTATCTCCTTTATAAACATAACTTTCTAATTGATATTCTAAACTTCTAATTGTATTAACCGTTTGACCACTATTCTCAATAAACTCTACTTCCCACGGATAATCAACAAAATAGAAATTAGAAAATAAATCACATCTATAATTATGCCTCCATATACTACTTCCAGTTGTAGGTTGAAAAATTATTGATTTTATTTCTTTAGAGTAATTACATGTTTGAGGATTGGTGTTTATATAACTTGGATCACCTACAGCATATACATCATCACATTGACCCGTTGTATCATCAAAACTATAACCAAAAGGAGTAGTAGGACAAACACATTCTACTTTTCTACATTCAATTACTGCAGGTTCCGGTGGTAAACAATTTGCTTGAGCACATGCTATACAATCAGCTTCTGCATTTTGATCAAGGGTAGAAAACTGACATGGTTGTCCAGCAGGTGGATTAGGATCAAGAATACACTGACCTGGATTAGCTGGATCACAAATCCAAAAGTTTATTGTTCTAGGCATTGCTGCATTAGAATTACCTGAATTTTGACCTATATTACTAGATGATGGAAATCCACAATCTCCTGTTGGTTCAGTAAAGAATCCTGTATTAGGATTTTCATAAACTTTAGTATAACCAGAAGGACAGTCACAATCACCTGTTTCTATTACAGCTGGATTTGCTGTAAGTTTAAAATCATAAAATCTTGAACGTGGTTGAGATGATGTTAAAAATCCAATTCTAATATTCTTTTCAAACTTTAATAGAGCATCTTGATTAGCATCTTTTATTGTTTGAGAAGGATACGTCCATGTATTTGTATTATCTAAATCTAAGTTAAATAGCAATGTATAAGGATTCAAATCACCTGGGGATTTAGAAGCTTGATTCATTGAGGATAAACTAGCATTAGGATTACCAGCTAAATTTGATGACGCAAGAATAGCCGCATCTGCCATATTTGCTCCCATAGTTTCCGTAGCAAATATTTTAATATTCATACCTGTTTTTACAACCTTAAATCTTGCTGCACCTTTATATAAGTAACCATTATATACACCATTTAAAGATGAATCACCTGTAGGATTTGTAGCTGACCAAGGTGATAAACTTCTTGAAATTAACGTAGATTTATCTAAAGGATTAGCAGGATCTCCAGACACTAAACCATATGCGCTATTTTCAGCATTATAATATATACTGGCTCTACCATATACTTGTCCAGATTCTGGATTATTGTTTACTGTAAAATATAAACTATGCGTAAGCCCAACAGGACCATAATCTCCATTTATATCTTCAAATGCACCTATAACAATACCCATAGAATCATTATCTAGACCAACATCATTTGCTCTTAATGTAATTTCCATTTCATAATCATCATAACCACATTTTGACCAAAAACCATTATAATGTTCAGTATTTAAAGCACATGATATTAATTTAGAATTACTACCGTTAAATAATTTATTTTCTGCAGGAACAACTATATTATTGTCATCAATAGTATAATCACCTTGAACATCTAAATTTAAAGAACCACTTACTGGATTTGGTGATACACCTAAATCTGATAAAGGTATTAGACTAGTATTATCATTCCAATTGTTATTTCCTGTTAGTTTTTGTGTAGATGTTATATTACCTATTGCAGTTGGATTATATAAAGGATTATTTACAATAGTTGGGTCATCATATTGATTTTGTCTTGGATCAAAAGTTAACCATTGTATTGCCGGTGTAGTTGGAGAACCTAAAGCTACATAATATGTTTCTTCACCATTATACACATTTTTAAACCAATAACCTTTAGCACCTACTCCAGTTGTACCATTTGCACTTGCAGCATTAGTTGGATTGTTAGGAGCTGGTAAGAAAGTTATATCATTTGGATCACCACCTGTTGTTGTTGCACCAGATAACCCTACGTTTCCATTTGGACCAAATTGAGATAAATTAGTAGTAAGATTATTTGGACCATTTGGACCATCCCAAATAAAACCATCAATTAAATCAAGATGCCAATCTCCGTTACCATTTGGATCAGTAGGATTTTGAATATGCCATGCTGTACCAGCTTCAAAGAAAGTACCCGCAGTTTGATTTATAAATCCAGTTTGCATATCAATATCAACTTTAGTAGGTGTTCCTGTACCTGTAGAATTTGGTTTTCTTATTTGGAAAGGTGTAGTTCTAGTCCATCTTTGAAAATTAGAAGTTAAATCACTTAATTGTTGTGATTGTTGATCAAAGTTTACATCATTAAAAGGACATGATGGATCTACGGGAATTGTCCCTCCACCAATTGGATCAGTACTATTTACAATAACCTGTGCAGGTAAAGATAAATACTCAGTTACAGTTTTTTCACAACCACCTGTTAATGGATTATAAGTATACTCAGGTGGACATTGTACATCAACATTATTTGACTTAGTTGTTAAAAAATGATTAATACTATTAAATGCTAACTCAGGATGCCAATCATGAAATGATATCCAAGCTTTTGATTTAGGATCATAACTTACAGTCCATGAACAAGGTTCAAAGAATGTTTCATCTCCAATCATTATTTTATTATTACCTATTGGTAATATTCCATCTTCAGGTGTAGCTGATGAAGGATCAAAAACAAATGTACCTTTAATAGAATTAAAAGACATAAAAGGTAAATACTCATCTTTTACTTTAAAATCTTTTTTACAGAAATAAACAATGTTATCTGTAATATCATAAACAGTTTGACAACCAACCCCTATAACTGGATTATCACCTAATGTATGTTCTTGTAATTCAGGAAATTGTTTTATTAAAAATGAAGGTAAATACTTAGCCATCCACCATTTTAAACCTACATCTGAAATTGGATTTATTGATTGACCTTGTTGTTGAAATATTTTTCCTTGTGCTTGTGATATAAAAAAGAAACCATAAGGAGTATTAAGAACAGCTCTTTGACTTTCACATGAACCGTATTCATTTGATACATCTGAGTTTACAATATTTGAAGGTTCTCTAGCAAATAACTGACCATCCCCTATTGTAACTTTACTTCCAAGACCAGTTTTTAACTCTTCTGTTCCAACAAATAATTTTGGTGACTCATAAGGAAAAAATATTATAGCACCTGTTTGATTTATAGGTTTTATAACATTCACAATACTTTTAAAATCTTTATAATTGTTTACTAAAAATTGTCTCCAATTATCTTTTTTAGATTCTGCAATCGCTCTTAATGAATATATTAATCTTTTTGGATAATAAGTAAAACATTTTTCAGAAACCAATGGATCATAATCTCTATCCTGTACAATCCCAAATGAAGTTAAATTTGTAATAAATCTACTAGGACTTAATGAATAATCATATTTATAAAAGTTATCAGCCTTTATAATTTCATTACTTAAAAGTGCAACTTCATCATCATATCTATGATCAAAAATTCTTTTTGCAGGTTCATCAACCCAATCTCTATTTGCTAAATTAACTTCAGACTCTACAAAAAAGTTTAATATACCATTACAGTGCGTATAAAAATAAGCATGTACCATATTAAATACACCATTCAATTTATCAGCACCACTATTATTAAAAATGTTAGCTATACCCGTTGTACAAGTACCTGTACCTCTATCTAAATAAAATTGATCATTTGGTAAAATACTATCAAAACCACTCAATGTAATACCAAAACTAGCTATTGCTCTAGCAAGGTAACTCATATCAAAAGGTGTGGTATCCATCCAAAATCTTGGAAACGGTACATTGATTCTATCTAAATAATTATAAGGTGTATTTTCAGGCTGCCCTAACATAAAGTCTGTAAATATTGGCATTATAACTTTTTCAGTATATTGACCAATAAAAGTATCACCATCATTTATAGAAGTAGTTTCAAATTTCGTTAATGTATCTGCTCCAGCTGGTATTTTAAAAACACAAGTAGACATTGGCGTCTGCTTTATATTTTCAAGTTGACCATATTGATTTTCAAAATTAAATTTTAAAGCTCCATAATTCATTACAACTCTTCTTACTTGTTCCATTTCTGGATTCAATAAAAAAGTATTACCATAATCACCATCTGAATCTCCACCTAAAGTATATCTACTTCTATCAACTAAAGTGGGTATACCTGTAAGCGTGTCCGGATTAGATATATTATTTTCTAATTGTAACAATCCACTGTCAGGCCTTTGTATATTATTTACTCTAAATTGACCTGTATCACCAAAAACTTGAAAACCATTACCCAAATAATTAGCATCTATTATTTTTGATCTATATCTTTCATCTGCATTTCTAACACTTGCAAAACTTTCTATACGTGAAGATGATACATGTTTATATGCATATTGATGAAAGCTAACTAAATTATATATTAAATCAACTATCTCTTGTCCACCTATTGCAATATTAACTGAATTTAATACAAATGCTTGAAAAACAGCTTGAATTACATCTGGTAAATTTGCAGAACTTGTATCTCTAACAGATTCTACACTTGATGTTCCTTGACTAGTAACCTCTCCAGCATACCCTGCTGCAGCAAGACTACTTATTGTGTTTAAACCATAAAGGCTTGCAAAATTAGCAGCTTTATATCCGCCAATACCAAATATATATGCAGCAAGATCAGCACCTGTATCTAATGCTGTATCTGCACCTAAAACTATTGATGAAGCAGCTATACCTGCTTGAGCAGTTGCAGTTACACCATATGCCGCACTTCTTGCTACAGAAGCAGCACTTGGTAGAGAAGTACCTGCTCCCGTAGGTCCAACAAAAGTATAATTTGCTGCACCCCATGGTAACGGCATTGGAGCTAAAGATGGTGAAACATTAGCATTTTCAAATTTTCTCTTTACAGTACCTCTAGCTTGTTGTATTGCATAGCCTACACCTATTATGGCACCGACTAAAGCAGTAATGTTCCTTAATAATTTTGCTTTAGGATGTCTTTCTGCTTGTACAAACTTTCCTGTTGTATCTCCAAAAACGCTACCATAAATTCTTGCTTCATATGCATTTAACACCGGTCTTTTAAACATTAAATCCGGTGAATGAAATGTAAACACATCTTTCTTATACCCACTTAATGGAGGAAATTCATTTTTGCTTGAATTAAAACTAGATTCACATCCATCAGTTCTAGGAACTCTTTCTGCAATTGCAGATTGACTAGCTCCAAATAAAAGTTGAAATCCTGCAGCAGCCGGATTAGCAATCAATTGAGCTAAGTTTATACTTCCTCCTGTACCATCATGAAAATAAACATCTGATCTTAAATCATTATATGGATAGTTTGGATATAAACCTTCTGCACCGCCAGGATTAAAATATTCTGGTATATCATACTTTCTTACATTACGGAATACACCTTTAGCTAAAATTGATTTATTACCTTCTCTACTACCTCTTAAAATTTCATATCCTATTATATTTTCTATATAAGTTCCGTCATTATATCTAGGACGCATTATATTTGTAAACTTTACACCTAAAACTCTAATTTTATCAGTACCATTATTATAAAGCTTTAATTTTGGATCTAGTTCTTCTGTAGGCATTTTATGATGTCTAATATGCTTACCACATAAAAATGTCCATATATCAGGTCTATCTGAAGGATATCTTTCTGTAGACTCCCAATAACCCATTCTTCCTTCAGCTACAATTGTACCACCATCAATACCGGGAGATGATGCTTGACTTTCTATAGTAGCTGTGTTATAAACTTGAAAGTTCATTTCATCAGCACTCAAAGAGTTATTTTGAGAAGTAGCTAAGTCAGTTACAGATCCTTGAATTAGATCACCATACTGATTAAATTCTCCTTGAGTAAATGGTGGTCTACCAGGTATATGATATGATTTTGATTTTTCACCTGTATTATAAATCCACCTTATAAAAAATGCATACTGCTCATCTCTAAGAAAACCATATTGATGAGTCTCTTTATAGTATAGTTTTCTATCATATTCTGTAGAAACCCAATGTGATTTAATTTGATTTGCTAATGGTTGATAATTAAAATCAAATTGTTCTGTTGGACCTGATCTAATTAAATAGTCATTAACCACATACATAGAATCAGATTTTTCATATGCAGGTGTTCTCAAGAATAGCAAATTAAAAGGTATACTTACTAATTGTGGATCTATAAAATCAATACTTATAGTTGTAACGTTTGTATCATATACCCCAATTCTTTTTGCAACTTTTTGTCCTTGGTTATCTGATAATATTACAAGCTCATAATCATCAAAATCATTATCTATATTTGAAATAGTAACATCTAATGATCCAGCATTACCTTCATGGTTAAATAAAGTTTGTATGTTTGATATACCTATATAATCTCCAACTCTTACTCCATTTAAATTATAAGCAACGTAAGCTTGATATGCTCCATTTCTAAGCATACCCCCATCTTGTGCGCTGTTAAGTTCAACACATGGAGTATTTAGTAAAGGAGCAAGTCTAATTTTTTCACAATCTAATTGTAAAGGTTCAATATTTTCATATACTTCACAAGGATCATTTGCTGCACTAACTAATTTTTGTTTCCAAGGTATATCATCTAAATTTATACTTCTTGATGGGTTTAAACCATCATCAAAATAAACTTGCCATGTACAATCAAAGTTTTCTTTAGATGCTCCTGTAATTAAAAATTGTCTATTAAAATTTAAACATGGATCATCTATTAGTTTTGTATACTCACACTTACTGTCATCAAAAATACCTATTGCAGAACTAACATCATCTGTTGAAAATATTATCCATTCATCACCATATTTATGAATACCACCTATTATAGTATATGGAACATCCGCGCAATGTAAGTTAGCAGGTTCATTACCTAACATACCTATATCACCATCTACTGAATTGTTTGCAGCATTTCTTGCATGAGACCACATTTCTTTTGGTTCAAAACTTGGATTTACATCCTTGTTCATTCCTTTAGTAAATGAATTGCTTTCTACAGAGGAAGTATTACTTGTAATATTTTTCTTCTTAGCCATGTTTTAAAATATTATGAGTATGATGGGTATGGGCTACTTTTAAACATATCATAGTAGTTATGATATTGTGCTCTTCTATTTAATAACCAAACATCATAGAGCTCTTTAAAGTCTGGAGTATTAACAAAACTTAATGCATTATTTCTTGACGCTCTTAAACGTCCTTCTATTAAATTTAATTGATTAACTACGTTTTCACCAGCAAATACCATATTTTCTAGTATTCTCTGTTTTAAAGCATATTCATAGTATTCATTACAATAAGGATGATCAAGAACTAAAAGATTACCTTCTAAATCTTCCATTGCACCTTGATAGCTTATATAAACTTTACCAGTTGTAAAGCTAGTTAGCATAAAACCATCTCTTATTTCTGCTATATCTGGAGACTGAACATTTATATTAGGGCAATCACAAACAAATTTATTTACATTTTCAATTCTTAAAGGATAAAATGATTTAAATACTCTATAGTTTCCTCCTCCAATTCTTTGAACAAGTTGATGTTCATTTTTATCATCACATGTTTTAATAACACATACATCTCTACATTCAGGATCTTCACATGGACCTGACTCACCTGGAGCAGGTACATAAGGTACAGGATTATCTGTTTCAACATGTGTACCAGATGGCATTGTATTAGATACTGTATGTTCACCACATCTATAAGCAAAATTTAAATATGCAAAATCATGAGGTAATCTTACTTTTCCATGTTCTATTTCTAATACAATCTCTTTTGTTCTATGTATTCTCAAACCTAAATCATAATTAACACGTGTAGCCACTTTAATTAATTGTTGAGGTTCAATCATACCTTCTAATGCATAATTAGAAAAATCAATACTGACATCTTCTAGTAATTGATTAAAGGTTCTATATTTATGTGATACACTCATAACTTACCATTTTACTTTATTAGCCCAATATGCAGCTGACATTTTTCCTTTGGCTATATTTTTAGCATGTCTTGCTTTAAAAGAATCAGATCTTTTTGTTTTTGTTCTATCTCCTCTTACACCCTGTTGACCAAATCTTATAGTTTTAACTTTATCACCAACTTTAGCTACAACAATATGTGACTTAGTTTTATGACCGGGTGTTCTTTTAGGTTTATTATATCCTGATACACCTGCTTTAGTTAATCTACTATCTTTCTTTTTAGCCATTTTATCTTTTTTTACCTTTATGTAAACCATGTTTAGCATGTTGTTTACCTTTTTTAGTTGCTGCTCTTTTTTTAGCATTTGCAGCAGCTAATTTTTTTCTTCCTGCTTTTGTACTTTTAAGTTTAGCAATGGTTTTTGCAGGAGCATATACTTCCCCTGTTTTAGAAGACTTTTTTCCTGAAGCCGTTCTCCATTTTTGTTTAGTCCATTTATCTAAACTTTTTTGTTGCTTTGTTTTAGCCATTATTTTTTATGTACTTTTTGAACATTAAAGCTTGCATATAAACTTGCACCTTTATGTGGTACAAATTTACCTGTATGTTTCATTAACTTTGGTGCTCTGGTTCCATTTTTCATCCAATGAAAACCTGCAGGAGCTTTTACTTTTTTTGTTGCCATTATTTTTTCTTTTTTCCTTTATAACCTCCACCTGCTGCTTTGTAACGTTTAGCTAACATTTGAGCTTTACGTGCAGACCATTGTCCTGGTTTACCACCTTTGCTTCCGGCTTTAATTGAATTAAACAATCTCTTACGCATAGTAGGTTTAGTATAATTACCCGAAGAATTTACAGTGCTTTTTTTCTTTTTTGCTGCCATAATTTTATCTTTGAATATCTACTTTATTATCACCATCAACCACAGGAATTTTAACTGTAATCATCATAGCGTTTATAACTTGTGTTTCTATTTCTGCAAATAAAGCTTCTGGTATATATATTTCTTGTTCATATCTAGGAACGCATTGTTCTTCTTCATCACAAAGCCACATACCTAAATCATCATCAAATACACCTTCTACTTTTATAGCGTCCCAATCTATATTAGGCATATAAAGATAACCATCAAGAAACCAAAAATATCTTGTGGTATTGTATTTAAAAGAAGTAGTTTTAGTCATTGAAGTATAAGTACCAGGTTGAGTTGCTTGTAATTCTATAGATCCATCAATAGAACTGACTGTTCTAATAAGCGGCCCCCAATAACCTTCTATAAATTCTGGTAATCTTTTTTTGGTTCTTTTAATAGTACACCCACTTTCAATTCCAGAACAATGAGCTTCTACTTTATCTACGTCTATTAATTCTACGTATGGTAAAGACTTCCATACAGCATTAAACTTCATAAGTTTATTTGCACTATCTTGTCTTCTCATTAATAATTGTGCATACTTAGTTATAAGACTGTATACATACCTATCAGTAACAAATGCATCTTGTACTTCTGCTTTTACTTGTCCTCTGATTCTTGATATAACTTCACCTACTGTTGCCATAATATTTAATCTT
>Ga0315315_10002447_pt1 | contig 16986 bp, 17 predicted proteins | sample M140m3416metaG_FD_203699 | JGI IMG/M metagenome (GOLD analysis project Ga0315315, IMG submission 203699) | Ammonia-oxidizing marine archaeal communities from Monterey Bay, California, United States - M1 40m 3416 | ecosystem: Environmental > Aquatic > Marine > Intertidal zone | place: USA... | reverse complement strand
CCAAATATCCCTGTTTCACAGTATCAGAAAGGTGAGAGGTCATATCAGTTTCAATTAAACCTGGCGCAATACAATTTACTGTAATATTTCTGCGACCAACCTCTTTTGCTAAAGATTTAGTTAATGCTAGCAAACCACCTTTGGAAGCAGCATAATTCCCTTGTCCTTTATTACCATCTGTTCCAGAAATAGAAGAGATATTAATAATTCTTCCATTTTTATTTTTTACCATATCTTTTAAAACTGTTTTTGTTAAATGAAAAGGACCATTAAGATTAACATCCATTACTTGATTCCATTCTTCAGATTTCATTCTTAGTAAAATATTATCCATATGAATACCAGCATTATTAACTAGAACATCTGCATAACCAAATTTTGAAGTAACAAATTCATATAGTTTTTCAATTGATTTTTTATCAGATATATCACTGCAGAAAGGGTGAATATTTTCTATATCTCTGATTGAATCTAATGACTTTTCACTTGTAGCAACTGCTACAACATTAAAATTATTTTTAGCAAGAATAAGAGAAATTTCTTTCCCAATTCCTCTTGATCCTCCTGTTACAATTGATTTTTTCGTTTAAAAGTTAAGAATAAAAAAATTTTATAATTTTTCAATACTATTAAAGGATTTAATTATTAATTAATCATAAATTTTTTTGATAATATTACTTAAAACTTTTTTTGGCCCAATTTCTACAAATTTATTAGATAATTCACTAAGCGATTTAATACTTTTTGACCATTGAACTGGATTGTCTATTTGTTCAATTAGGGCATGTTTAATTTCTTCAATACTCCTATTTGGTTTTGCATTAAAATTTGAAACAATTGGTGAAGATACTTTATTGAATCTTGAAGTGTTTATTATATCAGACAGCTTATTTTTTGCATCAGACATTAGTTTTGAATGAAATGCTCCGCTGACACTTAATGGTATTACTTTTGCACCAATTTTTTTTAGACTTTCCGATGCTAAATCAATTGATTTCTCATTTCCTGAAATAACGATTTGTGAATCTGAGTTGATATTTGCAATTTGACAATCAACAGAATCGCAAATAGTTTGTATTTTATCAATTGATGCTCCAATAACAGCACTCATTTTACCTGGATTATTTAATTCACATTCATGCATCGCTTTTGCACGAACATCTACAATTTGTAAACCAGTTTCAAAATCAAAAAAATTATTTGCGTACAATGCACTGAACTCACCCAAGCTATGTCCAGCTACTGCAATACATTCTTTTTTATCTTTAATTAAATCAAAAATTATTGTGGAATGTATAAAAATAGCCAATTGAGCATATTGTGTTTGTCTTAATACATTTTCTTCAGCAGAAAACATAATTTCTGATATATCATACCCTAAAATTTTATTGGATAGTTCAATCCTATCTTTTGCAATTTGGAATGTATTATAAAGATTTAAGCTCATTCCAGGTCGGTGAGAACCTTGCCCTGAAAAAATGAAACAATTCTTCATTAGTTTTGATCTACAGGTTTTCCTTTGTAATAAAGAATGCCATCATGATAGTATGCATGATGAGGTAGATGTTCTACTCCTGTGTTTTTACATTTTACTGTATGAACAAGAGTGGACTTATAATGAGTCCTTCTTTTTTTAGAACGTGTTTTTGACTGTCTTCTTTTTGGTAACATTTTTTTCCTTAACCAGCTGGCAATATAAACAAATTAATCTTTCTTGTGAAATATTTTTTATAATTCAGTTTTGTCAATCCAGCAATTATATCCAAGCTTAACTTTTATATTTTCAGCTAACTTAAAAGCATCATCTCTTTTAGAAAAATTGCCATATCTTACTCTATATTTAAATTCTGAATTTGTATCATTTTTTTGAATGTAAGCATCAATCTCTGCAGTATTCAAAACTTTAACAACTTCCATTGCTTCATCAAATGTTTTCTTAACAGCAATTTGGATTGTAAAGTAAAACTCACTTCCCTTATTTATTGAAGAAGTTTCAGATAATTCTTCACTGTTATCTTCAATAACATATTCAAGCCAACTTTCTCTCTTATCTTGAGAAAATATTGTTGAAATAAAAATTAATAAAATTAGTAATCTTAACATCAAACTTTGAAAAAGAAATTTATTTCAATTTCTGCATTCTCATCACTATCTGATCCATGAGTAGCATTCGTTGAAATGTCCGTTCCATACTTTGCTCTTATTGTACCTGGTTCAGCGTCTGCTGGATTTGTTGCACCCATCAAATTTCTCCATTCTGAAACTGCATTAGTTTTTTCAAGTTTCATAATATGAGTTTCGCTTGAAGTCATAAATTCAACAAGTTCTGCAAAAAATGGTTTATCTTTATGTATGGAATAAAAACCTTCAGCTTGTTCAACGCTTAGATGAAGTGTTTTTTCTTCAACAATTACAAAGCCGTTATTCATTATATCTTTTCTAATTTCATCTTTAAATCCTTTTTGCATAGCATCGGGTTTGATTAAGGCAAGTGTATTTTTCATTATTCCTCTATTAGTTTTAACATTGTCTCTCCGATCTCAGATACTGTTTTAGCAACTGAAACCCCACATTTTTTTAAAATTTTAATTTTAGCATCTGCTGTTTCAGATCCTTCAGAAATAATTGCTCCAGCATGACCCATTCTTTTTCCTTTAGGAGCAGTTTGACCTGCAATGAATGATACAACAGGTTTATTAAAATTGTTTTTTATCCATTCGGCAGCTTCATTTTCCATGCTACCACCAATTTCACCGATCATAACAACACCTTTAGTTTCTTCATCATCAGCAAAATGTTTCAATATATCTATCATACTTGATCCGATAATTGGGTCTCCTCCAATTCCAACAGCGGTAGTCATTCCTAAACCAACATTAACAATTTGATCAATTGCCTCATAAGTCAAGGTCCCTGAACGAGAAAGAATACCAATAGAACCTTTTTTGCAAATGAAACCAGGAGTAATTCCAATTTTTGATTCTTCAGCTGTTATTAAGCCAGGACAGTTAGGACCAACAAGAGTTGAAGAAGAATTATCAAGTGCACTTTTAACTTTTTTCATATCACGAACAGGAATTCCTTCAGATATACAGACAATTAGATCAATATCCTGATTGATTGCTTCAAGAATTGCATTTGCAGCAAATCTTGGAGGAACAAAAATTACTGTGGCATTAATTGAAAACTCTTTTTTTGCTTCTTCGATGCTGTTAAAAACTGGTAAATTATTTTCTGTAGCAGTTTGACCACCTTTTCCAGGAGTTACTCCACAAACAACATTAGAACCATAGTCTAACATTTGCTGTGCATGAAATAGTCCTTCAGATCCAGTGATTCCCTGAACCAGAATAGAAGTTTTTTTATTTAATAGTATTGACATTAAGATACCAACCCAACTGCCTTTTTAGCTGCTTCATCTATTGTTTCGGCGCTTATAAGCTCTATATCTGATTCATCTAAAATTTGTTTTGCTAGTTTTGCATTAGTACCTTGAAGCCTAACGACAACACCAACATTTAAATTTAATTCTTTAACCGCTTGAATGACTCCATTGGCTACTCTGTCACATCTAACGATGCCACCAAAAATATTAATCAAAACTGATTTTACGTTCGGGTCAGAGAGAATAATTTTAAAACCATTTCTAATTGTATCAACATTAGCTGCACCTCCAACATCTAAAAAATTAGCTGGTTCACCGCCATGATGTTTTACTATGTCCATTGTTGCCATAGCGAGGCCAGCTCCATTAACCATACAGCCAACATTTCCATCAAGCTTAATGTAATTCAATCCATATTCTGAAGCCTTCAGTTCTAAGGGATCTTCCTCTGAAGTATCATGAAATTTTGCAATTTTCTCTTGTCTAAATAGTGCGTTTGAATCAATATCAACTTTTGCATCTAGTGCAATAATTTTTTGGTCTTCGGTGATTACAAGAGGATTAATTTCTAATAAATTGCAATCTGAATTTGAATAGCAATTATAAATATTTGTAAAAATTTCAAAAGCATCATTAAATGAATTTAGACTTAATGCATCAATAATTGTATTAACCGCATCATCAAGAGGGTAGGTATCATTATCAACCCAAGCCTTAACAATTTTTTCAGGGGTCTTATCTGCTACTTCTTCAATATCAACTCCACCTTCTGTTGATACAATGAAAACATCAGCATTTTTTGCTCGATCAAACATTAATGCAAAATAAAACTCTTTTTCAATATCAAGTGCTTCTGTAATTAATATTTGATTTACAAGTTTACCTTCTTCACCAGTTTGATGAGTAGTTAAATTCATGCCAAGAATCTTATTAGCAGATTCAATAGCTGATTCTGTTGATGGACAGAATTTAACTCCACCGCCTTTACCACGACCTCCAGCATGAATTTGCGCTTTGACTACAACAGCATCTGTGTTGAATTCATTTTGAACTTTTTCGATTGTTTTTTCAATCTCATTTGAAGAATAAACAACATGTCCTCTTTGAATTGGTACATTATAGTCAGATAAAAGTTCTTTAGCTTGGAATTCGTGAATTTTCATCTATTCTTCATCCATAAATGGATATCTGTAGTTATGAGGAGGTTCAAAAGTTTCTTTGATAGTTCTAGGAGATGTCCACCTTAATAAATTAAGCATTGAGCCGCCTTTATCATTTGTACCTGATGCCCTGCTTCCTCCAAACGGTTGTTGTCCAACAACAGCACCAGTAGGTTTATCATTAATATAGAAATTTCCAGCTGAAAATCTTAATTTTGATCTTACTTCATCAACTATATCTCTATCTTCTGAAAAAACACATCCAGTAAGTGCATATGGAGAAGTACTATCTATCAACTCCAATGTTTCATTCCATTTTTCGTTTTCATAAACAAAAATAGTGAGAACAGGACCAAAAATTTCTTCCTCTAAAGTTTTAAAGTGTGGATCTTTTGCAAGTATGACAGTTGGCTCAACAAAATATCCTTTAGATTTATCATATCCACCTCCACAAAGTATTTCACAATCATTACTTGCTTTAGCATAGTCTAAATATGATGCGATTTTATCAAATGCTGTTTCATCAATAACAGCATTTACAAAGTTTTTAAAATCTTCAGGAGGTCCAACATCAATTGTTTTGATTTCACTTATTAATTTTTCGTGAATTTCATCCCATTTTGATTTTGGTAAATATGCTCTAGACATAGCAGAACATTTCTGTCCCTGGTATTCAAAGGCTCCTCTAACCATCGCTGTAACTAAGCCTTGAATATCAGCTGATTCATGTGCAATACAGAAGTCTTTTCCACCAGTTTCACCAACAATTTTTGGATAACTTCTATAAATATCTAAATTATCAGATACTTTCTTCCAAAGATGTTTAAAAGTTTTAGTAGATCCAGTGAAATGTACTCCAGCTAACTCTTTATGACTTAATACTTGGTCTCCTATACTTGGACCATCTCCAGGAATAAAATTAATAACTCCATCGGGAAGACCTGCCTCTTTATATAGTTCCATAATATAGTATGCAGAGTAAACAGCACTTGGTGCTGGCTTCCATAGTACAGTATTTCCAACAATAGCAGGAGATATAGCTAGGTTACCACCTATGCTGAAAAAATTAAAAGGGGCAATAGCAAAGACAAAACCTTCTAATGGTCTAAACTCTAACTCATTTTTCATTCCATCAGGGGATATAGGAGTAAAAGTATTTTGCATTGTATGAGCAAATTCAATATTAAAATTTAAGAAGTCAATTAACTCACAAGAGGCATCAACTTCAGCCTGAAATACACTTTTTCCAATATCTAGCATTGCTGCAGCATTAATTTTATACCTATATGGACCTGCAATTAAGTCCGCAACTTTTTTAAAAATCTTTGCTCTTTCTTCTAAAGATGTATTAGACCATGTTTTCCAGGCTTCTAATGAAGAATCTATTGCCATTTGAATTTCTTCAGGACCTGCTTCATGATAATGACCTAAAATATGTCCATGATCCTGTGGTTTTGTACAAGGTTTGGTATTTCCAGTTCGTATTTCTTTTCCGTTAATTATTATTGGAATATCTTTTTGTCTACTTGATTGTCTCTCAATTTCTTTAAGAAGTAATTCTCTGTGCTCTGAACCAGGTTCAAAATCAATAATTGGTTCGTTAATTGCTTTAAAATTTTTGTCCATAATTTTTCCTTTATTTTTTAGTGCCTAATATTAGACAAAATATCTTTCATTTCAGAATAATTCTTTGCTAAAACAAATTTTTTTCGATAAAAAGATGCGCTTTTAAGTCCTTTAAAATACCAAGCAAAGTGTTTTTTCATATTATTACAACCAACAACCTCTCCATGGGTCTCTACAAGAAGTTCAAGATGTTTTTTACATATTTCTAATCTTTCGTCTATTGTTATTTCTTCAAAGTCTTCATTTAACATATACTTTTTAATTTGTGTAAAAAACCAAGGATTGCCTAAAGCTGCTCTTCCAATCATTATTCCATCACATTTTGTATGACTAAACATTCTGTTTATATCATCTATATTTTTCACATCACCATTTCCAATAACAGGAATGTTAACATTTTCTTTTAATTCTTTTATAAGATCCCAATTAGCTTGCCCTTTATACATTTGAACTGTTGTTCTTGGATGCAATGTAATTGCTTTAACTCCAACTTTTTCAAGATTGATTCCAGCTTGAGTACTTACAATATTTTCTGAATTCCATCCTGCTCTCATTTTAACAGTTACAGGTATCTTATCAACTGCCTTTACAACTGCCTCAGTTATATCCTCCATTAAGCATAAATCTTTCAAAGCAGCTGATCCAGCACCTTTATTTGTTACTTTGGGAACAGGACAGCCATAATTTATATCTATTAAATCAGGTTTAAATTTTTCATAAACTAATTTTGCTGCATCCTCCATAACCTCTGGAGTATCGCCAAAGATTTGAATACCAATTGGCCTTTCAAATTCTGAAAATTTTATCATATTCAATGTTTTTTCATTTTTTCTAATTATTCCATGAGCTGAAACAAATTCTGAGTAAACTACACCAGCACCAAATTCTTTTGCAATTACCCTGTATGCATAATCTGTAACACCAGCCATGGGAGCTAAAAAAAATGGAAATCCTAGTTTAAGGTTTCCAATTTGAATTTTTTTATTTATATCAAACATATAGTTTTTGTTTGTTCAGTACAATTATTGGTTTAAATTTCCCCTGTTCGATTTGAACTTAAACATAAAAGGTTAAAAAATGTCAAGAGTTTGTGAAGTAACAGGTAAAAAAGTGATGTATGGCAATAATGTAAGTCATGCTCATAATAAAACTAGAAGAAGATTTGACATAAATCTTCAAAAAAAGACTTTTTGGGTGGAAACACTTAATAAGAAAGTTACGCTCAAAGTTTCTGCTAAAGGTTTAAAAATTATTGATAAAAAAGGTATCGACTCAGTAATTAAAAATTTAATAGCAGAAGGAAAAAAATTTTAATCTTTTAATTTCTTTTTCAATTCAGTGATTATTAGTTCGTGATTTACTTTTCCTCTAGTCTTTTTATTTATTTGACCAATGAAAAATCCTAATAATTTTTCTTCACCATTTTTAAATCTAGAAACTTCATTTTCACAATTTGATAATACTGTTTCAATGATATTGTTAATATCTAATTCAGGTGCATCAAAATTACCACTTTCTAAGATTTGATTTATATTTTTATCAGATTCAAATAATTCTTTTAAAATTTCTTTACCTGAATTTTGAGTAATTTTATTTTTGTCAACAAGCTCAATCAAATTTTTTAAATCTTTTGCACTAACCTTAGAAGAATCGAAAATAGAATTTGATGCATTAAATAATCTAAAAAGCTCTGTTGTAATCCATGCACTAACTTTTTTTGGAGGCACGTCTAAACTAACAACTTTCTCGAAATATTCTGCAATTTCTTTTGTTGATGAAAGAATCATGCAATCGTTAAGTGATAATTCATATTCATTCATCCATTTTTTTTCATATTCAAAAGGGAGCGTTGGTACTGAAGTCTTTATATTGTCAATGAATGATTCTTTTATACTTACTGGCGGCAAGTCAGGATCGGAAAAGTATCTATAATCATCGGCATTTTCTTTAATTCTCATTATTTCGGCAACATTTTTATTATTGTTCCAAGTGAGAGTAGCTTGAAGAACATCATCACCGTCGCTTAAAATTTTATTTTGACGCAAAATCTCCGATTCAATTGCTTTTTGAACATTTCTAAATGAATTAATATTTTTAATTTCAGTTTTAACACCAAATTTTTCACTACCTTTCTTTGAAAGCGAAATATTTGCATCACATCTAAGCTTACCTTTTTCCATTTCGGCATTCGAAATATTAATGTAATTAACTATTTGTTTGATACGCTGCATAAAAATCTTTGCTTGTTCTGGATGAACGAGAACGGGTTCAGTTACAATTTCAATTAATGCTGCACCACTTCTATTGTAATCTAGATTACTTTTTTTGCTAGTATTATCGTGAAATGATTTACCTGAATCTTCTTCTAAATGTGCTCTTGTTAATTCAATTATATACTCTTGATTATTCCACCAGATTGGAACTGAACCATTCGAAATAATCGGTCGATCAAATTGGGATATTTGATACCCCTTTGGAAGATCAGGATAAAAATAATGTTTCCTAGCAAAAACAAAGTTTCTACTTATGTCACCATTTACAGCTTTACCAAATTTGATTGCTGATTCAATTGCAGCCTGATTGACGCTCGGAAGAGCTCCTGGAAGTCCCAATGAGGTTGGGCAGGTAAGACTATTTGGTGAATTATCATATTTATAAAGACTATTGCTAAACATTTTAGAGTCACAATCTAATTGGACATGTATTTCTAGGCCAATAATAAAGTCCCAGTTTTCATTTATTTGATTTATGTTCAATTTGATTTTTTTGCAATTAAGTTGAGAGCTGAACCTGCTTTAAACCAGCCGATTTGATTTTCTGAGAAAGTATGTAATGTTTCAATAATAGTGGATGATCCATCAGGCTTATTTAAGCTTAATTTGAGGTTAGTTTTATTATCAAAGTCTTTAAGATTTATAGTAGAAATTGTGTCTTTAGACTCAATTTTATCATAGTCACTTTTATCTTTAAATAATAAAGGAATAATTCCTTGTTTTTTTAAATTGGTCTGAGCAATTCTTGCAAAACTTTTAGCTAAAATAATCTTACAACCCATAAATCTTGGTTCCATTGCTGCATGTTCTCTGCTGGAACCTTCTCCGTAATTTTCGTCTGCTACAGCAATCCAGTTAATATTATTATCCTTATAAGTTTTAGCAACTTCGTAAATATTGTCAGTTTTATTATTAATTAAGTCAATTGCTTCTCCATTTGTTTTGGTAAATGCATTGAGAGCTCCTGAGTACATATTTTGAGATATATTTTCTAAATGTCCTCTATATTTAAGCCAAGGACCAGCTGGAGAAACATGGTCAGTTGTACATTTTCCTTCAGCTTTTAAAAGTATTTTTAAATTTTCCATTTCATTCTCGTTCCATTGAGCAAAAGGTTCTAAAACTTGCAGTCTATCACTTTCAGGCTTTATAACAACCTGAGTATCTGGTCGGAGCTCTGCCTTTAGAAAGTCATCACTTCCAATTTTTTCAAATCCCATTTCAGGTAATTCAGAACCAACGGGCGATTCAAAAGTAAAACCTTCTCCATTATTTAGTGTTAACTTATCCTTGGAAGGGTTAAAGCTTAATTTTCCTGATATTGCTAGAGCAGTAACAATTTCTGGACTAGCTACAAATGATTCTGTAGCGGCATTTCCATCATTTCTCTTAGCAAAATTTCTGTTAAATGATGTTATAATTGTATTTTTTTCACCATCACTTATATCTGATCTTTGCCACTGGCCAATGCATGGACCACATGCATTTGCCAAGACTTTTCCGCCAAGGTCTTCAAAAATCTTTGTATAACCGTCTCTTTCCATTGTAGCTTTTATTTGATTTGAACCTGGAGTAATATAAAATTCTGATTTTGCTTTTAATCCTACATCAAGAGCTTGTTTAGCTACATGAGCAGCTTTTTCGATATCTTCATATGAAGAATTTGTACAACTTCCAATTAATCCAACCTTTAAATTATCATCATAGTCATTATCAATAACTGCATCTGGCATATCGGAAATTTCTCTGGATAAATCAGGGCTATATGGTCCGACTATGTGTGGTTCTAGTTCAGATAAATTGATTTCAATTACTTCATCATAGTACTTTTCAGGGTTTTGATGAACTTCATCATCAGCTTTTAAATGTTCTTTAATTTTTTCTGCTAAATCTGCAATATCTTTTCTTTCGGTTGCTTCAAGGTATTCATACATTTTTTTATCATATGGAAAAATAGATGTTGTAGCTCCAACTTCTGCACCCATGTTAGTAATAGTTGCTTTACCAGTACAGCTTATTGTTTCAGTTCCGTCACCAAAGTACTCAATTATTTTTCCAGTACCACCTTTAACAGTTAAAATACCGGCAAGTTTTAAAATGATATCTTTTGGAGAAGCCCAATCACTCAACTGTCCTATAAGTTTAACTCCTATAATTCCAGGCCAATTAACTTCCCACGGAGAATTTGTCATAACATCAACTGCGTCCGCACCTCCAACACCAATAGCGATCATTCCTAACCCTCCTGCATTTGGAGTATGAGAGTCTGTTCCTATCATCATAGTTCCAGGCACTGCATAATTTTCTAAAATAGTTTGATGAATAATTCCTGCCCCTGGTTTCCAAAAACCTATTCCATATTTTGCGCATACAGATTTTAGAAAGTCATAAACTTCTTTATTGGTAAGTAATGCATTATCTAAATCATCATCTGCACCTTTAATGGCAGTAATCAAGTGATCACAATGTACTGTTGTTGGAACAGCCGTTGTTTTCATACCTGCGTTTATGAATTGAAGTAAAGCCATCTGAGCTGTTGCGTCTTGCATTGCTACACGATCTGGGCTTAAAGTACAAAATGTTTTGGTTCTATCAGGAATCGCATCTAAATCCTCAGACAGATGAGAAAAGAGAATTTTTTCAGTATATGTGATTGGCCTATCAAAAAAAGTTTTTGCATCGACAATTTTAGAAAGATAATTATCGTAAATTTGTTTAATTAAATCTGTCTGGTTCATATTTACTCTTTATTGTTTTAAATTTAGTTAAAAAAAAATGATTTTATGGGTATAATATTAGCATCTAGTTCTCCAAGACGAAAGAAAATTCTAGAAAAGTTAGGATACAAATTTGATATCAAAATTCCAAATATCGATGAGGATAATATCAATAATTTAAATCCTGTTGATTATGTTATAGATGTTTCGATGAGAAAAGGACTGAAAGTTCATCAAAAATATTCAAATGATTATGTTATTTCAGGAGATACAATAATAGAATTTGAAAATAGAATTATAGGAAAACCAGCTTCTATCAATGACGCATTTGAAGTATTAAGTGCTTTGTCAGGAAAATCTCATTATGTAATCAGTGCTTTATCACTAACATTTCAAAATAATCAAATCACTATTTTTGATAGTACTAAAGTTGTTTTTAAAAAAGTTAATAAACAGAAAATTGAGCTTTATTTAAATAATTTTGATGTTCTAGATAAGGCTGGCTCTTATAACATTGAAGATGCAAATGAATATTTCATTAAAAATATTGACGGATGTTACAATAATATTGTAGGTTTCCCAGAAGAAAAATTTTTAAAAAGTGAAATAAAAAACATCCTTGATTCACAATGATTTTTTACAACAAATATAAAAAGTTTAGAATAGAAAATAATATCGACCTAAAAGATATTTCTAAAAGAACTAAAATTGATCTACAGTATTTGCAATCAATAGAAAGAGGAAAATTTGCAGAAATCCCTCCTGTATATGTTAAGCTATTTTTTAAAGCATACATAAATGAAATAGGTGTTAATATTGAAGAGGCATTAGCTGAATTAGATAGTTTCTTAAATCAAAAACCAAGCTCAAAATCATTAAAGTTCATTCCTGATGACGCAAGTAATAAATCCAATTTTTTTAAAAAAATAAATGGTGAAAATTTATTTAACTCATCAGTTTTCATTGGAATAGCCTCATTTATTTTAATTCTTTTATTAAGTTTTTCGCTTAACTCGAATAGTCAAGTTTCTCAAAAAGATCTTGAAAATGAATTAAGAATTTCTAAATCAGATTTGATTGAGTATTATTCTTTAAGAAGTGAAGAGGTATTATCTGTTGAAAATATTTCTAGTCCTGTTACAATAAGGTTCAAGTCAAATGTTGAAAATTACATCAATCTTTATGATAATTTCTCAGGAAAAGAATTCTTTATATTTGAAGATTCGCTAGGCAATCAATCAAATACCTTTACTGAGCAATGGGATGGAGAAGAGAGATATTTTCTAATTGCTAACGCAGTGGACTATGAATTGATTTTATTCTCAGAGAATTCTTATCATGATTTTTCAAAAAATATAATAAATGATTTTCCTGTTGAGGTCGTTTTAAAATCTAAACCTTACTCAATTACAGTAAAGAAATACTTACCTAAAAACTAACTTTAATTTTTTTTATTCATTTTCATTATTTTTATTGACATAAACTTGCTGTATATCGTAAGATAAGTGGTTAATAGTGGGTTAAATTCCCTTATTTTATTATGAGTAGCCAATATACATTTACAGGACAATTTACATTCTCTATTGATTCTAAGAATAGAATCAATATCCCTGCTTCTATTAGGAGACAATTTTTAACCAAAGACAAAAAAACATTTGTTGTTACTAGAGGTATTGATCAATGTGCTTGGATTTATCCAATGAGTGAATGGAATTTAATTCAAAAAGAGCTTAATCAGCTTTCATCTCTTTCCAAAACTAATCGAATATTTTTAAGAAATCATTTAAGACATGCAAATATTTTAAAATTTGATACCCAAGGAAGATTTGTCTTACCTCAAAGTTTAGTTGATTATACATCTATAGATCAAAATGTTACAATAATTGGGGTTTTAAATAAGATTGAAATTTGGAATCCTAAATTGCTTCAAAAAAATGATCAATCTGATGAAATTGATGATCAGTCTTATGAGCAACTTTCTGAAAGAGTAAACATCTGATGTTTCCTAATTCATCAACTCAAAGCAGACATATACCTGTAATGTTGATGGAGTCATTAGAAAATTTAAAAATCAAAAAAAATGGTATTTACGTTGACGGAACTTTAGGTCTTGGCGGTCATTCAGAATGTATTCTTAGTCAAATTGATTCAGGATTGCTTATTGGTATTGATAGAGATAAAAAGTCAATTTCAGTAGCTGAAAAACAACTATCATCTTATAAAAATCTTAAGGTGTTTAATGATAGTTACAAAAATTTAAAAGATATATTAGATCATCTTGATATTAAAGCTGTAGATGGAATTCTTTTGGATTTAGGTCTTTCATCTTATCAGTTAGAAGACAATAGTCGAGGTTTTTCTCACAAATACCAATCTTCACTAGATATGCGATTCGATTCTAATTCTGAAGATTATACAGCTGAGCAAATAATTAAAAAAAATGACCTAAAAGAATTAACAAAAATTTTTAAGGATTTTGGAGAAGAAAGACATGCGTATAAAATCGCAAAAAAAATTAAAGAGTTGAAGGATGAAATTAATGTGATGTCCATCACATCAATAGTAGATAAAGTGACACCATATAAATTTAGATTAAAAACATATTCGAGAATTTTTCAAGCATTAAGAATAGCTGCAAATGAAGAGCTAAATCATCTAGAAGAATTTTTAGACAATTTTATCAATTTACTTAATCCAGGAGGAAGAATAGTAGTCATTAGCTACCATTCTGTTGAAGATAGGATCGTAAAACATAAGCTAAAAGACCTAAAAATCAACAAGAAGATAGAATTGATTTTTAAGAAACCGCTTACACCTTCTGATGAAGAGTTGAATATGAATAAAAGAGCAAGAAGTGCAAAAATGAGAGTAGGAGAAAAAGTTGGCTAAGAAAAGAAGATTAAGCAAAGCTGAAAAGCAAAAAAGGGAAAACTTAAAATGGGTATTTATGTTTGTTGCTTTGGTTTTAACAATAGCTGTTTATTTGGCAGCATTCATTGAGGCCGATAAAACACAGTCAAGTATCGATTTTAATAAGCAGACATTAGTCAAGCTTAATGAGGAATTAACCTTAAAAAAAAATTCAGTCGAAAGAATGAAAAGAGCAGATATAATATCAAAGAGAGCAAAAGAAATTGGTTTAGTTTCAAGCAATCCTGAAACCATAGTAATTAAAATAAATGACTAAGAATTATATAAAATTTAAAAATAGAATAATTTTTGTTCACATAGCAATAATGCTTGTATGGATAGGTTTTGGTTTTAGACTCTTTAACATTCAGATAATTAATAAACTTAATAGCCCACAGGGAATGAAAGTTGAAACTATTAATGGTCTCCGCGGAAATTTTTTTGATGTTAATGGGAAAAATCTTACACAAAATTTAACTTTTTATAGAATTGGTGTTCATTCAAATAAAATTATAAATGCTGATAATTTTTTAAATGAATTATCTACTTGTACTGGAACAAATAAAGAAGATTATTTAGTTAAGCTTGATGGTGCAAGAGGTTATATCGAGCTTGAAAAGAAAACAAATAAAAATTGTGAAGATCTTCAAAAAAAGTACCCAAATGTTTTAATTATTAAAAAAAGCTTCAAGAGATATTATCCAGAAGACAATTTGGTATCTCAAATAGTTGGTTTTACAAATATAGATGATAAAGGTATTTCTGGGCTAGAATCAAAGTATGATAAATATCTTGAGCCTGTAAGTGGATCCAAGCTTCTTAAGAGAAATGGTTTAGGGGTTAAAATTTCCGATTCAACTTTACCAACTGTTGATGCAAAAAATGGTGCCAATATAACTCTAACTATCAATAAAGAATATCAAGCAATCTTAAGAGATGAATTGATTATACAGATGGAAGAAACAGGAGCAAGTGCATCAATGGGATTGATTTTAGACCCTCAATCAGGTGCCATATTATCAATGGTAAATCTTCCAGACTATAATCCAAACTTCCCAAGTGATTTCGATGTAGAGTTTCAAAAAAATAAAATTGTAACTGATTTAATTGAGCCGGGATCAACATTTAAAATTGTAACAATGGCTGCTGCGCTTGAAAGTGATATATCTTTAACAGATGAATACAATGTTGAGGGACCTTATAATTTTCATAACATTAAAATGATTGAAGATTCTGAGCCGCATTCAGTATTAAATGTTCAGGAAATAATGGCTTATTCAAGCAATATAGGAACAGTTAAAATTGCAGAATATTTAGGAAAGAAAAGCATTTATAATCAAGCTAGAGAATTTGGGTATGGCACTAAAACTGGTTTCGATTCTTCTACTGAACCATCAGGAATTTTTAGAGATCCTTCGAAATGGAGTTTATCTTCAATGCATAGCATACCCATTGGCTATGAAATATCAGCTACCCCTTTACAAATTGCAATGTCATATGCTGCAATTGCAAATGGAGGATTTTTATTAAAACCATACATAGTTGAAAAAATTGAAAAATATGATGATACAATTATTAAAAATCAAAGAAACACAAAAAAAAGAATTTTATCTCAAGCGAATGCAGAAAAATTAAAATCTATGCTTGCTCACACTGTCGATCATGGTAGTGGAAAGCAAGCTTCAATACAAGGGTGGAATGTAGCAGGAAAAACTGGAACATCTAAAAAATTAGTAGATGGTCAATACTCTGAAAATCAATTTATATCAAGCTTTATTGGATTTTTTCCTAAAGAAAATCCTCAACTATTATGCTTAATTATCCTTGATAATCCTGATGCATCAAGAAATTTACATTGGGGGTCAATGTCAGCTGCTCCAGTTTTCAAATCTGTTATGGACAGAGTAATTAATATTGATAAATCAATCACTGTTTCAAGGTCTAAAAAAGAAAAAATTAAAAATAAACCAATTTTGATTCAGAAGAACTTGGAAAGAAAAATTGAATATGTAAAAATGCCAAATCTAGTTGGTAGAACTGTTAGAGACGCATTTTCAGAACTAAAAAAGGTAGGAATAAAGCCTCAAATAAGTGGAAGAGGATTAATTGTTAGTCAAAGTATTGAAGCAGGTACAAAAGTAGAAAAAAAATCAATCTGCATATTAAAAGCAGAGTTAAAGGAATAAGGAGATAATAATGTTATTTGAATTTGATGAATTTTCAACGCAAAAAGCTAGAATTAAGGTTTTAGGGATTGGAGGAGCAGGAGGTAATGCAATAAATAGAATGATTACTTCTGGAATGGATGGAGTTGAGTTTATTGCTATAAATACTGACGCTCAAGATTTAGATAGTAATCCTGCTGAAACAAAAATCCAAATTGGTAAAGATTTAACGAAAGGATTGGGTGCTGGAGCTAAGCCTGAAATAGGAAGAAAAGCAATTATGCATGATAAAGAGGCAGTGTCGTCAATAGTAGCGGGATCAGACTTAGTTTTTGTTACAGCCGGAATGGGTGGAGGTACTGGTACTGGTGCAGCGCCTGTAGTTGCGAAAATTTGTAAAGAGTTAGGAATATTAACAGTTTGTATTGTTACGCTGCCATTTAATTTTGAAGGTCCTAAAAAAATGTCAGCTGCTATGAAAGGCATAGCGACAATGAGGAACTTTTGTGATACATTAATTGTAATACCTAATGAAAAACTATTATCAGTAATTGATTACAATACAACACTTGAAGAAGGATTTGCGGAGTCAGATTCAGTATTATTACAAGCTGCACAAAGTATCTCAGACCTAATCAATAAGCAAGGAAATGTAAATATTGATTTTGCTGATGTTGAGACCGTTATGAGTGGAATGGGAGATGCAGTAATGGGAACTGGAACAGCAAGAGGTGAGGAAAGAGCAGTACT
>Ga0315315_10002446_pt1 | contig 16991 bp, 18 predicted proteins | sample M140m3416metaG_FD_203699 | JGI IMG/M metagenome (GOLD analysis project Ga0315315, IMG submission 203699) | Ammonia-oxidizing marine archaeal communities from Monterey Bay, California, United States - M1 40m 3416 | ecosystem: Environmental > Aquatic > Marine > Intertidal zone | place: USA... | reverse complement strand
ATTGAGGAGCGCATATATCGACTCGCAGTGCATAAGAACTTGGCAGCGTGTCGTATCGTTGACGAACGAGATGTGGAACGCCATTTCACATACGATCAGCTCAAGAATCTGAAGGACTTTGCGGAGCATAGGCTCGACTCGTCTGCGTTAAAGAGCATCGACCCGATCCTTGCTCCTGTGTTACCGAAGTTAGTTGGCTGCAGTTCGCATGATGTATTGTTTGCCGATGCAGAGGAGGAGACATTGTCGGCTGAAGAGAAAGCCGATGCTGAGAACCAGTGCAATTATATCAGATCGCTGCAGGAGTGCAGATCGGTGAAAGGTTCGGATGGTGTGTCACGCACATTGCTGTCTACAGATATTCAATTTGAAGATGGCAGTCTCGTACCTCCATTTGCTATGTCTTCTTCTCAAATGGACAGTCATCGGCGTAAGAGTTTAATCGAGGAATTTGGTCCAAAAGAAGGTGCTAAGATGAAGTCATTCAACGCTATCTTGCCGGCATCGAATGAGATTCTCTCGCACGATTTGGAAATTGAGGGAGGAGACATCAATTCGGAGATTTACGAGTGCCAGGAGCAAAACTGGGAACTTACATTTCCACACCGTGGATCATTTCGTCTCAGATCGCGTGCCAGAACGATTGATAAAGTGAGCGAGTGGTCGGAATGGTCGGCGACTATTATAGTGTAAGGTGTAGTAAGGTAAACTTGTATATCTGGATACAAACCTATGTCGTGCACTCGTCTTTTCTTTTTTTTACGAAGAAGTATATGACTTTGGTAAAAAACGAGTATGTAAAAACTACTCATCTAACTCTTCAAGTAAATCACTGACCTCCGATGCCATAGAAGCCATCACCATCGCAGAGAGTGGGTCCGCGACATCGATTTGTCCATTTTGTGCGTTTTGCACAGCGAATACTTCTTGATCCTGTATGTTCTTGATATGATCCAACTTGGCCTGTTGATTCAGCTCGTAGACATATTTCCGTATTTTGGCAAGGTTCTTCAAAATGCTAGCTTGTGTTTTGTCGTTTTGCTTTCGAATCTTGATCCTGAAGACAGGATGTGGCATGCTTTTAAGGTAAGATGCAATGCCTTCGGAGTCGATTGGGTATATTTGGTGTACAAGCGAGAATATTGCATCATTGCACTCATTTTGAGGTTGAATGGCAAGTAGGTAAAATACGTTTTCTGGCGTTGAGCAAGATGCTCTCCATTTGGCGCGATGTACACAGTTGCGACACAAAGGTTGCATGTGCAGAGCGTTCAGACATGAGTTATGTTTAACAACCATCTGCACGACATCGTCGTTGCGTTTGTCTTGTATGGACCATCTGTGCTGCGAGTAGCTTCCACAATCTTGCCGATACTTCCAAACATTTGTCTCGCATGGGTATGTCATTTCGACAAGTTTGTGCATCCATGTGACGAATACGACTATGCGGTAGTCGTCAGATGATGATGTGGTATTTGGGAGTAGCTCAGTGAGAGGGCTCAGCATTAATTTCGTAGAAAAATTTTTCGTAAAAATAATTGTCAATTTTTCGAATGGAGTGTCGTTGTGTTATCTGTCAAGATGAAGAGCCGTTGACGGACTTTACTACACTCGCGTGTGGGCATACATTTCACAGTTCATGCGTGGCCAAATGGTTGTGGGAAAAAAGAGGAGCCATGTCATGTCCGTGTTGTCGGTCGACGCCATTTCCGGCTGACGACAGCGATGACAGTGGCAGCGAGAGCAGTGAAATGAGCACTGATATTATGCATAATATCAGACAACAACGCAAAGTGAATGCTCGCTTATTGCGTAATGCACTGCGCCGCAAGTTCACGCAGCGCCGGCAGATCAACAAGCAGAACCGGTACAAAGTTCTTGGTGCACGAATCGCTGACTTGAATACGAGAAAAGCTGCGCTCTCCGAAACATTGTCGAAAGAGAAACGGCTATATAAGGCAAACCTTCGTGCATCTCGTAACAGATGGGACATTGAACGACGATGCATTTACGATGAACACATTACACATACTAAAGATACAAAGCTGCAATTAAGTAAAATTAATGGCGAATTGCGTAATTCTATTCGTTCGCGTGCAATATGTCGGCGTTCTCTTGTTGCTATGGTGTCGTAAACATTGTTTGGTGAACCCCGTGGTTGATGCATCTATTGATTCATGAGAAACGACTTGCATAGCTGGTTACCGTGTCCGTTAATTTTACCCTTGTTGGTGAGAGAGAAGTAGTTGTTGCACATTGGGCACTTGACCTGTGGTTTCCCCGTATGAGCTGGAGACCATAATTGGAACGGAATGAGCTCGTATGGACAGGTAGGCATGCGTCGTTTCCCCGTCATTTCATTCGAGATCGCACTGTACGAGTTGCGTGTATGCTCCGGCCATTCCGAACGGCTCAAGTGCTGCTCAGTAAAACCCATCTCCCATAGCTGAAGCAGGAATGTGTTAGACGGCATCTTAGCTGGCTGCGGCACAAATGAAGCTAACATTGCCTTATGTTCATCTTCAACAGACTTTCGAGTTTCTTGACGTTCGCATGGTTCTTTACGTTGACGTCTGGGTTTCTCATAGTGTTCGCTATCGTAGCGATCTGGTTGGTGGCTGGGTCGACCTCGTCTCTTCTTGACGCTTGCATCGGGATCGAGTTCGTCCAGAAGACGGTCTTGCTCGGCGTAGTTCGGCACGACTTTTCCTGCAAGACGTGATGATTCACGTAATGGTTCTGCCGGTTCCGGTTCCTTTCTCTTTTTTGAGAGCGGTTTCGGAGGAGGTATCATGGGAATGAGCGGGCCGTCGAGTCCCAGCGTGGCAAGATGCGCTTGGTTGTCCTCCATATTTTTAAGACGCTGGAGTTCGTACGCGGAAAGCTTCGGAGCTTGCATTTTTTATATTTTTCGGAAAAATATTTTATAGATGGAGAACCCCCCAATATATCCGTACCATTTGCTGCTCCCCTATGTTCGTATTGCGAGTCTTATGATGCATGCGAAGATATCTGAAGATCCCACGAAAGCAATGAGTGTATCGTACACGATAGATGATTGCGTTAAACCGAGCGGGTCTGATATATGCAGCTTCCTCTGTTTGATTTTCAAGATTCATGATATCGACGTACACGATGCTCCGACCATTATAGGGTGCATGCTACAGCTTTGGTACCGTCTGCTCCAATCAAAGATGCTGTCGTACACCAATTGGCGTATGGTGTTGTCTAACCTTTTCACTATTGTGAACAAGTTGATTGATGATGAATTTTATACTGACGGTAATGCGTATATATGCAAGCACATGCAGTTCAACCTGACGACCTTCAACGCAAGTGAGTACGAGATACTGCGGGTACTCGACTTTGATCTAAACATGTCAGCGTTGCAACTCTACGAGTTTGTTAAACTCGTTGGTACGATTCACTCAGACGTGCAAGCCTATGTCGATGCGAATGTGTCTACTGACGAACGCAAACGGTCAAAGCTATTCTGAAATGCGCTTCGTACATAATAGTAACTCGTATGCTTGACATAAAAATAGAGGTGCAAAACTGCTTTTTTCTATTGACTCTTCTTCACTATTATTCAACCGCATTAAGTAGATCTACATTCTACTTCTTAGAGTTGTTTCGAAACTCTATGACAAACTCGGGGTAAACTTGATTGTCGCTGCCAGTCCCCATCACATAAATGTTTGGATTGATATATTGATAGCCGACCATGCTGTTGTAAGCGGTACCATCGTCTTTTAAAGGCATGTCTTTGAGAAACTTATTGGGTTGGCCCTTGCAGTAATCGCCAAGCAGAAGACGGGAGAGGATTATAAAGCGCTGTATCGTGCCATCCGATAAAGTCTTATCTTTGCAGTATCCATTCCACGAGAACTCCGCATCCCTTGCAAAGTATGTGCCAACGCCGCACATTTGCCTTGAATATCCAGAAGAATAATCGCGATCAAAGCCGTTTTGCTTGATCTTGAAAGTATTGTCAACTTCTGTACCATGCCATCCCCAGCGCTCATTGGGTTTGATACCTTTGTTCACAAAGCTTCGCTTCTTCAGCTGGTACATCTCAAAGTCATCATGGTTCACATTCATCTCAATGCCGTGAATGTAGTATCCTGCATTCATAGTCGGACCATTGCGGGAGAAATAGTATGCAATCTCCTTTGCAATTGGAAGATCGAGATTAAGCGAGTGCCATTTTTGCTGTGTCGCCCAGTACATTGGCATGTCGCACTGCATCTTGTCATTGTACCCGCCGGATGTTTTCGGGAGTTCCTGCAATGGTGACTGTGGGATTGCCAAGAAGCAGTGCTTAGGCTGCGGGTACATCTCAGTGAAGGATGATGTAGCCGGTGCAGCAGCCGGTGCCGGTGCAGCAGCCGGTGCCGGTGCAGCAGCCGGTGCCGGTGCAGCAGCCGGTGCCGGTGCAGCAGCCGGTGCCGGTGCAGCAGCTGGTGTACCGGTTGATGCAGCCAGTGTAGTCGATGTCGACTTTAAGAAACGCATACGCCGTTTGTATCCAGTTCGCACATTGACTTGAATAGGACCTGGTATACCACCTCCACTTGTATCAGAATTAGTCCACTCGATTCGATATGAACCATTTGCTATAAGTAAGGGTACGCTGCTGCTTTTATCACTGGCCTGCAAGAGTGCATCAGCGGTTGAATCATAGTTGGTCCACTTCGATACATATGATAAAGAGGTTGAGTGTAACCAAGTTTTAGATGCGAGGTCGTAGCAATGTCCGTCCTCGAACTGCCAGACACCAGGCACTGGAGCAGGCACCACAGCAGACACCACCGGAGCCGGCACCACAGCAGACACCACCGGAGCCGGAGCCGGCACCACAGCAGACACCACCGGAGCAGGCACCACAGCAGACACCACCGGAGCTGAAGCAGGCACAAGCCGAGTCGGAGCCGGAGCTGAAGCAGGCACCGCCGGAGCTGAAGCTGAAGTAGGCAGATAGTCGTCGTCGTCGGAGTCCACCACACGGCGGCGTTTGTCATTCGGAGCCGGAGCAGGCACTGGAACAGTAGCCACAATCGGACCAGTAGTTGGCGATGTGGGCGAGTACTGTGGCGATGTGGGCGAGTACTGTGGCGATGTGGCCGAGTACTGTGGCAATGTGGCCGAGTACTGTGGCGATGTGGCCGAGTACTGTGGCGATGTGGCCGAGTACTGTGGCGATGTGGCCGAGTACTGTGGCGTCTGAGCCGCCTTTCGCCGAACGACTTTCTTCTTCGCCTCAAACTCCTCGTCCGACGAATCTAGGTCAAAATTGTCCCGGGCTTGGTGGCGCACTGCCCTGGGGGCAACCAGCTGAACCGCCGCCACGGGAACATGTTTGACCGGATTCATGGCAGAATAAACGTCAAAATCTGTGGGAACATCTTCGTCAGTCTTTATCCAGAATCCTGGACAAGTGTGACCTGCCTTGAACATGCCGCATGTGCGACATTTGTTGCGTCGTGTCCCTGGATTTGCCTTTCTCTTGCCCCCCGGTCGGTAGTCGGGATCGTTCTGCTGCATATTTTTCCAAAAAATTTTTCCCAAAAAATAATGGCGGCATGGTGGCTGAATTATTCAATGGACGAATGGTGGCCTCTTGTGGAAGAGTCGGCAGCAATCGAACATGCATTTCAGGATGGCGAAAGAATGATTTCTATCGTCGATACGCAAGGCCACGACTGCCACTACATGTTTCAGTCTATGGTTCAAATTAACCAGTCTGATTCTACCAAAACGTTCAAAAAGATCATCCGTTCATGGCAAGTCAATGACTTGCCGGCAAGCTATCTACCATGGCTTTATCAAAGCGAGCCACTTTTACCAACGAGTATAGAATACTCTCAGATGGATCCGGACTGGAGCACGTTCCTAAGTGTAGCACGCAAACATGGCTACAACAAAATTGTGATTCATAGGCCTAGAGAAGCCAGTACGGAGTTTGATTTATGTGCAATGACACAGCTCAACATGACGACGACAACATCGCGTAAGATTATTCCAGCACCGTGTGACCCGCCAACTCAATACATACTGGATGCCAACATACCTGTGCCAGATGAATTCATTTGTCCGATTTCGTTCGAGCTAATGGTCGATCCCGTCATCGCTGAAGATGGCTATACATACGAACGACATCATTATGAACGATGGGTGGCAGGTGGTAAGCTCAAGTCACCGATGACGAATATTCCATTCGTTCATATTCTTGCGATTAGCAACCGAGCCTTGAAAGCCACAATCGTGCGGTTTGTTGATGAGGCAACTTCTAAAAGTCGGATGTGAGAGTGAGTGACTAAAGGGAATTGCGAGAAACAAAGACACTTTATTTTTTTATATCTATCTCTCTCTGGTGCAGCCGACTTAGCCCGCGAATTTTGAGTCGCCTTTGTGGGCTAACAAAATGATCAACTGCACCTAAGATTTCCCAGACTCAAAAGCATTTCGGCGACTCCTCCTCGTCATCGTCATCGTCCTCCTCGTCGTCGTCCTCGTCCTCCTCGTCCTCCTCGTCGTCGTCCTCATCATTCTCGTCCTCCTCGTCCTCGTCCTCCTCATCCTCCTCGTCCTCCTCGTCCTCTTCCTCGCCCTCTTCGTCCTGATCGTCGTTTTCGACGGCACCGGTCTCACCAGTATCGTCCTCTTCCTCATCCTCTTCGTCCTCATCCTCTTCCTCGACAGCGTCCTTTGCGTCATCGGTAATATGCTTGATGATACGGGTCTTGAGAATGGTTTTATTGCCATAGGCTGCAATACCGTACATCTTGGCCGTTTGCTGCAACAGGCTCAGGGTTACATTATTGCCGTTGTGCTTTTTGTTAACAGACTTGCCAATTGGCTTCTTGCCCGCAACCTTGTCGGACTCCATCGACTTCTTGCTCGCAACTTTGTCGGACTCCATCGGCTTCTTGCTCGCAACTTTGTCGGACTTGTCCGCAACCTTGTCGGACTCTATCGGCTGCGGTATCTTTTGGTAAATGTATTTGCCATCTTTCTCTCCAATCTTCTTCAAACCCTGTCGCAGGCAACAGGTATAGTCCAACTCGAAATCCAGAATCAGCGGCGCATTATTGACCGTCATTGTCACCGGGTTGGGCTTCTTCACCAAACGTGCATTGTGATCTGACCACATACGGTGGAGCTCATCTCGAATATCCTTGTGAGAGTCAAACTTCTTCATCACATTGGGGCGATGCATCTTGAAGAACTCGACCTTATTGACCGGCTTGGACGAATTGGGCGACTTCGGTGATAACTTCTTTGGCGAAATGTTGCTTGAACCACCAACGTTTTTCTTGGCGATTGTTTTCTTCGGCGAGTTTTTATTCTGCTTCTCGCAATGCTTGATTAAACGATTCGTCTTCTCTTCGCGAGAACCTTCAATGCTTACGCCTGCAACGCGGAGACTTTCATCGATATCCCAAGTGGAAGACATTATCTTTTTTTTTCCGAAAAATTTTTTGTTTTGAGTGGGAAAAATGAAGCACTTGGTTGTTGGATTATCGGAACAGATAGATCTTTTGAAGAGTGCATTCTCATCGGAACTGACTTTACAAAACACGGAACGACTAGATAAAGGTGTGAATACACAAGTCTTTGTAGACTGTGTGTTTTACGGTTTCTACATGTCCAAGCAAAAGCTTATGCACTTTGCATTACCGCAACAGTTCATGACGGAAGCGATCCCGTCGTCTGATACTGATAGATTCAATCGTCAGGTTTCACGATGTGCTAACATGAGACGGTCGCGCTCACGGATATGCTCTTTGAACACCCTACCAGATGAAGAGAGACATAAAAATCGATTCCCACTGTCAGGGATATCGCACGCAATTATTCGACACGAGCAGTGTTATCGCTAGAGTGATCGGTTGATTTAATATTTGCCAAAAATGGATAATGCCGACGGTGCGATGAATGTCAACGGTGCGATGGAAGATCACACATATGCTGATTGTGCGTTCCGTTCTGATCATATATAATCCTGATCGAATATAGGGGGGGAAGATCCCCTTTATGTAGTCTGCTTTACCCCCTCTGATTCATATTCCTCTATAGTCTAGTTGGTTAGGATAACCCGCTTTCACCGGGTCGACCAGGGTTCGAGTCCCTGTGGAGGAAAAAAAAGGGTGACGAGGTTATGCCAATGACGCACCCCGTAGAACATCTACAAGCTTGCTCCTATAGTGTAGTGGTAATCACTGAGGACTTTGAATCCTCCAACGCGTGTTCGAATCACGCTGGGAGCTTTAATTACGAAAAAATTTTGGGCTATTTTTCAGGTTTTGCAATGTCAAAGCTTATTCCCTTTCAGCCGGGACAAACCTGGTCCTACCAATGGCATTACGATTGGGCAAGTTTTGGTGAGCAGCCAGCACAATATGAGAAGATTTTCATCGTCAAGCGCACGGCCAAAATGATTCAATACCACACGGGAGATGGTGACATTATACGTGCCAAGATTAAGACATGGCCAAAGAAGCACAAGTGTATGAAAGGGACTGAGTTCTTCGTGTCGAGGCTCGGTACACGGGTCTACAGCAACGAGCGTATGACCCTGCTTTAAGTGGTTGCGATGTGTGACTGTGTGCGTAAAAAAGAATAAAACTAAAGAAAATAGGTGAGTGAGAATCACTTTGCTTCAATTTGAAAAGAGCCTTCTACTGCTGCCCCAACAGCCGACTGACTTCGTGTAGAGAAGCTACCTCTATCGAATCCGTGTTCCGTCCGAACCATACAAAGTTGGAGATCCCCGCAAGGGATACCTTCTGTCGCACAACAAGTGTGTCTGGAACACAGAGGACGATCGAGCCAAACCAATGTATAAAGTAGTTGCTGTATGGGTCGGTGTAATCGGGAGAGATTGCAGGAAGCTCGAGTGCGTTCGTTGCGCAGTGTGCGAATTGAATAAGCTCGCTAGCACGAATTTCGCATGGCTCCATATTGTTTATTTTTCGGAAAAATGTCAGGGTATTGTTTTACTGAGACGGGTGACCACAAATTCGATATCTTCAACGGCGTATTAATTACGCACGGGACATCGCTTTGGTTGATGACTAAGGTATTTGAATGCATCCAAGATTCGGATCTGCATAATATCAACCCAAACAAAGACTGGAAAAAAGGTGTCAGGTGTGATCTAAATAATTATTATATTGTTGCTTCTACAGAACACTTTGAATGTGCATCGTGTGTGCGCTTGCTTTATAATGCGCACACTCTTATAATTGAGTACCTGTACACCATTCCTGATGCAAGAAGCTGTGGAGTTGGCAAAAAGCTAATCGACTTTTGTCGAGTGCTTTCTAAGCAAAGAGATGTGTTGGTCATAGCGACAGAAGATGCATGTGCATATTGGATGAAACTTGGTTTTATATGGGACGCGTCAAAGGATACAGAAGCACTCAACAAGTTCAACGATACTTATTTGTTGAGTGATACAGTCTAGCGCCAAATCTGATTTGCTACTACCAGACCCTGATAGTTTTTCACCGATTCGTTGGACAACACGAATTTCATGTAGTTGTCATGGTACTTGCTGAGAAGGGCGCAAATCTGACCTCCATTTCGGATAGCAACTGGATCATTCGGTCCACCCATTTTTGGCTTCACACGCAGCAATATATCGCGATCAAAAACGGTGTTTGTGATCGTTTTGTATGCCTCAATACACGTCTGAATTTTTTGTTCTTCAAGCTCGCGAGCCGTCATTGGTTTGGGTTCGCGAGCCGCCGTTGGCTTGGGTTCGCGAGCCGCCGTTGGCTGAGAGGCGCAAGCTTTCTTCTGTCCGCGTGGACGCTTCACAACGGTCTTCTGTTTGACCATCCTGCTTGAGTAGACCACGGAAAGTTGAGCAGAAGAGGGGCGACGAAAATTTTTCGCAAAAATCGCTTATCTATTTCTTTCCATTACCATGACGGACACCGTCATTGTTAAGGATGGGGTCAAGGAATGCATCATTCGCACCATTGTGGAGCTGGATAATTCACCCGGTCCATTTCTGTACGCGTCTCTAATCAGTGTGGCGACCCGCATGAAGACATCCCGGACCTGCAGCACTGCACGTGCTGTACAAGATATTATACGTCTACAGAACGACCCTGCGTTTCTGACCGATAAGAGCGACATGATCGGCATCAACCTGCTTGACTGTGACTGTGTGCCAGATTCACGCACATGTGAGCATCTGAAAAGGATCATCCAGAAAACGATCGACAAACGTCAAACTGGTCAGTTCTTCATTCCTTCACAATCACGTCTTCGTTATCTTCTGGAGACCAAGGTGCGCCCTAGCGATGCCAGACGACTGGATTGGTATCTGAGCTACTCAACCAGGTCAGGCAAACCAATCCGTTCGTTGCCAGAGCTGCAGCGCACTTTTGTAGAGTCTGCGTTTTGATAACGTGTTGAGTAAAAAATAGTGTTTTATAACCCTGGCCTGCACTTTTCTTTGCAATTTCTTTTATCCCTCATCAACCCCCGAAAATTCACGACCTGCACTATTGAATCTAAAACAACGGTCCAAGGTCTAATTCTTCGATAACCTCTGTAAAGACGCTTCCATCTTCGTAGTCGTAAAGCAAATGCTCAATGGAATAATCTGTCTGATTGAGCCACTTGACAACCGAAGTAACGATGTCTTTCTTATCACCATAGCTTACTTCTCCGTCCCACACGCAGTTACGGAATCTTTCCTCGTCGTGCAGGAAGAAATGCATTCTCGTTGATTCAATGGTTTCCGTGGAAACAACTGCATGTTTAGGTATCTTGGTAGGTACGATGAGTCCATTGTATCCTTTGAAGTTACCCTCGTACTTCACTTTGCTCTTGATACGCGGCTTGATCAGATGTTCGATGTCAGTGATCAGGAACCAGCTATTGACATGAAGGGCAAGGCACATGAGATTAATCGGAAGCATTTTTTTTGCAAAAATAAAATTGCCCCAAAATTTTTGTCAAAAATTTGTTGCCAAAGAATATGCCTGAGTTTGAGAACGGCGAGCATGTGCGCACCGACTACGCATCGACGCACAAGTACCACGGTGTGATTACCTTCTTTGAGAACGGCAATATTGTGCGCACCGAGTTTGCACGGATGCACGAGCGCCACGGTGAGATTGACTTCTTTGAGAACGGCGAGCATGTGCGTACCGAGTTCGCACTGACGCACCGAGACCACGGTAATGTTTTCTTCTTTGAGAACGGCGAGCATGTGCGCACCATCGGGGACCACGGTTCGATTGACTTCTTTGAGAACGGCGAGAATGTGCGCACCGAGTTCGCACCGACGCACCAGTGCCACGGTGAGATTATCTTCATTGAGAACGGCAAGATTGTGCGCCGCGAGTTCGCATCGACGCACAAGTACCACGGTCTGATTATCTTCATTGAGAACGGCGAGCATGTGCGCACCGAGTACGCATCGACGCACATGTGCCACGGTCAGATGGACTTCATTGAGAACGGTGAGATTGTGCGCACCGAGTTCGCACCGACGCACAAGTGCCACGGTATGATTGACTTATTTGAGAACGGCAAGCATGTGCGCACCGAGTACGCATCGATGCACAAGAAGCACGGAGAGATTAACTTCTATGAGAACGGCGAGCATGTGCGCCGCGAACACGCATCGACGCATGAGGATCACGGTGAAATTCACTTCTTCGAGAACGGTGAGTGTGTGCGCATCGAGCTCGCACCGACGCACAAGTACCACGGTGATATTGTTTTCTTTGAGAACGGCGTGTTTGTGCGCAAGGAGTACGCATCGACGCACAAGCAGCACGGTGAGATTGCCTTTATTGAGAACGGCGTGTTTGTGCGCACTGAGTTCGCACCGACGCACGAGCGCAACGGAGAGATTTCCTTCTTTGAGAACGGCGTGTTTGTGCGCAAGGAGTACGCACCGACACACAAGTACCACGGAGAGATTTCCTTCTTTGAGAACGGCAAGATTGTGCGCACCGAGTTTGCACCGACACACAAGTACCACGGTGTGATTGACTTTTATGAGAACGGCGAGATTGTGCGCACTGAGTTTGCACGGATGCACGAGCGTCACGGTAGGATTCATTTCTTTGAGAACGGCGAGCATGTGCGCACCGAGTTTGCACCGATGCACAAGGACCACGGTCTGATTATCTTCATTGAGAACGGCGAGCATGTGCGCACCGAGTTCGCACCGACGCACAAGCGCCACGGTGAGCTTGCCTTCATTGAGGACGGCGATCATGTGCGCACCGAGTACGCACTGAAGCATAAGGACCACGGTGAGCTTGCCTTCTTTGAGAACGGCAAGCATGTGCGCACAGAGTACGCATCGACGCACAAGGAACACGGTAAGGTTGCCTTCTATGAGAACGGCAAGCATCTGCGCACCGAGTTTGCATCCACGCACCGAGACCACGGTCAGATTAACTTTATTGAGACCGACAAGCATGTGCGCGTCGAGTTCGCATCGACGCACAAGTGCCACAGTCAGATTGACTTTTATAAGAACGGCAAGCATGTGCGCACCGAATACGCATCGACGCACCGAGACCACGGTCAGATTAACTTCTTTGAGAACGGCAATAATGTGCGCCGCGAGTTCGCATCGACGCACGAGCAGCACGGAGAGATTAACTTCTATGATAACCGCGTGTTTGTGCGCAAGGAGTTCGCATCGACGCACCGAGACCACGGTCAGATTAACTTCTTTGAGAACGGCAAGAATGTGCGCCGCGAGTTCGCATCGACGCACAAGAAGCACGGAGAGATTCACTTCTTCCATGAGAACGACAAGAATGTACGCCGCGAGTACGCATCGACGCACATGTGCCACGGTCAGATGGACTTCTATGAGTACGGCGTGTTTGTGCGCCGCGAGTTCACATCGACGCACAAGTTCCACGGTGAGATTGCCTTCTTTGAGAACGGCAAGAATGTGCGCACCGAGTACGCACCGATGCACGAGCACCACGGTGCGATTACCTTCTATGAGAACGACGGCAAGAATGTGCGCGTCGAGTTTACATCGACGCACAAGGAACACGGTCTGATTAGCTTTTTTGAGAACGGCGTGTTGTTGCGCCGCGAGTACGCATCGACACACGAGCGCCACGGTGAGATTGCTTTCTTTGAGAACGACGAGCATGTGCGCCGCGAGTACGCACCGACGAACGAGCGCCACGGTATGATTGACTTCATTGAGAATGAAAAGATTGTGCGCCGCGAGTTCGCATCGACGCACGAGCGCCACGGTGAGATTGCCTTCTTTGAGAACGGTGAGTGTGTGCGCATCGAGTTCGCACCGACGCACAAGAAGCACGAAGAGATTGACTTCTATGAGAACGGCGAGCATGTGCGCACCGAGTACGCACCGACGCACAAGGAACACGGTAAGGTTGCCTTCTATGAGAACGGCGAGTATGTGCGATCCGATTACTCTCGGTGTTACATGCGGCGCATGGTGTGGATGCGCGTTTGTCGTTGCCTTCGAGCGATCGGATGTTTCTCTTTATGCTTGCGCAAGGCGTATGTGAAAGTACATCGTGTGCATGGACCACGGAAGTGCAACAAATGCTGGCGCAATCGCGATAAGATGCACTTCACGGCTTCTCAATGGAATAAAGGCAAGCGTACATGCAAAGATTGTCAAGTTACACCAGCGGCGATTCCAGCAGCATGCGATAAACCCGTCGAAGAATGCTGTATTTGTCTCGAAGAAGATGTTTGTTCGTCCAGACATATCTACTTTCCATGCAACCATTGGGTTTGCAACTGCTGTGCGCAATCCCTTTGTGTGCAAAACAACCATGTCAAGTGTCCGATGTGCCGATCTCCTGTCCCTCTAGCTCTGTTGTGTAAATAGAACAAACTATTGCACAGTTTCACAACAGGTGTGACCGGTCACTTCTAACGATTACACTTGTGTCGCGGGGATGCATTGCGTACGACACATAAAACATTTCTTGGGGTTGCGTTCTCGCGTTCCTTTTGCTCCAAGCGTTCTCTGTTTGCAATCCGCAAGAACACAACACTGTTGTCCACCTCGTAAATCATTTTCTCAAAAACCGATTATTTTTCAAAAAAAATCAATGTCTAGTATTATCAAGGAGGCAAGACAGCAAACAACAGAGCAGATTCTGCACATGATTATTGCATTACAACAAGACATATTGCGACAGAATAGAACCGAGTCTACCGAGCCATCTATTGACGCCGAAAATGCACCTATTACGTCATTACTCAATGCAGCACTGAATCATTCAGTCACTGCAGAAAATCCTAATGCAGACACCCACGCAACAATATTGTTGTTGATTAACGAAGCGTATACGAAGCTTATACGCGATGAAGCTCATAGAGCGCACGCGTAATGAATCACGCGCCGTAAAAGCTCCGCTGGCAAACATCCAAGCTTGTTCGGACTTCTTTTGGCACAGAGTAACACAGTCATAATTCGTACCTTGATTGCGCTCATGTGAAAAGCCTTGAATCCCTGTCTGAAATACTGCTTACGGCGCAAGATTCGGGTGACTTCTGCGTCTCGTCCACAATCAAGTGTAGCAATTTGAAGTGGATTAAAAGATGTAGTCATAATCAGATCCACATCTGCGTCATCTTCCGGAGTAGAGCCTATGTTTTGAGCGAAATTCCAGTGGTTGTAGATACACGCGTGATCAACAACCTCATCAATTCTAGCGCGTGCTTTCACGTCTGCTCCATTATCCATGAGATACTTGAGACACTTAATGCTGTGAGGCCCAGAACTTGGGTTATCATGAGCTGCCCAATGCAAATGACCCCATCTTCCTGGCATACACTCCTTATTAATAACATCAATGCCTGCTGCATGTGCTTGCCTCAAAACGTCGACATCGTCATAATAAATCGCATCCATAAGCACCTCATTTTCATCAATGTGCACCGATAAGTCGTAATTATGAAAAGTTCGTGGACGGTGGCAGCGCCGATCGGTGCGCTGGCTCTGCAGAAGAAGAAATTGGAGTTTTGTGATATCACTACCACAACGACGAATGGAATCATTCTTTGAAGCCAATTCAGCGTTCTTTGCAGCAATCTCGGCGTTCTTTGAAGCCAATTCAGCATTCTTTGTAGCAAGCTCGGCGTTCTTTGAAGCCAATTCAGCATTCTTTGCAGCAAGCTCGGCGTTCTTTGCAGCAAGCTCAAATTCCGTCGATGCGTACTCGCGGCGCACAAACACGCCGTTTTCGTCATAAAACTCAATCTCACCGTGATACTTGTGCGTCGATGCAAACTCGCGGCGCACAAACTTGCCGTTCTCAATGAAAGCAATCAGACCGTGATCCTTGTGCATCGGTGCAAACTCGGTGCGCACATGCTCGTCGTTCTCAATGAAGTCAATCTGACCGTGGCACATGTGCGTCGGTGCGAACTCGCGGCGCATTTGCATGCCGTTCTCAAATAAAATAATCTCACCGTGGCGCTTGTGCGTCGATGCGAACTCGCGGCGCACATTATTGCCGTTCTCATAGAAGTCAATCTCTCCGTGCTGCTTGTGCATCGATGCGTACTCGGTGCGCACATCGCCGTTCTCATATAAGAGAATCTCACCGTGGCGCTCGTGCGTCGATGCGAACTCGCGGCGCACATTCTTGCCGTTCTCATAGAAGTTAATCTCTCCGTTGCGCTCGTGCGTCGGTGCGTACTCGGTGCGCACATGCTCGTCGTTCTCATCATAAAACTCAATCTGACCGTGGCGAAACATGTACTTGCCCCTCTTATTTTTCGCAAAAACACGAAAAATATTTATTCGAAAAATGTCGCAGTTGTCTTTGTGCGCTGAAGCTCTTGGGAAGATCAATTGGATACAAAGCGAAGATTGTAAGATCCTCATGTTCACATCACCAAAGTCTCCTTTTTTCGATCACTCGAATGGTTTTGGCGAGATTCACCCATTGGGTGTATGTATTTCGGGTGAAGACATAAACACGTTTTTGTATTTGCAGAAGCTGGCACCTGATGAACCTTTGTCTCATTCTAATCCAAGATTGCCGGTATCGGATTCTGTATTTTGCGCGACGGATGACACGCTGCTATTACCAAGTGGTACATTGTTTGTGGTTACGCAAAACTCACCAACTTGTTTACTTGGCGTTTCTTTTGACGGCGTCTCTGTTAATGTAGTGGGATTGACTGTGCAAAAGAACGATATGGAACTTACATCCGATGAAGTATTGATGGATTGCTTGTTTCCGAAAGATGCTAAGAAAGATGCTAAGAAGAAGAAACGTATCACACTTGGTAAAGTGCAGTATGGATCATCTGTTCTCAAGTCACGACAGGCGAGTCGTGCTGCAATAATGTGGCTCGAAAAGTATGCAAGTGATGTTGTTAAAATCGAAAAAGTAGGTGATTATCGTCGATTTAAAGTCTATGCTGGAGGTAAGTGGAAGAGAGTCACTACTTTGACGGAATGTTTGGCAAACACGATGGACCAAACATCCCGTGATTTTTGGAGTGAAATGTCATCCAATCCTGGCTGTATAGATTTGTTGGCCGATAATGACGAGTAAATTTACCAACATGAAGGTTCAGGTACGAACTTCGTACCTATTCGTACCTCAAAAATGTCATTTTCTCCACAGTGTCCCACTCAAAAGTACGAGAAAGTACGAGCTTCGTACTTTAGGGAGGGGGGAAAAATGGATATATGAAATTGAAATTTACAATTAGGTTCTGAGAATTTTTGTTGCTTGAAAATATTTTTTATGAAAATAATTTTGCAAATATTTTTATATGGATCTAGTTCTTGAGTTTTTTTTCTTGACCAAAATTTTGGTCACTTTTTCCCCCTCCCTAAAGTACGAGCCTCGTACTTTCTCGTACTTTTGACTGGGTTAGTGTGGTGAAATTATCAAGGACAAGGTACGAGCCTCGTACTTTCTCGTACTTTTGACTGTGTTACACTGCATTATGGCTATCAAGTACGAACTTCGTACCTA
>Ga0315315_10002445_pt1 | contig 16998 bp, 9 predicted proteins | sample M140m3416metaG_FD_203699 | JGI IMG/M metagenome (GOLD analysis project Ga0315315, IMG submission 203699) | Ammonia-oxidizing marine archaeal communities from Monterey Bay, California, United States - M1 40m 3416 | ecosystem: Environmental > Aquatic > Marine > Intertidal zone | place: USA... | reverse complement strand
AAGGGAAGAAGCGAGGCTTCTCTTTGGCATTTCCTCTTTACACGTCGACACGAATCGAACAGTCGAACAAAGCATGCCGTCAACACATACTAGCTAGTACTTTCACATACTCTAGAGTAAATACCCCAGAATTGCTAGCATTCGTAATGTACATTCCAAAGATCAAGTATGACATGGATGACGTGTATATTTATGTATGTTCAATACCCCAATGACAGTTTCCCTGCACTGGATAGGTTATCGACGTCGAGAACAATTCCTGATCGATCTGACGCACGTTGTACGTTTCGCATTTGTTTGCATTCGTACTCTAGAGTATGCATAATACGAGCCTATTATGTATGAATACACTAATAGCTAGTACAGTATGCATACTAATTGAACGACGAGCGCGTAGTACATGTAAGAGTATACAGGCAGGTAAAATTTCCTAGAACGGTATAAAATGTTCTTAATTTATTTCCCAATATGATCATCGTCTTCAGCTACTGCCTCATCATCTCCTACGCCTCCGACTAGTCCTATAAACTTCTCCTTCAAGTTTACGAACGTCTGTGGAGTGGGCGCTTGTCTCACGCTGTCAGAACCGTCATGGAAGCGGCCACTCCTCATGTTCAGCCTGAAGGCATCTTGCAAAACATCACTAACTGCGACGAACTTGTTTGCGTCTCTTTCCCTCACCCACAGTTGCTCTTCCTTGGGAGGGCGAGAGCGTAGCTCGTTTGTCCTGGAGGCTTTTTCAAAATCTTTGTGTTCGGTATTCGGGTCGGGTGAAAATGAAATGACAGCTTCAGTTTCTTTAATCTCGTTTCCCTGCTCTTCCATCGACCCCGAGGGCCAGCTTGAATTTGTACTGGTTGGCCCTGATCCCCAGTAGCCCCAGTTGAGAGGGTAGACATGAATGAGAGAAGGTGGTCTTTCATCCTCGCTGCATTCTGTTGATGACGTTCTTGCAAATAAGTCTTCCCCAATACCCCCTGTACCAATTTCGTCGGTTCGCTTGAGCATTCCAATGCTGGTAATATTTACTGGCTTGGACGGAACATAGCGATGTAAGGGATTACATAAGCCTTCAACGCTCTTTAGCTGCGTCCTTTTGCCCCTCTTACCCTGAGATTCCAAAGCAATGGACGCGAGCAATTTGCTTTCCTCAGACAAATGATACGAGCTGAGTAAAGACAGTTCCAAACGTGGATCTCTTTTGACGACAGCACGATGATGGCATTGCTTTGCGATTTCTCCGTTTGTGCGGATGATCTCCTTCATTCTTTCAACAAGAGTGGTGTTAAGGTTAGATTCGCCGTTCTCGCCAGAACTAGCGAAAGGGAGGCCCCACGTCATGACGCCCTGAATCGCTCCTGTCCTATCCACGTAAAAGATTACTCCTGATCCATACACTGACCGTCCCACTGTCGGAAATGAATCTCCAGAGGGATGTCTGCCAAAAGGAGAAGTTCTATTTCCTCGCCTTGCTTTCGTCGTGCTTCTCAGCAAAGTGGCTCTTTTTTTCAAATCAGAAGATTGGTTTGTCCAAAAAAAGCCGTGTGTTGCCATAGTCTCTGAATCACAGTTACCAATGCATAGTGCATGGATGCCGACGGCAGAAAAAGCCGATGATAAGTCTGATCGCCAAATAGGAAGTGCTTCCAACGAAAATAGACGAGGAATCTGTATTTTCTGCTTGGTTCCGAAAAATGATCCGTTAAGATATGATTCCTGGAATTCCTTGGCCATGTTGTGTGCTGCAATCTCGCCGGCCAAATTGGCACCTGTTGGTCCCTCCCCCGAAACTGTGGCATGGCCAGTCTGAGAATTTGGATATTTAGCAACAGAACCCGCCGCATATATATGCGAAGCCGCGTTTAGCTCAGAGTTGACGATTATTCTTCCGTCATCTGCATAGCAACATATAAAAGGTGATAGATTTGCCCATGAGTTGAATGAGGAAGACAGTTTCAGAGACGAGACATTCTGTGCATCTCCTGGTATCGGAAATACGGCGGTTCCTTGCTGACCGCTGACAGAAGGTGCCAAAACGATCAAATCTGCAAGAGTCCGCTTAGTGTCCATAGAATCATAAGATTTTGAAGTGTGGATCTCGACATCATCCTGATCGTTTGGATTTTGGTTTTTGGCCACGTATCGCACAAGTGATCGTCCCTGGACATCGATCCCATTCTGTCGAAGCCGCTTTGCCACCGCTGTGCTCAAATATCTAGGCAGCAGGGAAGACAAAGGACCTGCACTGCCGAATACCAAGGAAACCTTTTGATCCTGCTCTTTCTCCCCTTCAAAATTGTTGCTCGCATTTCTTGACTTCCTCTTCTTGCGCTGACTGTGCCCATTCCGGGCAGACGCGTTCGCAGTCGAAACAGCGAGTTCCACCGCCTCGATTCCGCCCCCCAAAATACAAATCTTAGCCCCCTGTGAGGCAGCCACTGCAGTCATTTGCCGGACACCCTCCATGTGAATGACTGGCCGCCGCGTCCTTCTGCCACCATTAGTTGTGGCTGCTTCATTGGGGAAGAATGCCTCGGTCGACCTGAGTTCCAATATCCGGCTCATAGCCCGGTCGTCGACCAAAGATTCTGGAGGCGGTGCTCCCCGCGCACCTGTTGCCAACAGAACCGACGAGCGGAATCGCACCATCGCACCATTTGCGAGCTTTAGTGTCCGATTGGTGTGGTCCAGACCAATGACAGCCTCGCCATGGAAGGATACGTTGTTTGGGGGGGATGACATCGGTGGCGTTTTCGGATCAATAATGGCAATGGTACCGGATGGGCAGAGTTTCGTCAGTGTGCGGGCCGCGCTTTGTCCCGCGTTACCGTTACCAACAACCACAAAATCAAAGGTTTCGACATTATTGGAGGCGTGCTCGTTGCGTACTTCGAGAGAGGAAGGAAGGGATTTATTGGTTGACGAAGAGGGCGAGGTTGCCAATACGAAAGGGCCGCCTGATGGGGTATCCAAGCTAAGCGGCGGATAATGTGATGTCTCGCCCTGTTGTATCTTGCGTTTCCCAACATGGAGATCCGATTGGTGGCTGTACGTATGATATCCTGTAAGAACAAGAAGAGGCGGTAGAGTCAAGGCAGCGATCGATGATGGGAAAGATCGGTTTTGCCGAGCCCGATGAATCAGTGATCGGAGGCTGGAACGCGACACCATCTCTAGCGCCCCCAAAATCTGCCTTTGAAGGCAGTGCAAGGCTTCGTTCTATATCTTGGTGGCTACAAAGCTTTGCTAGTAATGAACATGAAGGGAGTGAGATGTTGGGCAACAAGCAACAGATAATGCGGAATGTCGCATGAGTCAGCAGTCAGTCTGTAAGTCAGCAGAATAACACCAACAGTCGTATTATGAACTACTCTAATAGAGTATGCAGCATACTACGTGTGTACAATATACATCATCATACTAGCTCCTACTAGTAGGAGCTAATTATGCATATTATATGGATACATACTTAGTACATGCAAGAGCTATCATACTCTAGAGTACGAGCTCGTACTAGAGTAGTATCCATAGTATGCATAGCTATAAAAATACTATGCATACTGTGGATACTAGCTAGTTGTACGACGAGTATCCAGACATGCTCTCGTATGCTTACTAGGGAGTACGTGTTTTGTATGCATACTGTTCGTACTAGAGTAGTATGCATATGCCATAGCTCGAGTACTAAAATCTAGTTACCAGCTCGTAGTAGTTACATAGTTTGTACTGTATGCATAATTTTTCTTGCTACTCGAAATCTTGCTCTCTCTCCATTACTTTTTTCTTAACGAAGACACCAAGCTTTTTCAACGAGCATGTAGTGGCAAAGAGGAGCCTACCAGCATCATCCGGCACGCATTTGCCTCGAAGATCAAATCTCTCTCGCATGATTCGTAAAAGAAGGTCCTTCCTCCCACTCATTCTCCCGGGGACCAATATAAGGTCAATATCGTTCTCGTCGATATCAGTTCCAGAGTCTAGCGCCAATTCAATGCGCTCCAAGGCCTCTCGTGCGGCAAAAACGTACGGGAGGGATGATGGCATAACCAGCTTAATGCTTCCACTCCGCTTCATCCCTTCTGATTCCTCATTCTTCGTTTCCTGGTTTGCTAGGCGAGTCTGATAAGCCTTTTTCGCCCGCTGGGACCGCTGTTGCTGTAATTTTACCAATTTCTCTTCCTCCGAGTCTGCTCCCTTTGCGCTGCTTTCTCTCGGTCGTAACAAATCCTTCTGTTCGATTTCCGACGTTTTTCGTGATGTCGAACGACGCCGTCTCGCGGAAAGGTACGATGCGATTGCCGAATCTACTTCGGTATTCGTCATTTCAGCGAATGCGGGTGAATTGAGCACGTGAACGGGGATGGACTCAATCATGCTTTCCAGTCGTCGCTGCTTCTTCTCTTTTGCTGCTATTTTCTTTTCGCCCCGTTTGCCCCACCGACGTTCGTACCATAATGCCTTCCATTCGGGATCCTTCCATTTTTCTCGCTGCGCTTTGGAGCGATTTTCGTGTTCCTCTGTTGGCCTGTCAGGAAACCATTTGAAATAATTGAGATCCGTGTTATCGCCACTTTCGGCGTCATTCTTGCTGATTGTAACCACCTCATTTTGTTCATTCTGGCGCGTTGTTCCAAGGCCACTACCACCTGTCGATTTCAAATAAAGTAATTCCTCTGGATTTTCCCAGAAGTATCCGACAGCGCCTGTTTCTCCCTCGGTTAACGCGAGGGACGCATCCCTGGTGTTCTTGCGGCGCTCTTGCTGCGCCCAGCCAATCTTTTTATGGCGGAGGAGATAGGCTCGGCAGGCAAGCAGCACCTCTTCGTCAGATAGATCTTGACCGGAGGACCCCGCACTATCCGATTCATTGCTATCTTTTGACAAAGACGAGACTTCCAACGGAAATATCGGCTTCCGACTCCGTTCGTATGACAACCAAGCAGGTGCCACAGTCGAAAATCTGCGAACCGATCGCCCATTAATGAATGAGGCAGCCGGAGAGACGAGGTCAGCAGAAACTAACATGAGAGGGGTATATACAACGATAATGGCGCTGGAGTAAAACATATTCATTCGCCATTGTTCGTTGTCGCCCTTCCTTGATCGATCCCATAATATGCCATCGTACAATCGACCGATCCACAGTCGCTGGTCGGGGACAGGCACGATGTGATGAACCCGGAAACCATGTTGTGTTCCAAAAAATTGTGGACGAAAGTACTCGTCGCCTCGTATCTCACACCTCATAAGCTCGTAGACTATCTCTACGTGCTCGTACGGCGTTTTACCATGGGTGCTGTCTTATTACGGTAAGTTAATACGGCGTTTTACCATCATGGGTGCTGTCTTATTACGGTAAGTTAATATTAACATACTCTAGCTAGTAGCTAGTATGCATAGCACGAGCTCGTAGTATCACATACTAGCTAGTAGCTAGAGAATTAGCTCGGGAGATCCTGACGAAAGGTTTTGATATGACATGATCTCCCCGTTCGGCTCTGCGATGAGAATCCCCCTCTCTGCTGCAGCGCTGTTGTTCAACACCGCCAGTCCCGCGTTTTCCTTAACGCTCTCCTCCTGCCGTATCTCTATATCGTCTGCCCTGATTAGATCTTGGCGCCTGTCGTCCGTCAAAATGTTATCAGCATCAGCAATCAGCGCTTCCGCAGCGACCAATCAAGCCAGTAGCAACCCCCTCCTGCAGCCCTGGTCATCCCAACCTTTCTCTCTTCCGCCATTCAAACTTGTATCACCTTCTCATTTCGAAGATGCGTTTGCTTTTGGCATGGAGGAGCATCTCGCCGACTTGCAGTCGATTGTTGATGACGATACCGAAGCGAGCTTTGAGAGCGTCATTGCCAGGTTTGACCGCGCTGGTTCTACTTTTTCTAAGGTAGCCTCCATCTTTTCCAACCTGTGCAGTTCGAAGAACACCGATGAGCTCAAGGAAGTGCAGAGTAAGTTGGTACCAATCCTTTCGAAGCACTCGAGTGCAACTTATTTCCTGCCAGGACTGTTTGCAAAAATCCAGTCCTGTCACGAGAACAGGCATAATGAGGGACTAAATCCTGAGCAAATCAGGCTCGTGGAGAGAATTCACATGGACTTTACCCGTGCTGGAACAGGGTTTGACGAGGAAACGAAGAAGGAATATGCTGAACTTAAGGCTCAGATTGCGTCTTTGACTACGCAGTTTGCTCAAGCAGTCATGGTTGATGAGGAAACCTATGAGATTGTCTTGTCAAAGTCCGACCTCACTGGATGCCCCGAGTCTCTCATCGAGGCCGCCCATCAGGCAGCCATCGACCGCAGCAAGGCCGATGGCGAGTACGTCATTACCTTGTCCCGGTCCCTTGTAGAGCCCTTCCTCACATTTAGCGATCGTAGAGATTTGCGCGAGAAAGCGTGGAGAGCCTGGACCAAAAGAGGTGAACTTTTTCCGGAGCGCGACAATCTCGCGATCGCAACCGAGATTCTCAAGCTCCGCAAGAAGCAGGCCGAATATCATGGCTGCAGCACATTTGCTGAATTTCAGTGTCAGGACCGTATGGCTAAGACTCCCGAAAATGTCATGAAGTTGCTGGAAGAAGTGTGGGAGAAGGCGAAGCAATCCGCTGACAGGGAAAGAGTGGCCCTTGAGGAGTTTGTTGCCGAGAGTGGAGAGTTGCTTGAAGACGGTATCCAGGCTTGGGATTGGAGGTACTATGCGACCAAGGTCCGTGCTGCTAAGTACGAATTTGACGAAGCGCTACTGAAGCCGTATCTGTCGCTAGACAATGTAACAAAAGCCTTCTTTGCTGTGTCGAACAATTTGTTCGGCCTGAAATACGTCAAGAGGGATGACATCGAGCTCTATCATTCTGATGTCGACATATACGAAGTTCGAGAGGAAGTACAAGATGGCCCGACAGACAAGCTTATTGCACTTTTTATTCACGATAATTTTGCGCGGCCTTTCAAAGCATCTGGTGCATGGATGTCGGAGTATCGAAGCCAAACCAAAAACCTTGGCGACGATGCTGATGAAATTGAAGGAATTCCAATTATATCTAACAACAACAATTTCGCTAAAGGCAGCGGCCCTACACTTCTCTCGTTTGATGATGCCACGACATTGTTCCACGAAGGTGGGCACGGTCATCATGGAATGCTATCAGACGCAACTTATTCTCGTCTATCATCGACTTCTGTTTTAACTGATTTCGTCGAGCTTCCCTCTCAGCTTATGGAGCATTGGTTTGAACAGCCCGAAGTTTTGAAGAAATATGCCAGGCACTACGAAACTGGTGAGGAAATTCCGGACGAATTATTGGCCAAACTGAAGGCGGCCAAGTCCTTTAATCAGGGCTTTAATACTATTGAGTACACTAGCTGCGCCCTTATCGATATGGCGCTACACATGCAAGACAGCTACGAAGACTTTGACTTGTCTGCCTTCGAGGAGAATGAGCTTAAGCGCCTCGGTATGCCTCAGGGAATAGTCATGCGCCATCGCCCAGCTCACTTTCAGCATCTTTTCTCCACGTCCGCGTACGCAGCTGGTTATTATGTCTATCTATGGGCTGAGGTACTTGATGCAGATGCATTTGCAGCTTTCAATGAGTCTGGAAATATCTTCGACCCCGAGGTGGCCGCCAAGGCGCGAAAATATATTTACTCCTCTGGCAACACCGTCGCTCCAGACGAATTGTTCCGACTCTTCCGCGGGCGCGATCCTGACATGAACTTCATGCTTCAGAAGAAGGGGCTTGTGTAAAGCAAAGCTACGTAGGATCATGTTAATAGGGCTAATAAGCAGATGCAAATAAATATTCCGTATTTTATTTTTATGTGGAGGCTTCATGGGGATTCTGTCGTCTCGTTCTTTTCCTCCTTCGTTTGCTAACAGTCACGAAATTTTCAACTGTAGGAGACTTGGTCGGGATGGTCGAAGACGCATTCATCGGCATGGTCGATGGTTCCATTGATACTTTGAGCGAAGGTGTTGTCGAAGATATGCAAATTGAGGTCGGACTCGGCGAGATGGATGGCAAATTCGACTTAAAGGACTAACCTCTGCCTGGCGGCTGCTGAGATGGCTGAACACTTGGTTGTTTGAGCCACCCACAATACGACCTGTACTATGAACATCAAAGCCGTCGGGATGGCGCTTGTCCAATTCCAATAGTGAAGCGACTGGGTTGTATGGGCCGTCTGCAACGGGAGATGGGCTCAAACCGCTCCAGAGCTCTGGATAGTCATCCTCCTTAGATTCTGCAGCATCGCCAGGCCGCTGGCCACTGCCATAAGTTGATGCACCAGTGTGCGACCTAAAGGTTCTGAGTAGAATGCGGTGAAGATTGTGGCTTCCCGAATATATCCCACTCGAACTCTCGGACACTTCTGCAGCTTCGTCTTCAGCGAAGACAGAGATAAGGTACGCCACTAGGAGAAACACCACGCGAAACAGGCCCGCAGTGGGAGATTCTGTTGGTGGGGGGGCACTCTCGCCGCTTTCGTGTGTTTAAAGTCGATCATGCCTCCTGACGTCTGGTTCTAAAATTGATGATACGAGAATGACCCCTGAACCCTGGAACATACGAGCGTACAGCATACTACTACTAGAGTATCCATACGAGTAATATACACGTCATGTTGTACTAATAGCTACTCTACTAGAGTAGCTATTACTCTCGTAGTATGCATATGCAAATTACGAGCTCGTAGTAATGTACGAGCTCTCGATTATTATATATATATATATATATATATATATATATCTCTAATCAACTTACTACTCTCTAGTATCTATGATAGTACAGAACATTTGTTTTCCGGGTGCCTCCCAAGTTCTGAGGCAAATGTTGCAAGTTGCAAATTGCAAAGTACTACTAGCTAGCTAGTAGTAGCTAGTACCCCCCCCGAATTCCTTCCGCAGACCGCAGACCCGCAGCAGTACTTCAACTTGACGTCCTTCGCTCTTCCTCTCTCCCAAGAATCGCTTCCCGTTTCACCCTCGATCGTGCCGTGCTTCTTCACTGCTCTCCTCCATTCCTATATGAGCTCGTAAATGCGCAACACATATACCTGCTCCCTTCGGCCCAATCTATCTAAATATGAGGCTCACCAGTGACGCCGCGGGGGTTCTCCTGTGCCTCGCCGTCCTTTCGAAATCGGTGGAAAGCTCGAGTTTCGTTCCCCCGCCGTCGTCTTCGGGGGTATCTTCTCCCGATTCTTGTACCAGAATACTTCTATCAAATTCTTGTACTCATCTCAGTACTCCGTATCAATACAAGGGTCCATCCCACCTTCCCCTGCACCTCAGTATGGAGGAGGAGGAGGAGATAATTGATGCAATAATTGTAGATGAAATTAGGTCCTCGGCAGCCGGATCTATCGAGGACCAGAGCCTCTCCTTCCTCGACCCAACAACTGCAGAAGGTCAGCTTCGCAAGCGTGATGTCGCTGCACGCGTCCTTGGTCGTCTGGCCGACCTCTCACTTCAAGACTATGAGTGGCGGTCGGCGGTATTCAAGGAAAACGAGGCCGATAGGGCAGTGGAGGAGAGCTTGGCAAGGATGATGGGGGAGGATCCCAGCTACGTTCGTCCCATGGACGCATCCGAGGACAAAATGGGACCGCTCGGGTGGGCTGAAAAACGTTGGGTTGAATGGCTTTCTTCGGTTATTGAGGAGGAAGGTAAGCGGGCCAAGAAGATATCTAGTTCCGACGGTAAGCTCTTTCGGCCAATCGATTTGGATGCCTCCGAGGGTGGCCCATTGTCCCGCCTTGAGAGACGAGTCGTCAACTTTCTCAATTCTATACGTGATTCCGAAACCGAAAGAGTCAATACAAAGACGCTTCGCCCAAAAGATCTAGATGAGACCAAGCGTGGGCCTTTGGGCGATGCCGAAGCGAGAGCGATGTCGACGCTTGAGGAAATTGCCAACGCAGAAAGGCTGAGACTGGAACAGTCACGGCTTCGAGGTGGGGAAGTCGTCCGTCCGATCGACGTTCCAGGCCCTCTTGGGGAAATTGAGCTAAAGGTGATGGACGCTATGGAGGCAGAAAGACAACGCTCCAAAGAAAAGGAGGAGAGGGGGGGTGTACGTGTTCGTCCTATGGATGCGTCCGTTCCTGGACCGTTCGGCGAAGCGGAACGAAATGCCATGGAGGGTTTGGATAAGCTCAAGGCCGAAGAAACGGAACGATTCAAAAATTTGCGCCGCTTCATTCGAGAGAGGAGGCCCATGGAGTCCTATCGAGAATCACCGCTGGGGCTGACTGAGGCGTTCACTGTGGGGTTGTTAAACGCACCCCGATTGTTACAGAAGGTAAGCAAGCGCGTCATGGAGCTGATGAACAGCGAAGGCCTTGATGAAAAGGACGTTGATATTCTAAAAATAGAACCGGCAGGGAAGACAGCCAAGAATGGAACCCGCATTAGTGATGGTGAGGAAGAAAGGGCATGAAAAGAAGCACTCCGTTGGATCAGGGTTTACCATAGTACATTTAGATTCTGAATGGTGTTTAAATTGCGTCAGTGTCCACTGCGCTCAATTAATGGTTGCATCGTCGCTGATAGCTTTACTAATCTGTGTCCTTATGGACAAGAAACCGAAGGAAAGGAAGAAACACACTAAATAAAGAGTCTTGAATGTTGTCGCGTCGTCGCACCTGTGCGTAATTGCTATATGCTGTGCGCGCGCGCTGATCTCCTGTCTCCCGCGCCTGCGCGCGCTCTCCGTCATGGACCAATCAATTAATTTTGTACGGACGCGGCAAGGCGGCAAGCGTAAGCAGTCTGTTAATCTCGTACCGGGGTATAATACGAGCGTAGTATCCATACATATTTGATAGCCAGAGATCAGAATCGTAGCTCGTACTGCCAGTATGTATCTGATCTGGTAGCAGCTAGCTCGATCGATCGGTGAACCACAATCGATGATGCAGTATTACCGAGTTTAGGTATCTCCCACTTAGGATGAGCTCAAGCATAGCAGAGCCTTCTCTTTCGAGAGAACTTGGTTCGCTCGAGTTTATCAACGCAATTAATGGCATTGACCCGATTGCTGCACTCCGATCTTTGCGAAAATTCGCCAGGGTCGTCCGTCGAGAACGCAAATCGGCGCTATACTTGCTGCCCAGGCGGGCCTTGTCGGTAGATCCTGCTGCTATCCAGGAAGACGCTAAATATGCCAATTCCAATTCCGAGGACGAGCCATCCGGTGAAGATGATGGAGATTATATGGACGAAATGTCGATCACATCCAATAGCGACAAGCCCCAGCGAGATGATTGGAAGTCTGATAGTGCGGGATACAACGTGCCATTTGTAGGTACGTCAGTCGTCAAGGGGTCAACGGGCACAGTTAGATGCGGCATGTGGCCCTGTGGTTTATTAGAGCAATATTTAAGAGAGAGCCCGCGTGCCGTGGAGTTGTTGGGCGGAGCCTCGGTCGATGGAAAGGATGACAATACCAACCCTCTTGTCCCGCCTCATGGGGCTCTACACAAATCTCTGCTCAAGTCTGGGACCAATAGGGCGAGGCTGTCGCTCGCTCTCCATGAGGCGTACCTCGATGCTGTGTCAGAATTGGCCACGGCAATCATTCCGATATCTGTTCTGATTAGAGACCTGGTGTGGGAGTATAACAAGGACGTGCAAGTTGCACCGACCATCCATCGAATACAGGCTGTTGTAAAGAATCCCAGTGACGATAAAGACAGGGTTGCGGCCATATCGACGTCTTTTGTCAGGGAGCACCTACGACAGTTGCTTCATCTGCTGAGTTCCCAGTGCACCCAGGCTAAAGTTGACGTGTATGGTAAGAAGGGCGGAAGTGCAAAGTACCGGAAAGGCGTGGGGCTTCTCGCGCCCAAAACTATTCGTATCTTGACACATATTTCAATGTCGTCCATAGGAGGTTCGAGGGAGGTGGCTCGGGGCTTGGAAAGTGAGCTCGGAGAAGGTACTTTGAAAGCGCTCCTTACTTCCTCATCTGGAGGTCGTCCCATGACCACCTCTAGGGTCACTGGGGGGAAAAAACGCAAACTTGAGGAAGGTGACGAAAAAGAAAATGCAGACAACTCTCGGGCGATGGCTGGGGATGGAATCTCTACGAAAGCACCTATGGATGTGAGAACCGCCGCACTCTGTCTTTCTGCTGCTTTGATTGAATCGGGTGATGTGACTGTGCAATCTTTCGCGTGTTCACCAGGAAGCAAGGAGCGCAAGACCAACCCTGGTATTGTGCACCTTGCGTTGCGCTTCGGTTTGGTGGGGGGTGCATTGGATAGTAGGTCAGATCCAGAGAAGCGTAGACATTTGACAGAAGGCCTTTTTTTGCAGAGCATTGCAAGATTGGTATCGTCGATTCGATGTCATGTTCTTCCAAGCCACGAAAATAATTGGAGGAGCCGTAGCCAGAGGCTCGACAATCGAATCATCATGAAACTGCTTAACCCCGAAGCAATGGATAAGTTGATACAAGTCTCTGCACTTGCTCCGCCTCTGGAATCGACGACAGCTTACAACGCAGTGCTGTCTGGGAGTGATGTATACCGTTTATCCGAAGAAAATGCAAGTGTGGAGCTTTGCGCAGTCGAATGTCGTCGGCTTGTTTTCATACTCCTTGCCGATCCCGTACGGTCGCCTTTCCTCAAGCAAATCGGAGAAAACAGCGTAAAATATTTTTCCCCTACGGCGCAGACTTCGCACGTGAATACGATTTCGAAGGCTCTTTGTCGTCTCATTGCGACTGATTCATCTCTACCTATGCGCAATTTTGTTATTAGATGCCTCCGAGTGACCCCGCAGCTTTTGTCATCGTGCTTTCGATTACTGCCCATTCCTGATCCAAAGCCAAACTATGCCTGCCTGTCTTCGATGGCATTTTTCTCTGGTGTATTACGCGAGGGCCCAACAATCTTTGATTGTGCAACTGCATCCAAATGTGACGGTGCGTTGCCATCAAAAGCGGAGCATTTAATAGTATATATTGCTCCGCAATCCTTGAGCAAGACATTCTTAACGAAGGCTGTGCAGAGCCAAAATTCACTCTTAGTCATGGAGGCTCTTCGAGTCATATCAAACATTTTAAAGCGCGTACAAAATAGTGGCCAAGATTCGTTCCGTCTGCTACTCGCAGACTCGACGCAAAGAAGACTTCCAGATTTGCAGGCTCTTTTGTCGTTAAGGTCGAGGTACGATCCATTCAAAAATTTTCGGTGCGATGACGTTGGTTGTAAGGATAAGTCGGACTTGTCGTTACAAGAATTGGTCATGTTCAGATTGTGCCAAACCCTGCGCTTGTATGGAAAGATCTTACCCGAGGCGGTTAGATCTGCGAAATTTGATTGGTCGAAACTCCTTCCTGACGACTTGGAAACATTCTTCCAAGTGAGTGCCTCCCTTCAGGTTGAAGTTCTCACGACTCTCCATATTCTGTCTTCCGAAGCCGCGACATACGCTCTCGCCTTACCTTCGAAGTTGTTTCAGACTTTGTTAAGGATTTCGCTGACATCTACCGCACCGGAAGTCTACAGCCTCGCTCGTAAGATGGGGATTCAAATCCTTTTGAACGATCTTTCGGATGAAAAAGCTGCTGATAATGAATCTGCGGTTTGCAGACATTTTGAGGTATCACTCTGGATCGATGGCACTTGTGAAGGCACATTCAACGAAGTCAGCAGGTTGGCAAGCGCCGCACCAGAATATGTGGCGCAGCATGCACTTTTGACAACTAGGGCTTGGAAAACAACCTTTCCTGATAGACCTGTTCCGCAGACATATTTTTCGCCTCTTCTTTCAAGCGCTATCGCGGGAATATTTCTCCGTCCAAGCGCCTTCTCTTCTGCTTTCATCCGGATGGTGTGTCGCATCGCAACAAGATCTCTTCTATTCCACAGGTACCAGCAACCTCTGGCAGCACTGATTATATTTTGCTTTGACGATATCGCAGCTGCGGAACTTAATTCTGACAAAGATAGAAATTTGCTCCGATCTGTGAATAGCTTTACTAAAGCGCTCCTCTCTCAAAGCAGTGACGCTCTCATCGTCCTTCAGACATTACTGCGCAACAGTTTTGGTGATTCAAACCTGCTCCTGGATGTATGCACGGCCTACGGAATTGAAAAAAGTGAACCAATTCAGCTCTCTTGTTTGGCAGAACTCGACTCTGCAACACTCACCGTTGTTATTCGACAGTGCCTCAACCAACTGAAGCTATCAGACTATGTTTGCATTAGTCGAAGAAATCATGGCAATTTGCACAAAATTATCAAAGTCGCGCTAATACACTTGCTGATGCGAAGATCTGACAACATAGCGGAAACGCTTGAATTTCTTTTCGATCGCTTTGAACCTGGAGAAGAAAGTTCAGGGGTGGAAGACTTATCTACTTTTACCATGATTTTGTCGAACTCTTGCTTGAGCGAGGAGACTGTTCAAATAATATCCACTTCATGCGATGATTGGCTTAGAAACACAATCGTTCGTGCAACAATTCCCAATACAGGCTTGGTTGCGTTGCTGTCTCCTTTAACTTTGCCATCTTTCTCAATCACTGCGATGAAATGGTTGCTTGGAGCGGATGATCTCTTGAAAGAGCAAGTGTATTGTGCGCTGCTTTATACGTTGATAGTCCAAATCGGAAATGCTACGGATGCAGGCGTGCTTGACAAAGACTTTCCAGTCCAAGAAGCTTTTATGTTTTGGCTTCAACATCCCGAAAGGAATGGTTCGATGGCCCTTGCCTTGGAAAAGGTTATGTCTCGCTTGTTTTTGTCTCCAACGAAGCAGAATGGGCTCATAATCGCAAAGTTATATAACTGCGTGCATACCCATCGAAGTATCATATTGGAGCAATGGATCAGGTGTATCAAGCCTGATGGGTCTTGCAGTCCTTTAATTGACGCGATGGCGAGGTATGATCCTGACTTCATTTTCTCTTGGCTTGAAAATGTTGCAACGCCAACGACAATGAAATCCCTTCCAGACTCACTTATCATTTGCATTTTGATGGGCTCACACAGTATCCAAACAAATGAGAGCAAGCTTTGGCCAATTGCAATGGTACGTATTGAAAATATGCTGACATCTACTTCTCAGAGCGGTTTCAGGAGAGCTGAAGTCGCACAGATTCGATCCTGGATACCGCTGGTAAAGAAAATAGTTAGCCGAGCGGTAGCAGAAAAGGATATCGACTTCGTTACATCAGTATATCGCCCTTTCGAAATCTGGTTGCAAGCGCTTCTTCGATTGCCTCATACGAAGCTTGATCCGAGTATGGAGGAGTCGATGTTAGATATTATATGTTTGGGAATGGCAAAAGACTCCCCTCAAAGCGAGAGAACACGAAACACAGTGTCTCTCGCTTTCTTGAGACTGTGTGATTTGGCATCGCGAGGTCTGCGCAAAAGAGCGAAGGGAAAAAATGTAGATCCCAGATTTGCGTTGGAGAAATTGTACATCATTCTGTCGAACAAGTTCGACCTCGATTTTTCTACAATTTTTCAAGATGAGAAATATGTACGTGGTTGCATAATCAGTTGTCTGAAGTCCGGTATTAATGGGCCCAATGGAGTTGACGATTCTGGCGTAGCAAGTCAGTGCTTACGCCTCGTACGTGCAATGGTCACAAACTCGTCTTTCTGTGACATTTTCAGTCCAGGACAAATCCATCAAATGATTATCTCGCATTCAATGTTTCGCGCTGCAATGATTGTCTCTCCGCAACAAATCCGTGATGCTACTTCATGCCAAGCATTAGAGTTGAGTCGGCTTCTCATTACATGCGTTTCTCTTGCGAACGAAAAAATTCAAGTCGACAAGGAGACCTGGCAAGTGATTTGCGAAGGTTACAACGCTGGTGTAAATGCGCATGGCAAGAGTTTGAGGCGCTTGATGTATCTTTACATTGGCGACACTTTGTACACGGAGGCTGATGATCAGAATGATGCCATACCCATGATTGACGAATTAAAATGGGGGAAACTTGTCGATACCGATGATTCATGGATGTCGAATCAAGCCTCTCTAGAAGGCAGCGATCACGCGCGAGAATACGAGTGGTTTGTGAACGCTCTCGAGCTTCGTCGAGTTAGAGCGACTCTAAAATACTTTCCAATATGGGAAGCACTGATCCCATCGCCAGATCGCGAGATAGAAGTTTGGCTCTCGAAGGTAGACGAAGCTGGGATAATTGGCGAAGAAGATAGTAATGATGGTTCTTGTTTAAGTGGCAGCGAAAGTTCCGATGACGAGAAATACCATTCTCAATTGTCTAGACGAGCACGAAGAGACGAACGCGAGCACGATTGGACGGGCTCTGGGACTGATAACCGTTACAGTCCTTCGTTTATTCTCTCGCTGGTCCTTGCGACGCTGCATGCGTTTGATCCACTTTTGGATGGAGGCAAGGCAACTGCTAATTCAGGTACAGCATGTTACAACGAAGAAGCAGATGCAGGCAGGGATAGTAAATCTGGTGTAGGGAGAGATACCGACAATCCACATCATGAAACATTTGTCAAGATCGCTCGTCGACTAAGTGACAAAGGATGCATCAGCCTTTCCCTTGCCGCTCTCTCCAGCAAGTGCCCAGACTTGCGAAGGGTCGCGGCTGCGACGCTGGGCCTCTTCCTTCGGGTAGTTGATATGAAAGAGGCGAAAGAGCTCAAGACTTGGAGAGAACGCCCTCAAATTGCAATGATATTAAATTCGATTCAACGAGCTCTTGCCTTACGGCGGATATCGATGTTGGAACAGAGAAAAGAAGAGGGAATGATTTTTGTGCCGATGCTTCCCGCTGTATCTGCAATTTTTTTTGCGTGGTCAGTTCTTCTTGTCAGCAGGCCATCAGATGATATGTATGGTCCCGTGAATCGCTTTTTCCTGCGACTAGAAGATAACCAAGGGGCCTATAAGGAGTGTTTTACTCTAACGGCATTCATAAGCCTCTTTTGCGGTTCGTTAACCGATGACAATGGGCAGGCGCGCAGAGAAAGATTGTGGGC
>Ga0315315_10002444_pt1 | contig 16998 bp, 12 predicted proteins | sample M140m3416metaG_FD_203699 | JGI IMG/M metagenome (GOLD analysis project Ga0315315, IMG submission 203699) | Ammonia-oxidizing marine archaeal communities from Monterey Bay, California, United States - M1 40m 3416 | ecosystem: Environmental > Aquatic > Marine > Intertidal zone | place: USA... | reverse complement strand
AAGCCGTCGCATGTAGGCATGAGCACGTCCATTAGAATCAGGTCAAAACGCTTTTCATTGGATTGCCAAAGATGAATGGCTTCCAGACCTGTATTCGCGACTACGACATTGTGTCCCCATTTGCCAAGAAGGGCCATCATCAACGTCTGATTGACGGGGGAATCTTCCGCTAACAGAACACTCAATGTCCGCTTACCATCGCGCGGCGGTTGCAAAGCGGTCTTTGGCTCTGATTCGGATCCTAACGAATGATCCGTGTTGGTTGGCCCGAGGCTGACTTTGTCCTCTGCCACTTCAATGTTAAAGAAAAAGGAGCAGCCACTGGGTTCATTATTTTTGCACCAAATACACCCGTTCATGAGCGTGACCAGTTCCTGAGAAATCGCCAGCCCGAGTCCCGTGCCACCATAATGACGCGTCGAGGACATATCAGCCTGCGTGAAGGCAGCGAATAGTTTGTCCGTGTCTGCCTCTGGTAAACCAATCCCAGTATCCCGCACTTCGAATTTTAAACGTAGTTTGCCATCTTGATCCTCTTGCTCTCTGCCCACATCCAAGGCAATGCTTCCCGTACTCGTGAATTTGAGTGCGTTCCCGAGCAGGTTGACTAAGATCTGTTTTATCTTCTCTGGGGCGCCAATCAGGTTCAGGGGGACATTGCTTGAAATTCTGGATTTGATCTCAATACCATTGATGCGACCTTGGATCTTGAAGATTGCCAGGGTTTCGTTGATCAGTGCGGCCAAGCAGAACGGATTTAAATCCAATTCAATCGCGTCTGCTTCAATTCGGGAAAAATCGAGGACCTGATTAATGATGTTGAGGAGGGATCCAGCGGATGCTCTGACTGCCTGGGTATACTCAAGCTGAGTCGAGTCGAGTTTTGTTTCAAGCAGTAATTCAGTCATCCCAAGCACCCCATTCATGGGTGTGCGAAGTTCATGGCTAATCGTGGCCAGAAATTCACTCTTGGCCTGATTTGCTAACCTTGCGTTCTTGGTGGCTCGTTTCAGTTGCTTGGCGCGTTTGTCAAGTTTCTTGCGTGTTGATTCAAGCTTCTTCACCGTCTCGCCTAGTTCCTCTGCTCGATTTGCATCCGAGATCTTTGTGGCAGCGATCGATGCAATTGTGCTCAACCATTTTTCATGCCGTTTTGTATAAAAATCAGCTTCGCTGTTTTCGGTGTCAATGACACCGATGCAGCGACCATTGAGCAGGATGGGAACAGCTAGTTCCGACAATCGAAAGTCATCATCAATGATGTAGCGGGGATCAAGTCGCGTGTCAGCGATTCGTTCCGGCTTGGCATTTAACGCAACACTGCCCACGATTCCTTCTCCCACCGGGATCGTGATCGCATCTTTAATCGTATGTCCCTCGGGGTTTTTAGGCCCATAAGCAGCTTTCTGGATCAGGATTTTTTCTTCGTGATCCAAAAGATAGATGACGCAATCATCAAATCCAATTCCAGCGATCACGCGGTCAGCAATCAGCCAAAATATTTCGTCCAAAGTTGAGCGTTTCAGCAGATCAAGGGCGAACTGGTGGAGGAGTGTGACAAAGGCTTCCGGCGTCAGTTCTTCTTGATGTGGCATGGTGGAGTCGGCTGCACTCTCGTCGATTCTTGGCTCTGTCTTTGCTGCGGCCCGCCTGAAACTGCCCTTGTTCACGCCACGATCAGCCAGGGGCTGTTGATCTGGCTAGGACGTTGACGGCGATCAAATGCTTCGCAAGTGTTTGCAGCAACAGGTGGTGCTCCTCCTGCATTGGCTGCGTGAGGTCGACAGCCACGCATGGCAATCGATTGGAAAGAAACACCCCCGCTCTTCCCCAGTGTTTGTTTCTTAGTCTAGAAGTCCGAAAAGATATTCTAATAATGTAACCGATGACTAGTGGCTCGTCGAGATTTTTTCGACATTCGGATTTCTGTCGTAGATAGTTGTCTTTACGCATGTTCATCAATTCATGCCAACGTTTTTGTTGTGACTTCTTGCGGCGATTTGCAATAAACAGGTCTTGAGTCGCATTCCATGCACCAGCATGCCTCCTCACATGGTGTTGTGGCCAAAAGGGCGGGCTATTCGGGGCAGTTTTGGCGTGAAACTGTATGCTCACCTCACTGCTGGGACCGCGGTGAAAACTTGGGTGTAAAAACCAATCACGCCACACGACCCAGCGTGGATAACTCGTTGACGGTTCCGGAGTATGGATACCCTTCATGCTCTTTTTGTCGCCCTGAATCTGACTCGAGAAGTTTGGTGGATAGGATTCTCAAGTTTGAATTCATGCTGTGTTTTCAGGATAGCGGGATTTTCTGAAAGCAAAGACCTGTCCAACTGCTGGTTGCGACGCGTGTAGAATTGTCTGATCATCACGGTACGTAAATAGAATTTGTGTTTGCTGCGATGCTTGTGTAGGCAGGTTTGGTCCCAGGAGAGGTCGGTTTTCATGTCAACTTTTAAGGCAAGTCGTCGTTCTTTTATTGCAACAGCATCGGTTACTGCTTTTGGGGGCGTAGCGATGAGCAGTTGCGATGCCATGAATTTGATGCAAAGTCGCGTTCGGCAGATTACGCATGGACCGAAACACCATTGGTTTGGATATTACGACAAGCTTCAGTTTGACCCGACTTCACGCTTTGTGTTGGGGATGCAGGTTGATTTCGAACACCGTAGTCCCAAGGCCGATGATCAAATTGAAATCGGTATGGTTGATCTGGAAAAGGGCAACCGTTGGGTCAAGCTGGGAAAAAGTAATGCGTGGTGCTGGCAGCAGGGTTGTATGTTGCAATGGTTGCCCGGATCGCTTCACGAAGTCATTTGGAATGACCGTGAAGACGGAACGTTTGTTTCACGAATCATGAATGTCGTTACAGGAAAAATGCGGAGTTTGCCGCATCCGGTCTACTCTGTAAGCCCAAATGGAAAATATGCGGTGGCCCCTGATTTTCGAAGAATCAATGATGTGCGGCCCGGCTATGGGTATGCTGGACTCGCTGATCCTCATGCCAATGACCCGGCTCCACAGGATTCTGGCATTGTGCGTATCGATTTGCGATCTGGAAAAACAGAGTTGGTTCTCTCGTTGGCTGATATTGCACGCACTGGTGCCATCCCCAATCAGAAATTGGGAATCAAGCATTACTTCAATCATCTGCTGTATAGTCCCGATGGAAAACGCTTCATGGCCCTGCATCGTTGGCGCTATCCGGACGGTTCACGATTGACGCGGGCAATCACTGCGAATTCAGACGGTTCCGATGTGAGGATTGTGTGTCCCAATGGCTACGCGTCTCACTTCATTTGGCGCGACGCAAAGAGCATCCTTGCGCAGTCACGTCACTGGGACGGGAACGATGGTTGGGGGAATTTTCTCTTTGAGGATGTTGATGGCGGAGGAGATGTGCGTGAAGTCGGACGAGGCGTTCTGGATCCAAGTGGGCATGTCAGTTACCTACCGGGGGGAAAGTGGATTCTCAATGACACCTATCCCAAGACTCGCGAGAGGATACAAACTCCTCATCTTTATGAAGTCGCTTCAGGAAACAGGATTGATTTGGCTGAATTGCATCTGCCTGCTGCGTACACTGGAGAGTGGCGAGTCGACACCCACCCTCGATTTTCACCCGATGGAAAATTGGTTTGTGTCGATGCGCCGGTCGTCGGTCAAGGCAGGCAACTACATCTGATTGACATTGGCGATATCGTTGCAAGCTGATACGACCATCACGGATCAGCGATATTACCGGCTTTGGGCTCTGTGAACTTCTCACGCAGTGCAATGGGTAGGTGCACTGTCAGAATATGCATGGAACCTGTCGCTGACGCATGATGAGATGCTGTTTTTTATTTTGCTGGCCAGGCAGTAGAAATCAGCACTCATGCGTGTCGTAGCGCAGGAACAATCTCTGTTCTTGCTGCGTGGATCGCAGGTGCGATTCCGGCAAGAGTTCCAGCGATTGCAGCCACGATTGTGCCCGTGATTGCAAGGCGGACAGAGGGGGTGAAGGCAATGGCGACGGCTTCAGCGCCGACCGACAAACTGCTGATTTCAAGGACCAGCATTGCTGCGCCCACTCCGATCATCCCCCCGGTAATGCTGAGTAAAATGCTTTCGGCCATCACTAGGTGGAATACCTGCGATCCTGAGAACCCAATCGTTTGCAGTACCGCATGCTCTTTGATGCGATCCTGTACCGACATCACACTCGTGGTTGCGACCAGAGATAGGACAAGCCCGACACAGGCATAGCCAAGGTAGTGTGCCATGTTGATCAGTTGAACAAGATCACCGAGGCTTTTGGCCTGAAATACGCCTTTCGGACGCGTGTCGGTTTCTACTGGGCCTGAACGATAGATATCATCGATTTCACTACACTTGACCACAGGATCGGTTCCTTCCTCGAGCAGGATTTCAAGCTGGGTCACGGTTCCGACACCATTCATGCCCTTCCGCCTCTGAAGAAAATCGAGGTGTGAGTAGATGTAGTTTTCCTCGGCTGGATCATTGCTTTGATAGATTCCAGCGATGTCGACGCTCAGGGCACCAATGGAAAACTGCTCTCCTACGCTGATGCCACGACGGTTTGCAACGGCTTGTCCAATGACTGCGGCATTCTGGTGTTCTTCAAACTCATCCCAGCTACCTGCGGTCAGTTCAAAGTCACGTGCAGCACGTAGTTTCTTGGGGGGCACTCCATAAAATACGACGATATCCAAGCTGGCCCTGCAATTGTTGGTAAAAACTTGGACGGGGACGACGTCTTTGACTCCGTCCAATTTTCCAATCTGTAGGTCGTAGTCTTGAGGCAGGTGACTGGTGGCAGGGCAGAACTTGTTTTTCTGAAACGAAATCAGCGTTCTTTCAGATTCCTGACGTGTCTGCAGGTCATTCATCCCTTCCTGTACCGCGCCTACAAAGCAAAATACAAAGATCGCGACGGCCGAACCAGTTACCGTCAGGATGGTTCGCGAGCGGTGTCGCCATAACGTCTTGAGAACATAGGGAATGAATTTCATCATGCGTTCTCCTCGGGACTCGAAGTTCCCTGTGAAATGAGCTGGTCCTCCGGGGATGCCCCCGTGCCAGAGGCGAAACCAGAACCGCCTGTTTGAACTAGCTTTCCGTAATCAAGCCGAAATTGCTTGTCCGCGATTTCCGCGGCTGCCGCGTCATGGGTCACCATCAATAAGGTCACATCCAGTTGATCCTTGAGCCGCTTCAGGAGCCCAAGGATTTGTGAGGAGGAATCGGGATCAAGGTCCCCGGTTGGTTCATCAGCAACAACTACTTTGGGATGAGCAACAATGGCGCGTGCGATTCCAACTCGTTGTTCCTGCCCTCCTGACATCTGCCGTGGGTAGTGGTCTGCTCTGTCGAGCAGGTCGACTGCTCGCAAAGCAATTTCGATTCGCTTACGACGCTCACTTCGGTTGATTGGCAGCAGCAATAGTGGTAGCTCGATGTTCTCATATGCCGTTAACACAGGAACCAAATTGTGTGTCTGGAAAATGTAGCCCAGGTTGGCTGCTCGCCATTTTGCCAGCCTGGTACGCGACAGTTGGGTGATCTCAGTGCCGTCGACAATGATGCGTCCACTATCCGGTTTGTCGATGCTTGCAATCAGGTTCAAAAGAGTTGACTTGCCGGTGCCACTGGCTCCCATCAATGATAGGAACTGACCCTGTTCGATATTCAACGATACCTCTCGTAGAGGGGTGATCGTTTCATCGCCCTTGTGATACTGCTTGGTAACGTTGTCGATTTCAATCAGTGGCATGATTACTTGCCTCCATCGCTGTTGCGATTGGTTGTAGATGTGGTTGATTCCGACGGGGGGCCGACATCTGTACCTATAATGGCGTCTTCCCCCGTGACCCGAATGCGAGTCCCATTCACAAGGTCATCAAATGAGTTGGAGATCACGCGACTTGATACCTTGACTCCTTCGACAATTTCGACGAGCCCGTTGGCAGCAATCGGGCCAAGTTTGATACGATTTTTTTGTGCCGTGCCTTCGGATTGATCGGCGATCCAGACATAGGCACCCGCGTCATCGGTTTGAATGAGTTGTTGCGGAAGGTAAAGCCTGACGGCGCTGGCGATGTCCTCGTTCACGTTGGATAATTCAGGCGCTAGGAAGGTCACATCGACCAGCATCTCAGGCTTGAAAACCTCGGGAGGATCGGGGATGGCGACTTTGACCTGCAATGTGTTTTTTTGGATATCCGCTTCTGAACTGATGAACAAGACGGTTCCCAGCAGAGGAGAAGCCAACGCGGCATTTCCAATTTCGACTGTCTGCCCAAGGCTGACTTTGGGGATGTCTTCAAAGCGAGTGTCGACTCTTACCTGCAGCATTTTAGGGCGGTACATCGTGATGACCGTGCTGCCATCATGTCCTTCCATTTGCGTCATGCCGCTACCGATCCGTGCTCCGGGGTGAGCAATCAGTCGAAACACGCGACCATCCACGGGAGCCACGATTGTCATACGGTCGAGACGCAGTTTGGCCTCTGCAACGGCAACCTCGGCTTGTTTGATACGCGCTTTGGCCGCCTTGATGTGCGCCTTTTCCTCGTCACGGGCTTGGGTTTCATTCGACAGGAGTTCCAGTTGGGTTTTCAATGCTCCGCATCGTGATTCCAGGGCACTGCGTTCGCTGCTGAGTGAATCAAAGCGATCATGCAATTCCTCCACCATGGCTTTGGCGGCGTCAGACTTTCCCAAAGCGATATCAATCGTGTTTCCAGCGATCACACCGCTGGCGGATTCCTTTCCTGCATAGTCACTTTGTAATGCTTTGTAGTCTGCTTCAGCGCGGCGTAGCTCAAATGGAAGATTCTTAAGCTCTGTGTCTAATCTTGCCAGCGCGGCTTCAGCAAGGTTCAACGAGGCTTCTAAATGTACCGGTTGCTTCAGGCGTATCTCCGTTGCAGATAACGTTGCTTCATGCTCCTCCAACTCTGCATGCCGGAGTTGCAGATTCGCAATCGCTGCATCATGCGCCAGCTTCGCGTCATCCCGTACCAGTTCGGCAACGGGGTCACCTTGCTTGATCTTCTGATCCTCGACTACCAGGAGTGTTTGGACAACACCTGGAGCGAGAGCTGCGACCCGTAATGGAGTGGGGCGAGGTTCCACCCAGCCAGCAGCCTGAAATAGCGGCGTTCCTCCCTGCTGAACCTTTGCCGTCGTTGAGAGTACCGGAACGACAGTGACAGATCGCGGTGGCAGAAGAACGTCCCTTGCAGCCCATGCAACCAGCATAAGAAAGCCCACAACCAACGCACCAGGCAGGATGTACCTCGAAAATAAATTTCGACGCGCGCGTAGGGATTGCCGGTCTTTTTTTCCTCGGTCAACGGCCAAGTCCCGGAGGTCAACGTCATTACTCGTCATGGCATTCACTTTTGTTTCACGAATAAACCGTAAGCCAGTACGGTCAGGTTCCCTGCTTCATCCCGTTTGGCTGTGCCTTTGATAACAACCGTGGAGAGTTCCTGAAGATCAAATATCGTTCTTGCATCGGCCTTGACCACTTGGTCCGCCTTATCCACGAACTTAACGAGCGCCGTCGAATTGGGCAGCTTGCTCGTTTCGCAGCAATAGTCCCATGGTGTTGGACACTTGTCGTCTAACGTGTCATTGCAGGACTTGACCGACAAGTCGACGATGGTGAAAGCGGCTCTGCCGTCAATCCATGGATCGCTGCTGCCACCAATGCGTCCCACCACCAGTAAATCATCATCCGTTCCCGCCTCTTCACGGACCTGGATGACGTTGCCTGCACCCTCGGGTTCAGTATCAAGCAGGTAGGCAGTACCATCCACTGTTGCCACATCGGGCACCTGTGGTGAAGCATTCGATGTTGTGGTGCTGCTCTCTGAAGTACAGCCAGCCAACGTCGTTGCCACCATCATGACGACTGTGTATCGCAAGAAAAGTTTCATGTCTGTTTCCTTTTTTATGTAGGTTGTCTTGTGCAACCATGGGTGAATTCAAACAGCTTTTAACCCATCGACGATGGGCATTCTCAAGGCACGGATTGCAGGCGGGATCGCGCCGAGTAATCCCATCGCAATCCCAACTCCACAACCAACCAGTACGGCTGTACTGTCGATGCGTAAGGCAAAGGCGCCCATGGTGAAGCGAACGGCTGCACCATTAATGAATGCGAGTGCCAGTAACGCTGCCAGTAGACTGGCAGCCGACGCGATCAGGACACCTTCCTGAATCAAACTGACCACGACAGAACGCCGGACAAAGCCCATGACCTGGAGTGTGCAGAGTTCGGGAATACGGCCGACTACGGAACCATACATTGTGTTCAAGCCTGCAAAAACGCCCGCCCCGGAGACAAGCAGAACGACCAGCCAAGCCAGCCAACGAATCGGACCATAATCCTTCTGCAGAGAGGCGTAGTAATCTGTCTCACGAATGGTCTGCAGTTCCAGATCAAGTCTTTCCTTGCAGAACAGATTGAGGTCTGAAAAATCGGCCCCCGGTTGCATCGCGAGCGCTACAATGCTCAGGTCCTGACGTTTCATCGCCTGTTGTAAATCATCCAGACGGCACCACGTTTCTGATTCGAACGCCGAGCCACCAGCAGAAAAGACACCGCTGATCCGCCATGATCGACCCTCCAGTTCGATCGACTGGCCTACCCCGGTTTCCGACTCGGTTGCCCCCAGCTTGGTTGCGGCCATGCGCCCCATCAAGATCTCTCCTGATTCGGGCCACGAGCCTTGTTCGATCTCGACCTGTCGACGTACCAGCAGTGCGGACCTTGTGACCCCGCGGACAAGACCCATCGATGGCTCTTTGTCTGATACGCCGATTTGCGTTCCAAGATACAATTCCGGCGAAACGTACTCGCTGCCGTATCGCTCCTGAATTCCCGGTACACTTGCAGGTAATAAATCGCTGGTTCGCATTGCGATCGATGAGTACTCAAGATTCTCACCCATGCCTAAAGAAAACACCACTGCGGTTTGTGGATCACCACTGACGGCAAGAGATCGTTCCAATCCGCGGATGAAACCGACAACGATCAACACCAATAGAATCACCGTCGTCAGTCCGGCAAACGTCAGGAACGTGCGCAGCGGACGACGAAATAGATTTCGAATGGCATACTCCCAAGGGAGCAAGCGAAAGAACATGGTGCCGTGTGCTTTGTTAGGAATCTTGTGTCGAGATGTCCCAGTAGAAACCTGGTGGCTCACTGAGATACGAGCGAAGTAGACGGAACGATCTGGCAAGGCCATGCCGGATCAATCATCCGCCAAGCTCGATTCCTAGCACTGAAATGACATGAGCCGGATGCGCACAGATCTACCCTGGTTTTCTGCCCGTGGAAATTCTGGGAAATCAGAATTCCGAACGATGCTGTGTTGCTTTGCAAGAAGCAAAGATGCATCGCTGTCGACGCAGCTCAAGAAACGGCAGAGGTCTGCAGCGGGAAGCTGGCAAGGGCTCTCAAACACTGCACCTCCACATATCCCCTGACATCGCAAACCTTCGGGGTTTGAGTCTGGAGTTTCAGCTCTGGGCGCAGGTGGCGTTTTTGACTCACTCGCTGTTCCACAGCATGACGGTTGGCAGCACGAATCTGCCTTCGCAGAGAGCTTCATCATATCACCCGAGCAATGGCAAAAGCCCATGCTGCACCACAGCGGACAGCCGAATACGGCAGCGATTAGGGCGAGTGAGATGATGCGGTTGAACATGGATAGTCCTTGGATGACTCACCCATGATACGTTGGTGGCCGCTGTTGAGCAAATCGTTTTTGATCAGAAGGTCCCGCCCTTGCGTTCTATCAGGCTGTTTGACAGAAGCTGACCCTCAATCAGGCTGGCGGCCGTGCGAAGCTCCTTAAGTGAGTCAAGGTAGGAAAGATTTACCTGCCAATAGGTGCGTTGAGCCGTCAGTAGTGTCAGGTACTGGACCTGTCCCTTCTCATAGCCGTCGGTCACCAGTTTGAGAGATTTTTCAGCTCTCGGGATCATTCGGCCACGGTAACGCTCCATTTGTTGAAGGGCATTGGTGTACCGTCGGTAGGCAACGGCCAGTTGATCCTGTAATCCAAGTTCGATTCGCTCACGGTTCTTGGATGCTACGCGAAGCTGCGCTTCGGCGCTGCGGATGTTTCCCTGATTCCGGTTGAATATTGGCAGCGGAAAACCAGCTTGGACTGTTGTTACATTTTCATTGGTGACGTTGTGGTGTCGGTGGAAAACCATCACGTCAATGTCGGGTATCGGTTCTTTTTTGGCTCGTTGAACGAGAATCCGTGCACGGTCGACGCGGATTCTTGCAGCGTTCAATACCGGATTGTTGTCCATGACGGTTGCATAGCAGGTGTCCCAATCCAGCTGTTGAGGGGCGGTCTCAAGTTGTCCGGTCAATGCAGTTGGCTGCATGCCGGGCAAGCCAATTACAGCTGCTAAACGCCGCCAAGCTTGCAGCTCTTCGTTGGTGGAATTATCGAAGAGGATGCGCGATTCATCGACTTGGATCTCGGCCAATAGAAGATCGTTCTGAGTTGCCTGACGTCCGGTAAGTAGCTGCTCGGTTGCTCGGACAAGTTCGTCGCCAATGCGGACCAATTCGTTGGTCAGTTTGACGCGTTGTTGTAAGGTGACTGCGTCGTAAAACCTAATGCGCACATCGCTCAGTACCCTCAGCTCTTGTGCATGGAATTCAAAGTGTGTGGCGGTTACCTGTTTGCCAGCGGCAGCCTGGTCCAATTTGAGTTTTCCACCGGTGATGAAACGTTGGCCAATGAAACCGCCCTGCTGGCCTGCGGTACCACGGACTCCCATCTCCATGCCTTGATAGCCGATCATGGGATTCGGATAGAGGCCTGCTTGAATTTGTTGCCCACGCGTCACGGTGAGGCGCGCCTTGGCAGCCGCAAGCGTAGGATTGTGCTCGAACGCAAGTGATTCAAGATCTGACAGTGACAGAGAACTGGTTGGGATGATTTCAACTTCCGTTGGCTCGAACTGAATCTGTTTTGTGTCGAGCGGTGGGAGATCGGTTGAAGGTAAAAATTTGGCTGGCTTCAATGCCGTCGGTTTTGGCGTTTGAGAGATTCTCGGATTACCCTCCCTCAATGATTCTGAAAGAAGCTGTCCAAGTGTTTCGTTGCTGTGATCCACCGCTTGCGTTGTCATCTCGAGCAACGGATTCGATACGGTGTCGATTGTGGCTGAAGAAACGGTGTTGGAAGGAATCGATCTTTGTGCTTCGAGAGCCGGCAATTTGAGCTCTTGCCCTCTTAAATTGTGGCCCAAAGAAGACAGACTCACGCCCAATACAATCGCGACGAATGCAGAAAGGGGCTGCGAACTCGGCACGGCAATTGTCTTGCACGAGCGATTGGAAAATCTCGGTCTGAGGAGTTTTTCCGCCTCCATGAATCTAGATGCCCTTCAGAATGAGGTGGGATGTATAAGGGGTTCAGGAGGATTTGCTTCGCGAGTGCAGTTCGGCTGGTCCTGTTGGTACAAAAAAAAATCGACTCGCCGCAAGTCTATTCACGGCCCGAATCCAGCGGTGTTCAACTGTGTGGCTAGCTTTTCGGTCCAGCCTTGTTTCTCGAAAGACTGGCAGCAAAGGCGAGGCCTGCGTTCAATGTCAAAACTTGTTCACGTTCTATCGCCGAAATCATCATCGCCAGGATCATCCCATCTGATGTTCGTACTCCTCGTGGGATGATGACGAGAAATGCTTGCAATGTTTGCATGGGCAACAGTGCAGTACCTCAAGATCACGGCCACGCGTCGCCAGGCATCCAGACCACCAGGCATCTAGACACCCAAACATCCCAGCACAGTTCCAGCGGGCGATGGTCATCTAACCCGCATTGATAGATTTAGCTCGAAAGTCGTTCATTGTCGGAAAAGTATGTTCTGCGATGGTAGAATGCCCGGCATGAATTTTTCTCTTGGCTCGTTCTCCGTCCCTGTGCGAGGTGAGACACCCCTATCGTTTGGGAAGCCTGCTGCGTCGTGAGCTGCAGGCGGTAGCAGAGATGACCAGGAACAAACACCAGTAAATAATGAATAATCAGGTTTTCAAGTTGATGAAGATGTTTGATGGGCCGTGGGATTTGCAATATCTGCTGGTCTTGGTGTTTGTGATTTTTTCAAGTGCGGGGCAAGGCGTGGGGGGCAAACTGTATGCCGCCAAAGCAGACCAGCCCAATGTTGTTTTTGTGTTCGTCGATGATCAGGGGTATTACGATCTCGGGTGTTATGGTGCAAGCGAAGTTGAGACGCCACGCATCGATGCCATGGCCGAGCAGGGAACTCGCTTCACTGACTACTATGCGGCGGCTCCCATCTGCAGCCCATCACGTGCTGGGCTTTTGACGGGGTGCTATCCTCGGCGTGTTGGCAACCAGACTTGGGTGCACCGAGCAGATTCTGTCTCCGGGATTCACCCCAGCGAATTGACATTGGCAGAATTGTTTAAAGATCATGGATATGCAACCGCTTGCATTGGCAAATGGCATCTTGGATTCCATGAGCCGTTTTTGCCACACAATCAGGGTTTTGATCATTACTTCGGACTGTTGCACAATTTGGATCCGGTTGAAGTAGTTTATTTTGAAGACGAGGGTGGCGTTCCGTTGGTGCGTAATGGCGAGGTAGTGAAGCGACCAGCTGATCCCGCTGAATTAACCAAGGCGTATACCGATGAAGCAATTCGGTTCATGGAAGAGAACCGGAGTGAACCATTTTTTCTTTATCTTCCCCACACAATGCTGCACGTACCCTTGGGAGTCAGCGAGGCTTTTCGAGGAAGTTCGCAGTGGGGCGAGTATGGTGATGCGATTCAAGAACTCGATCACAATGTGGGGCGTCTGTTTGACACTTTGAAGCGATTGGGAATTGAAGACAATACGATCGTGATTTATGCATCCGACAATGGCAGAGGCCCAGGACGTACACCCCAGCAGAAAATTCGTGGTCGTAAGCTTTCTACTTACGAAGGTGGATTACGTGTGCCTGCCATCGCTTGGGGGCCTGGCGTGGGATTGCAAACAGGCTCGCAGTCATCGGAGATCGTGAGGGCAATGGATTGGTATCCCACATTGGCAACGTTGGCAGGCATTGAAGTTCCAAAAGGAAGAGTCATTGATGGGCGAGACATCGCTCCCTTGCTCAAGGGGGAATTCGAGTTCGTGCCTGCTCCTGGACTCAGAAAGTCGCTCAATGCGACGGTGCCACTACGACGTCGATGGGATCCCCCCGAAGAATGGGCTCCGATTATCAAACGACATGAATACAATGACGCTTTCTTTTACCACGGTAGCCATGGCGCACTCGCCGCAGTCCGTTGGCGAAATTTTAAGCTGCAATTGAATCCCTCTCTACAGCTTTATGATCTGTCCAAGGATCCTGGCGAATCAACATTGGTTCGTAATCGGGATGTGTCGCGTAAACTGCGTGGCATGGCAATCATGTTCCAAGATGAGATGCGTCGCGATGGCCGAAACGCAGGTGAGTCTGCTCCTGAAGCGAATGCGAATGGACGGACCACGATTGCTCCCAAGGTTTTGGCAGGCTTGGATTCGAAACTGAACGTGACCTATGCGCGTTATGGTGAGCGAACTCTTGAAATGGACATCTACCGACCACAAGGTGAATGGGGCCCGCTACCTGCGGTCGTTTGTATTCACGGTGGTGGATGGGCAAAGGGTAGTCGCGTTAATCACGAACAAGTGGCGCAGGCGATTGCAGCTCGTGGTTACGTGGCAGCAACGATCTCGTATCGCCTCAGCGGCGAAGCACCGTTTCCGGCGCAAATCCAGGATTGCAAAGCTGCGGTGAGGTTTCTCAGGGCTAATGCAAAGCAATATGGGATCAATGCTGACCAGATTGGTGCGATGGGTTTGTCGGCAGGTGGCCACTTGGTTGCTCTGTTAGCTACTTCTGACGGGGTCCAAGAACTTGAGGGCAACGGTGGCCACGCGGGGTTCAGTAGCGCGATCCAGGCAGCAATGCCGATGGGGGCTCAGACTGATTTACTCTCCCAGCGAACACGAGATATCTCTGCCAGCGAGGATCGCGGTGGCATTTGGCGAAAGTTTCTGAGTGGAACTCAGAGTGATCAACTCGCGACCTACAAGCTGGCTTCACCGTTGGCTCATCTCGATCAAGCTGACCCGCCATGCTGGTTCATCGCGGGTGAAAAAGATGACCTCAGTACCCATGCCGATTCATTTCGGCAGCATGCAGATAAGTTGGGCGTGTCGACGGGGCTGACGATTGTGAAGGACGCACCACATGGCTTTCTAAATCAACAACAGTGGTTTAACGAAATGTTGGAAACAGCAGATGGGTTTTTCAGCCAGCATATTGGCCAGGGAGAGCCGTCGGTTGACTGATTTTTTCATTGCTGAACAGCTGCATTGGGCGGTGGAGTCTTGGCTGTGTCGAACGTTGCCTGTCGAACGTTGGCAGCACGATTGACTGTGTGCGGCGGTACGATAAAACGCATCTGGTGTATGCCTGCAAAAGGCACAACGACAAGTCGATTCTATTTTGCTTGTTGTCGTTTGATATTCAAAGGTGTGAACAACAGGGCCGTTCTAAGATGAGTGTCGGTTTCAGCTACCCAATCCCTGTGCTGCTTGGGCTGTGTGTGATTAGCGCGATCGCTTGCGTTTTTATGTTGCAACGTTATGCAAAGAGTTTTGATCAGGGTAGCCTGGAGGAGCGTTGTTCCGGGTCGAGTGAATCAGGCAGGAATCCGTATCAACCACCATCAGAATTAGAGCTGCAAGAGCAATTCCATGGTTTAGAAATTGGGCAGGTCAAGGACAGGCAGCTCAAAGTTCGAGTTGCGTTGCCCTCGATCTGTGTTCTTGCTGCGATCGCGGTTGGGGTGGGGGCGTGTTTGTGTAGGCCGATCGGGAACGTTGGAAGTGTTCATTACGAGATGATCGTAGCACTGTTCATTCTAGTCAGTTTGGCTTTGCTTCTCGTCTATCTGAATCATCCCACGCGACATGCGTTCCCACATTTGTTTTTTCAATTAGAAAGTTTTTCTTTATGGTTAGCGTTTGCCTTGGGTTGGACTTTGGCTAACCGCGGAGTTTGGGATGACCTCATCGTTTTTACGGTTTTTGCATTGGCTTGTAGCGCGGCTGTCGGGAGTGTTCTTTTAGTGGGGCTTGGACGTCTAAGCCGCTCTTTTTCGACGAGCTAGGCGAATGGCTGCTGGTAGCGAACGGGTGAAGCCTGGTGGCTGACGTGGTAACACTCAGGTTGGCTGGTGGTTCAGTTGGCTGGTGGTTCAGTTGGCTGGTGGTTCAGTTGACTGGTGGTTCAGTTGACTGGTGGTCCGGTTGACTGGTGGTCCGGCATTGATTTGTGACGACTGGATTTGCCGCGTCTTTGCGATGTCCTCGGGCGTCTTGTGCCTCGGTGAGGGCGGATGCTGATGATCAAGCACGAAGACGGTGTCAAACCATCCCTAGGAACCAAGCCCAAGCAGATAGTTGAGGCAGCCATTGTTCAAGAATGAGGTTGTTTATGGGTGAGGTACCCTTGGCCTGATCGTAGGTTCGTTGGTCCACCGATTCGACGGTCGGTTCCGCAGTAATCGTTTTCGCTTTTTCTTTGTGAGTACGGTTGGATGATTCCCTGTGAACCAACGGAGACATTGTTCGTTTGCTGAAGGAGCCCGGCGGAGGGCTGTTGGCTGTGAACGATGGTCAACGCAGCAATGCGAGTCTGCCAATACCAAAAGGTTCATTGGTTGAGTTGTCGCAGCGTACCGCCGTAATTTTCATCATCGGTTCCGATGAATATCTGACGGCGATCACTGTCGTTTTCATTGCGAACAGCTATCGATTCGATTTTGAATCCATTGACCAATGCCTGTTCGGTAGGTTGGGAGTAAAGTTCGACGGTGGGCTTCTTGTTTTCTAGTTTTATCTTGCCAATTTCGTAAACGCCGGATGAATAGGGGCCGTTATCTGGATTTGGCAAACCGGCTGATTCAGCATCGAACGCGGATACGCTATAGATCGTCCCCTGTTGGTCAATATCAAGACCAACCATGACTCGATTGAATCGGTCCGTGTCAGGAGACTTGAAGGTGATGCGATCGATGTGTTTGGCAAATTTCATGGTGTCAGGATTCAGTGCAATCCACGACAATTCTGTTGATGGTTTGTTGTCTGCACGTTCGGCGAAGACAAAGACGAAGGTGTTGCCAAGTTTCGCGACAGCAGTGGCTTCAACGTTTGTGATTTTCACCGGCCATTGGGTTTGACTGACAATTTTTAGTTGCCCATTCTTCAACTTCGCCTTGAATATCCGCTGAACAGCCGGGTCGTGCATGCTGTCGCCACTTTCGACCAAAAGGTATTCATTTGACCCCGGGATTTTGGCAATGCTCTCGAGATCGTTGGGAGTGGCTCCGTTGAAAGTCAAATTACGATCCGTGTGGGCGATTCCGCTCAGGTCCTTCGGCAGATCTAGCTGTGCAATTCGGGGTTTGAGCATCTCTGCAGCATCTGTTTTGGCATCGTGCACAGCGATGAAGTTATCTCCGTCCACCCATGCCAAACCGCTCAAATCAGCCAGTTGCGCCGCTTGGGTTCTCTGTTGTCCAAAGCAACTCGGTAGAACGCTCACCTGGTGAAGAAGGATGGTTGAGAAAACGATCAGCAGGGTTGCTGTTTTTCGTATATTCATTGCTGTTTGTTCTAGTTGGGACCGGGCCAATGAGGGGGTGATAAGCGAACCTCATCTTCTGTCAGACAATACGGAAGAAGTTTCTCTTTCGAATGTGTTTGAGTGCACGGCAGTATACTCGCGTTTGCGAGACGTTGCTGCCGGAAGCGAGGCACATGGCTCTGCCGGTAGGCTGTGCTTGGTTTTCCACGCAGTGATATGGTGTTCCGAGCCGCCGTAGTGGTCACCGTAGGGATTGCCGTGCCTACCGGTGCATCGGACGCAGGTGGTGGCTTG
>Ga0315315_10002443_pt1 | contig 16999 bp, 8 predicted proteins | sample M140m3416metaG_FD_203699 | JGI IMG/M metagenome (GOLD analysis project Ga0315315, IMG submission 203699) | Ammonia-oxidizing marine archaeal communities from Monterey Bay, California, United States - M1 40m 3416 | ecosystem: Environmental > Aquatic > Marine > Intertidal zone | place: USA... | reverse complement strand
GCGATACAGGCGCAGGCGATTCCCGCGCTGCTCTCCGGCCGTGACGTCTTGGGAATCGCAAAGACGGGCAGCGGGAAGACCGCGTCCTTCGCGTTACCCGCGCTGGTCCACGCGATGGACCAGCGAACGCTGCGCAGAGGCGACGGGCCCATCGTCTTGGTGCTGGCGCCCGTGCGTGAGCTCGCCGCGCAAATCTTGTCCGAGTTTCGGCGCTTCGCCAAGGCGCACGAGGGCTTGCGATGCGTCGGCGTGCTGGGCGGGGGGAGCAAGACGGACAACTTCAGGGAGCTACGCAACGGCGCGGAGGTCGTCGTGGGCACGCCGGGGCGGCTGGTGGACGTGTGCCGGGGCGGGAATAAAGCTGCTACGAATTTACGGCGGGTCACGTATTTGGTGCTGGACGAGGCGGACCGGATGCTGGACATGGGGTTCGAGGCGCAGGTCCGGTCGATATGCGACGGGTGCCGGCCGGATAGACAGACGGCGCTGTTCTCGGCGACGATGCCGGCGCGCGTGCGAGCGCTGTGCGATGACGTCATGGGAAGCGACGCGTTGACGATCACGGTGGGGCGGCCGGGTGGGGCTAACGCGGACGTGGCGCAATTCGCCGAGGTTCTCCCCGACGGATCCGACGATGCTAGGCTGAACTGGCTCACGCAACGCGCGAGACAGTTCGTGGACGAGGGCGAGGTGCTCGTCTTCGTCAGCCGCAGGGCGCACGTGGAGACGTGCGAGGCGGCGTTGCGGGATGTTGGAATCAGGGTCAAGGGACTGCACGGGGACATGCACCAGTCGGATCGGGCCGCCGCGCTCGGGGCGTTTCGGAAAGGCGAGGCGCACGTGTTGGTCGCCACGGACGTCGCGGCGCGCGGGCTGGACGTCCCGTCGGTGCGCACGGTGGTCTCGTTGCACGTCCCGCGGGATATCGAGTCGCACGTGCATCGGATCGGGCGCACCGGTCGAGCCGGCGCCGTCGACGGCCGCGCGTTTACCCTCGTGTCCAATACCGATTCCAAGCGTTTCCTCGGCGAACTGGTGCTGAACATGCAGCGCGCGGGCCAGGGGGTGTCGCCGGAGCTGCACGCGCTCGCTGGAAGGCAGGGGCGAGTAAGGGGCCGCGGCGGCGGGTGGGTGGGCGGCAAGAAAGGAAAATTGGGGCTCGGCGGGACGGGCGTCGGCTTCGGCGGCGACGACTTAACCCTCGTCGACGAGTTAACCCGCGGGTACGACGCGAGGAAGGCGGGCGAGGCTGCCGCGGCGGCCGGTGACCTACCCCCGCCGCCTCCTCCGCCGCCGGGTGGGGCGGTTCCATCGACGGCGGTTCACATTCCGCCGGTTCACGTCCCCAAAGGCTTCGTGCCGTCGACGGACGGGGCGCTGTTTTCACGCCCGGCGGCGGCGTCCGCGCCCCCGCCCCCGCCGCCGATGACGGTTCACATTCCGCCCCCGCCGCCGCCGACGACTGGTGCCGCGGCCATCGCCGCTAGGGCCGCCGCCGTCGCCGCCAAGATCAACGCGCAGTTCGCCGCGCAGAGCCATCCGGGCCCAATTCAGTCCGGAAGCCTTCCGGATGGGCCGGCCTCTCACAACGCCGGCTACGACGCGGACACGACCTGGAGGGCGCCGGGTGTCGGACGCGGTAGACCGACGGTTTATGGGTTCAGCGGGGGATCGGCCGGAGCGAGTTATAACGCGGTCCCGCCGCCGGCGAACGTCACGACGAACGCGCCGGGCCGCGGTGCGACCCGCCCGGCGCCGGCGCCCGCGATGATCGACCCGAGCGTCGACCCGGAGGCGGCGGCGCGGATGGCCAAGGCGCGGGCGTTCGCGATGAGCCAAGGGTTCTCGGGTCCGATGCCCGCGGCGTCGGCGGCGGGAGGAGGCATGAACCCGGCGGCGGCGGCGGCGGCTAGAGCGGCGGCGGCTGCGATCGCCGCGAAGATCAACGCCCAAGCGAACGGGCACAGGCTCGAGTGACTTTCTTTTGCGTTCTAACGACTAGCCGTTCATTTAGCTAACACGGGTTAGATAATCCCATCGCCATCACGTGAGGCCTATTCCCAGCGCCATCTTGCGCTGTTTAGTCTCGTGGTCCTCCAACCACGCCTCGTACCCAGCCTGCTCTATGGACTTGTACACCGGCGCCTTGACCTGCCGCCGCGGGATCCGCCTGTTTCGGTCCTCCTTGTTTGTGTAGTCCCATTCCTTTTGGTGCGCCTTCCCCGCGAGCGCCGCCAGCTGTTTAGCCTCGATCTCCTCGCGCATCTTCCGCTCGATGAAGGACTCCTTCTCCGTCTCGATCGCGAGCAGCTCCTCCTCGGTGAGATCCTGCGCGCCCGATCCCGTCGTTTCCGTGCGCGAAGTCATCGGTCCGTCTTTCAATGACAAACTTCTCCGTCGGTCCGGCGGCCGCATGTCAATCACCCTCGCGCCGGGAACCTTGACGAGCCAATTGGTCCGTTCAGGAACCTTGGATTCGTTCCCCGTCTTTGTCGCAGTCGCCCCCGTCGTCCCCGTCATCCCCGTGAGTCCAGTGGCGACGCTGAGCACCGACTGACTCCCCCCGCCCAGCGTAGAGGAGACGTCCGAAGACCTATCCGTGGTTTTCGTCTCCGCGTGTGACCGGTACGAAGACGAATCGTCGCCGTCCTTGGCTTTAGCACGGACGCCCCATCCATCCCCGGCCCATTGGGTGTCAGTGTCGGGCACCGCGTCGTGCGTGTCAAGCTGGACCTCCTCTTCGTTCGGGTCCGGACTATCAGCGACGGGACCGTCGGGAACTATGACAGCCCCGGGGATCACGAGCGCACCGTCGTCGTCGTCGCCCCAGGTCACCGAGGATCGACGGCGGCGTCGCGGTTTCCGCCCGCTCTTGCTCTTATCCGTCACGGCGTCGTCCTCGTTCACGTTCACGTTCACCACCTGCGCGGCGACGAATGATCCGGACGGCTTCAGTATGCTCGGCGAGTCGGGCCTGTATGGGTAGTCACCGTCGAGCGGGTCCACTCGGTTCTTGACGCCGTCGATGTGGAGAAACTGCTCCGCCGCCTGCTTCGCCCAGTTCGCCACCCACGCGCCCTTACCCCCGCCCGGTGACTCCTCCGCCTCTGGATCCCCCTTCCCTCTTCTTTCCCCTTCATCCTCGTCGTCGTCTTCGTCCTGGGGGCCGCGAAGCTTCGGCTTGGGCGCGGCGGCTATTGGTTTTTGCACAACTTTTCGCTCGGGTTTCGTCGGCTTGATCAATATTGGCTTGCTCATCGAGCGCATCGCGGGCGTCGCGTTCAACCCGAGTCCCCGCACGCCCATGAGCTCCTCGCGTCGCGACACGCCTCGCGGCGGGGGTTTGAGCCGCGGCGGGGGCGGCGGCGCCGTCGTTTGGGCGTCGTTTTTCGTTCGTCTCCATGGCGCGTCGACGCCGGACTCGGCGACTGCGCGGACTCGCAGCCACTCCGCGGTGGCGCGCACCGGCGTCAGCGTCCACGCGTCCAGCGCGGGTGTGTACATCATCACCGAGTCCAGGGCGGTCCGCTCGATGCCGTGTTTCGCGCGGTGGCCGCGCGGTCCCCCCGCGCGTTCGAGCATTCCCTGGAACTTTTTCACCAATTCGGAATGCGGGACGGCGAAGAACGGACGCGCGAGCGAGAGAACCGTGGCGAGGTCGCGCGCGTCGATTGCGCCGTCGCCGTCGGCGTCGAACGCCGCGAACGTCGCGCCGAGCATCGCGTCCGGGTCCTGAAGCATGATCGTTAAACCCTCCGCCACGCGGACGGGCCCGATGAACCCGAAGGATCCGAGGAGATGGAGCAAATGCGCCACGATGCGGTGGATGAGTTCGCGGCCGTAGGTACCCTCCAGGGACGTGGACGCCGCGCCGGGTGGAGGGAGGCGGGACGCGCGATCCCTCGGCTCTGTGCCTCGCGCCGTCGCCGCGGGAGCGGACCCGATACGGACCCCCATGCCGCCGTGAAGGCGCGGGGGAACTATGCATCGTCAAATCGACGGTGCCCACTCGGGGCTCTCGGAAAACACGTGGGGAGCCTCGTCACGATGTTGATCACCAGATGACCGCCGCGCCGTGCCTGGCTCGCCTGAGCTTTCAACGTGTTCGAAGGTACCGAAACACCGTCGCCTCATCGACCAGGTCCGCGGTTCGTCTCGTCGCCGTGGTATCGTGCACCGCGATGGCCTCCGCATCCTCGGGTCCTCCCAGTCCTCCCGCGCGCCTCGACGCCGTTATCATCGGTGGCGGGATCAGTGGACTCACCGCCGCGTCTAAGCTCCACGAGGCCGGCGCGTCCGTCGCTCTCGTGGAGGCGAGGCCGCGGCTCGGCGGACGATGCTTCTCCACGCCGGAGGGAGTGGACCTCGGCGCGTCCTGGGCGTGGCTCCCCGACGAGCGCGACGTCAACGCCGCCGCGAACGCCCGAGGCCTGAGTTGGGTCCCGCAACGATTGGACGGGGGCGTGCGCATGGAAGGCGGGCGGCGCGCGCCATCCGGCGGTGAGATGCTCGCGCCGTGCGGTCCAGGCGCGGTGCGCATGGAGGGCGGCTACGGCGCCCTCGCAGACGCGCTCGCGTCGACACTACCCGAGGGTTCCATCCGGTTGGGCGCCGGGGTGGAGAAGATCGAGAAGAACGACGACCCGAACGATCCCGGGATCGTCGTGCGCTTGGACTCGAATAGCGGCGGCGCATCATCCACTCCTCTCCTCGCGCGACGCGTCATCGTCGCGGTACCCCCGCGCGTCATCGCGTCATCCCTCGCGTTCCAACCCGCACTCCCCGACGCACGCACGGCGCGCATGCGCGGCACGCAGACGTGGGCGGGCGACTGGTGCAAGGCGGTTGCGACTTTTTCCAAACCGTTTTGGCGAGACGCGAAGGACTCGGGCGTCGCGCAGTGGGGCCGTGGCACCGGCGCCTTACTCGCGGTGTCGTGGGAGGCTGCGCACGTGGAGCTCGGGGAGGCTGGGTACGCTTTGGCGGGCGTGAACTTCGGCAAAGGCGCGTGCGAACGACTGGACGCGTTCGGTGCTTCCGATCCGGTGACCGGAAAGAGCCCGGATGGAACTCGGGACGCGATTAAAGCGGAGCTCGTGAAGGTGTTCGGCGCCGACGTGATAAATGAACACCTCCTGGAGGTGTACCACAAGGCGTGGATCACGGATGAGTTGACGTGGGACGAGGGCGACGGCGGTGCGCTGAACTCCGGCGCGGATCCGCGGTCGGCGTACGGTCACGAGTTGCTACGCAAGCCGACGGAGTGGGGGGTTCACTTCGCCGGGACGGAGACGGAGCCGCGGTACGGGCACGTGGACGGGGCGGTGGCGGCGGGTGAGAGGGCCGCGTCCGAGGTGCTCGCGGCGCTCGCCGCGGATAAGAAAGACGAGCTGTGAGGGTGAAGAACAATGAGGGCGAAGCCGAATCAACCTCCGAAGGTAATAAAATTTAAAATTATCATTGTGGCCGAGCCTTGCGGTACTCCTCCCGCTTCCGCTGATGCTCCTCCTCTTCCGTGCGCTTCGCCGCCTCCCGCCTCTTCTCCTCCACCTTCTTTTTCCCCTCCGTGACCTCCGCCTCGGTTGGGAACGGAAAATCGAGCGGGACGTGGATCATGCGGAAACCGCCGAATTGTCGATCGTGATCGCCCTCGTCGTAAAATACTTTCCCTCGCCACTCGGCTCCCATCCAGTCCTTGAGCTCGTAGGAGTTATCCCTGTCCTCGGCCCACTGCGGGTCACACGCTATGATGGCTGTCTTACCTTTCGCGATGCCCTTCTTCTGTAGGACGCCGCCGATGTGACGCAGCCACGCCGTGTTTTGAGACTTGGCCGCCATCGGCCACCAAAAGTAATAATCGCTGATTGGTAGTTTGTCGTCCACGAGGTCCTCTATCGGGTCGCATCGCACCTCGATCCCGCGCGCGCGCATCTTTCCGCAGTACTCCTCGTCCAGCTCGACGCTCACGGGCGCCGGCAGCTTCTCTTCGTTCACCTTGAAGTGCGTGATGCACGCCAGGATGTCCCCGTTCCTCGACCCGATCTCCGTCAACGTCTTACCCTTTGTCTCCCTGAGCAAGTAGTCGGCGACGTTCAGGGGCGAACGGGACGGTGAGCCGTCCACGGGGGTGAACCCCGGGACGTCCATGCACCGGGACACGCGAGGCTCGAGCGGGGGGTCGTCGTAGTATAGCGCGCGCGACTTCCCGCCGTTCGTCGTCATCGATCCCGAGGCGGGCGGCTCCGTCCGGACGACGGGCTCGACCCTATCGTCTCCGATCGACGATCCGGGGCTTTGGGTGGTACCCGGAAGGAAGCTGACGGACTTGACCGCGTAGTAGTCATCCGCGGGGCCGCTCGTGGCGTAGATCACGGTAAGTAGCACGATCGCGGGGCATACGAAGAGAACCCACCTCGGGGTTCTCATCTCTCTCGAGAGGAGAGAGGAGGTGCGCGATGCAAGACAGTGAATGAACAACTCGCGATTTTCGCACTTATTACAAACTCTTCACAAAACAACTCTTCAGGGGACGGCGACGCCCGCGGCGCGGAGCGCCCCCTCCAACGCCACAACCCGTTCCTCCGCCTCCCTCGCGCGCACCGCCATATCGTGCTTCTCCCGGATCACCTCCCTCAAACGATCCTTCAGAGCCTCCGTCTGCTTATCAGTCGCGGCGGACGACAAAGGCTCCTTCGCCTTTTCGGCCGCTTCCTCCAACGCTTGCTTCGACGCGCCCGTGGCGTTGACGAGCTGCTCGATGATGTTCGCCTGCTGCGGCGTGGCGGTGCTCCCGGGCGCCATCTTCACCCCCGGCGCCCCGCCGTCCTTCGAGGCGTCCGTCGCCTGGGCCGCGAGGAGTTCAGCCGCGGCGGCGTCCTCCTCGGCGACTATTCGAAGCTCCGCCTTGGCGGCGGCTGCGAGGTCGTCGGGGACCACGGGTCCGGGCGCGCCGGGTGGTACCGACGCCGCGCGCCTCGCCGCGATGCTCAGCTCCATCGTCCGAATCTCCGGCCAGGGTTTGGTCCCGTCCAGCCACGCCGCGACAGTCTCCGGCAACGTATCCGGGGCTCCGAAATAAACCGTCTCGCCGGTTCGCAGTCGAAGCATCCGCCACTGCTCCTCGTCGTCCCTCACCGTCTCGTGGTGAAACTCGTAGGTGCTAGATCCGTCCGTGGTGCGAGCTGGGGCGTAGCCGGACATCGTGCCGTCGCGCTGCGCGAGTGGCACCGCGGAAGCCGACCGTTTCTCGGCCGTTTTCGCCGCCGCCAAAGCGCGCTTTTTCTCGGCGGCTTTTAGCACGGCGGCGTCGTGAGCGTCGGAGAATCGATCGAGGCGAAGGCCCCGCGTGGTCTCCATCAGCCGCAGCGTCTCCTCGCTCACCGGCTCGATGGCCTCTTCCTCCGTGTAGGTGTCCTCGGTGTCCTCGGACTCGAGCTCCATGGAGTCCACGGAGTCGTGTTCGAACGAACCCTCGTTTGGGGGTTGAGGCACGTTGACGACGTCGCCGCCGCCCTTCACCGCCCACACCTTCCTGGACCAGTCGTACTCGTACCTTCCCTTATCCCTCAACGCGTGCGCGCCGCCGGTCGATTCTTCGGTGGATTCCTTTTCGAAATCGTCCGCGCACGTGGGCCCGCGCACGCGCTTTGGCTGCAGCGAGAGCCTGCTGTGCGCCATGGCTCCGCCCACCGCGCGGAACGGGGCGCCTGATGCTCCGTTGTGTCCTCCGTAGCACTCGCCCGGGTCCTCCACCGGCGCGGCGTTTGCCCACAGCCGGACGCTCTGCGGGGTGACCGGCGCGTGTGGGTCGCGTTGGCCGGGGCCGGTGAAGCGGTTCTGGACGCTGCCGGCGACGATGCCGCCGTGCGATGGGGTCCCTCCGTCGGCACCGGTTGGATCGGCGAGGACCGGCGATACGTCGGCGTTGGCGCCGGCGAACCAGCTGGTCTTCTGCCACCAGCTGGCGCCGCCCGTGGGCTGGCTCTGCTGTTGAGATGCCGTCGATGGTCCCGGGCTCGCCTCGATGGCGGCGGAGGTGCCCCATCGTCGGCGCTGGACGTTCGCCGGGTCGTCCGACGGAGGCATCGCGGAGGATGGTTTCATGACCGCGGTGGGCGCGAGTGCCTCGACGGGCGCGGCGCCCTTGGCGGGGCCTTGCAGGAAGCGCGCGAGCGCGTCGGCGTCAGGGGTGGCAGCGTCGCCCGCGTGGGCGCGGGCCATCTCCTCGGGAGTCGGCGCTGTCATGGTGTTGTGGGAGGGAGGACGCGTCGGCATGCGTATAAGACTATAAAACGAGAAAAGACGACGTGGCCGATTGTGGGGCCGGCGTTTCACTCGGCGTGCGTTTTTTTTTGAAGAGGGACGTGTTCTGAGTGACTTACATGATTTACAAGGGTGAGGGCGGGGGGGACCTCCAGCTGAGGCTTTGCTCGGCAAACTGAAGCGTATAGGTCGCTCCCGTGGTCCTTTGGGGAAAGCCGCGGCGATACAAGCATTCAAGGGGAACACATCTTCTCCGCCGCATCCACAGCATCGCGTGAAAAACACAAGTTATCGCAAACCTCACCTTGCAGTTCTGGTGTTGTTGAGGTCGAGAAGATTTGCAAGGTGGAGGGTTCATCACGCGGTGCTGTGGATAAGCGTGTCACCAGACACAACGATTGCAAGATGTGTCGCGCGTATCGCCGCGGCCATCCCATCTGTAAGAACCACGGGAACGATCAAATGTTGGGTACCTGTCGGTCGATGAGTACAGTTTGCCGAGCAGTCGACACGTCACGTTCAGCTGGAGCCTCCCCGCGTATGTATCTGTTCACCTGTTCTTCAGCTGATGCTCCGCGTCCGTCAGCGGCACGTAAATCACCCCCATCGCCGTCCTCTCCGTCACCTCACCGTTCCCATCCTTATCGATCACCCGCAGCTCCTGGTGTCCACCCTCGGGACCCACCGGAATGACCAGCCGACCTCCCCGGGCCAACTGCTCGATTAACGCCGGGGGCACCGACGGCGCCGCGGCTCCCACGTGTATGGCGTCGTAGGGCGCACGTGGCGGGTACCCTAGCCGCCCGTCGCCGGTCACGAGCTCAACCTTCCCGTTCGCCAGCATGTGTTCTTTGCCATCCTTTGCGAAGTTCTCGACGGACATGGCGGTGAGCTGCGGGATGTGTTCGATACCGACCACGACGCCTTCCTTATTTTCCTCGGCTGTGACGAACTCGGCGAAGAGCGCGGTGAGGTATCCGGTGCCGCTGCCGACGTCCAGGACCCTGGCGCCCGGTACGAGCTGGTCCTCGAGCATGGAGAGGCAGTGCGCGTGCATGTGCGGCGCGGATATCGTCGCGCCGTACCCGATGGTCTGGGGCGAGTCCTGATACGCGTCGCCGACCACGACGTAGTTTTTGCGGTCGCATGACCTCATGGCGGACTGGACCGCGTCGCTGGCGATCTCGTTGGCGAAGAGGTTGTCGATGAGCTCATCGTTCGTGGCGCCGCTGCTGCGCCACGCCATGGTGAAGATGGACGGGACGCAGAGGAGCTCGAGCGCCGCGCGTTTGGTGTATCGGTTCGAGGGCGTTCGCGTGATGTTGAGATGTTGCCTCGTCAGCGGGGCGCCGCGAACCGAGGTTCGGGAGGTGAATTTGGCGCCGCCGCGCGGCGGGTTGGGGTGGAACGCGCGGGTGAAGCGGCGAAGGATGGCGGGCACGGAGCCCGGGGGCATGTATCGGGCGGGCGAACCTGAACCCCGGCGGGCGCGCCCCTCGAAGTGACGAGACGCGACGACGGACGGTCCGAGATATTTTTGGATTTTTGTCATTGTTAGATTCGTTCGGATCGGACATCACACCCGGGGTGCATGGCCTCCGTCATGGCCAGCGCTGGTTTCCCAGCCCTCGAGGGTCGCATTCGGCTGTACCAGAAACACCCGTCGGCCCTGCCAGTCTTCGAGGTTGGCCCGGAGAAGCCTTCCGGTAACGTCGTCTTCATCCCGGGGCTCACAGATGGCCCGCTCGGACTGTCCTATCTCCACGAGCTGTCGGCAGAGCTCCAAAACTTCACCCTCCGAGATGTTCACACGCCCTTTCGCCTCTTGATGCCGACGCTATCGTCATCCTACCTCGGATTCGGAGTGTCATCCCTCGAGCAGGATGTCAAGGAGATCGACGCCCTCCTCAACTCCGTCCCGATGGGGGAGAGAAAAAACAATCCCCTAGTTCTCATCGGGCACAGCACCGGGTGTCAGGACCTCGTGCGGTACATGCGACACGGTGCGAACGCGAAGTACGTCTCGGGGGTTATATTCCAAGCGCCGGTGTCGGATCGTGAGGGCATGGAGCTCGAGCACGGGAAGGATGCGATCGCGGAAGCGAGGGCACTCGCGGAGGCTGAATGCGCGGCGGGACGAGGACAGGAGTTGATGCCCCGGTCCACGCCCGGGGTCTTCAACACCCCAATCACCTACGAACGGTACGCGAGCCTCAGTGGACGCATGACGGCCGATGACATGTTCAGCAGCGATCTCACGCAAGACGAACTGGGTGACATATTGGGGCACCTATCGGGCGTACCGTGTCTGTGGGTGTTCGGCGGCGACGACGAGTACGTGCCGCCACCGGTGAAAGCAAACTACGAGAGCTTGGCGCGAAGGATCGCAGCCGCGGCGGATGCTTCACCGGGAAGCAATAGTGTTCCGTGGATCGTAGACGGGGGAAACCATGCGCTGGACAATCGTTGTACAGATTTCGTGTGCACCGTCATGGACTTCATCGAACAAAAGGTACTGACGGTTGACGAGTCCGTATGATATGCCTTCGTAACCTTCAGCTCAGTTTTAGGATGTATGATGTACGATTTCAACCCTTTATACCCACCTCCTCACACCCGCCACTCACTCACTCACTCACGTCCGGCACTCACTCACGCCATCCCGGCGGCGCCGAAGAGCGTCCTCATGTTCACCCACCTGTACGCGGATCTCGCCAAAGTCTTCTCAAGCTCCGAGGCGGCGGCGTCGAGGGCGGCGCACACGTCCGGCGCCTTGTCCATCCTCATCCTCGCCGCGTCGCGATCCTTGGGCGGCATCCTCGCGAGCGCACCGCGGAAATCGAGCAACCTCCTGAAGTGCACCAGCTGCGTGTACAGCGCAGCCTCCGTCGTGGTCTTCTGCATGACCCCTTGGCACTTGGGATCCGCGGGGAGCGTACCGGGTTCGGCGCCGGCGTCGTTCCCGACGCGGAGGGACACGTTGCGCGTCTCCGACGGCGCCAATTCGTCGTCGCTGCGGAGGGTGGTGGAGTAGTACGCGGAGATGGCGTCGCGGACCGCGAGGCGAACCTGGTTGGCGAGCGCGTGCGCGCCCAGCGGAGCGCTCGGCTTCGCCGCCAACTTATCGGCGGGGACTTGAGCGTTCGCGTTGATGTCCTTGTTCTCGTTCTGCGCGCCGGCGTCGGTCTTGGGCGCGGGCGCGAGGGCGGCGTCGGCGTCCACCTCACCCTTGAGGATCTTCTCGACGCCCGCAAACTCAAACTCGCCACCCGCGGTTCGAAGCACGAGCGGCGCGCACCGCTTGAACCGTTCTTCGTCGTCGAGAGCGGTGGCGGGCGCGAGTAGGTCATCGTCGTACTCACCTGCGCCCGTCGCGGTGACCACCTGGTGGTGGAACTTGCTCGGGTCCAGCCCGAGGCAGTTGGCGATGTGCGATGCGTCGGTTCCCTCGATGGGCTGGCACAGGCGCGACACCACGGGGTGCACTTGCTGCGTGAGGTAGTAGTGCAGGTCGAGCTTGAGGCCGCTGTTCTCCGCGGCGACTTCGTCGGGGTGGTAGGCGCGATCGGCGAGGCCCTTGCCGCCGGAGCTCTGGTTCACCGCGCGGCCGCTGGCGATCTCCTCGGCGGAGGCGTCGGTTTTGAGCGCGATGACGTAAGGGACGGTTTCGCCCTGGTTCACGCCTTCGCGCTTACCGGCGGCTCGTAGCCTGAGCGCCACTTGCACGTGCGCCTGGTTAGACGCATCCGGGTAGTCTTCAGGGCGCTTGGTGAGCTGCTTGGTGATTATGAACTTGTCCATGGTCACCGCGCCAGCCACCAAGTCTTCTCTGCACTTTCGAAGTGTCTCGTGGATGCCCTCCACGACATCCTCGGTGGGGTTTCCGGAGAGAATCTCTTTGAGCGCGAGGTTACCTTGCTCCTTGGCGAGCGGGGACCAGTCGCGGCGGACGATGTCGAGTCCTTTTTGCTCGATGACGGTGGTGTAGCTGCCGTCGGGTAACTGTTTGACCATGAGCGCCGCGTACTTCTTCTTCTTGAGGAGGAGCATGGACTTGTACAGCCCGTCCATCTCAATCTCCAAAACCTTGAAGCGCTTGTCGGAGAGCTTCTTGAACTGTTTCGCCATGTCGACAACCTCCGCGATGTTCGTGGACTCGGTGTTGATCATGATCGAGTCCGTGTCTCCGTAGATGACGTTACGTCCGAGGTTACCTTGCGCCAGGTCCACGGTGGACTGAAGAATCTCGCGGCCCTGGAGCGTGGTCAGCTCGGCGAGCGGCTTGGCGTAAAAGCGAGACGCGGCGAAGCCGAGGCATCCGTACATGGAGTTCGCCGTCAGCTTGAGCGCCATCTGTCGGATGTCGAGCTGCTTGGCCCTCGCCGGGTTACGCTCCGTCTTGATCATGTTCTTCACCTCGCGGCGCCGGTCGACCAGCTTCTTGATCACCTGCGGCAGGACAACCTTCGTGCTGTCGGCGTCGGTGGGAAGCGTCGGCGGGGGCGGCGGAGCCTTGGGATCGTCCGAGTCGCACTTGGGCTGCGCCACGGTGGTGAAGCAGATGTTGTACTCCTGGATGATGGACGGGTACAGCGAGTTGAAGTCCATCATCAGCACGTACTTGTCGTACAGACCCTTCTTGGGTTCGAGGACGAGGCCGCCGGCGTAGGCGGCGCCGCCGCGCTTCTTACCAGCCTTGACCCCCTCCCCGTCGTCCATGTCTCCGTCCGCGTCACCGGCGTGTTGGTTCCCGCGGCCAAACTTGCGCTCCTTCGCGGTGAGCTTGTCGGGTAACAGGTACTTCCTGGCGTGAAACTCGTGAAGCAGCAGGTACTCCACTCGTTGCGCTCGGGTGTGCTGCAGCGTCTTGGACCAGAGGTTACCGGCGATGTTGGACAGCTGCCTGGTCAGCGGGAGCACGGACAGGTGGAACATCAGACCGAGCGCGAGCCACGCGTCGGATTCGGTGGACTTGGCGAGGGACATGAGTGACCCGGCGTCGGCGAACTTGCCCGGGATATCCGTCGCGGGTATCTCCGTTCGGTGTCGGCCGAGCTGATTCTTCGCGAGAGCGGTGAGGGTGTACGAAACCTCCTTCACGAAATCGCGCGCGGAGAGGTACGTGTCCGCGAGGAGCCTACCCGCGAGGCACGAGAGCGCGCCTAGCCCGGCACCGCCGCCGTAGCTGTTACCGCCGCCGCCCAGGTTTGGGAAACGGTTGCGCTTCAGCCTGCCCACGCGGGACCAGTGCGGAACCTTATTCGCCTGCAGCCGGTGGAGCAGTACGTCGAGGTCGAACCCGGCGATGTTGTGTCCCACGATGACGTCCGCGTCCAGCTGCTGCAGCTTGGCGAGGAGGAAGCTCAGGAGGCCGCGCTCGGATGACTGCGAGGAGAGCACCACGGAGGCGGTGCGCTTAGCCACCGGGTTGTTGGCGTTTTCGTGTGACACGGCGGCGTCCCAGCCGGGCGGGAAGGATACGCCGTCCAGCCTGCGCACGACGGAGAAGTGCCGCAGGTGGTCCAGCGAGTTCCAGTTGGGCGTGGGCTGATCGCACCGGACGTTACGGGCGTACACGACGGACGCGGATGCAATCTCGTTGACGTTCGCGCGGTGGTTCACCACGGTTTTCAGGTTTAGCGCCGCCACCGTCAGCGTGGGCGGGTCCCTGTGGGGCAGCGCGGTGGCGGGTTGTCGCACGGACTTGTGCCCGCGGTCGACGGCCACCTCGAGCTTGCACCACGACTTTTGCTGCCCGGATGACACGAGCTGCGCGCCGTGGATGGAGATCCAGGATGGACCCATGAGCCGCGACTTGATCACGAGGTGCTCCAGGCTCGGGGTGGACGCGCCGAGGACGCCGACGAAGTGGTGACCCTTGAGGTCCACGGGCAACGCGGGGCCCGACGCGGGGTACCGCACCTTCAGGACGTACTGGCACCCGCGAGGGATGTCGTCGCGCTCGAAGCAGTACGACCGCTTCACCGGCTTCATCGTGAACGATTCAACCCCGCGAGCCAATAAAATCTCGCGAACTTCATCCTTGACATCCTTGGCGCGCATCTGGAGCGTGCGGAGGAGCGCGCCCCTCGCCTTCTTCGTCACCGTCTCATCGTCCCCAGCGTTCGCCTCCTCGAGCTCGCGCTCGAGGGATTCGATCGTTCCGTCGGCGTCGTCGAAGACATCCGGCTTGGGAACCACGAACATGCACCGCTGCATGCCGGAAACTACGGCGCACGCCGACACCGTCTCGCCCTCCACCTTGGACGCGTCCACGGGGACGCGGCCGAAGAGGAACACGGTCCCGGGGTGCGCGATGTCCTCGTGCGCGTCGAGGAAGAAGAAAGGGAGCGTCGAGTCGGAGTCGAGCGGGAGGGAACCGTCGGCGAGCTGCGCGGGCGCCGCGTCAACCGCGACGTCCTCCCCGGCGGCGTCGTCACACACGGCGGCCCATCCGTCGGCGGCGCCGTCGAGCGTGGACGCCGCGGCGACGGCGGCGCCGGACGCGGTGACCCCCGCGGCGGGAGGCGCGGGTGCGCGGACGGTGGTCTCCTTGAGGATACCCGTCTTCTTGGCGATCGCCGCCGCCGCCGCGGGGCTCGGGGGCTCGTCATCCTCCTCCTCATCGTCGTCATCCATCGGGACGGGCGCGGACGCATCGTCGGCGTCCATGGCGTCGCCCTCCTCGCGTTGGCTGGAGTGCACCGGGGACAGCGGCGGCTTGAGCGAGTACTCGTCGGCGGCGGCTCCGGCTTGGGTCTCCTCAGCCCAGGTCACCGCCCGCGGGGTGGGCCTCGCGGCGGGCGCGGACGCAGCCTTGGGCGCCGTCGGGGTCACCATGGACGGCTTCATGAGCGTCGCGGGGGTGGCCTGCACGCTGGGAGGCGGGGCCGTATGGGGCGCCGGGCGCCTGAACGCGTTGGCGGGCCTGGCGAGAGGTGGCGCGGCCATCCCCCCGACTGATGTGCCGATGTCGCCGAGGATGTCCTCGAGGAGTGAGTCGGCGTCCATCGCGGGCTTGGCACCCGCGGCGTCGGCCATGGGCGCGCGCTTGAGGCCGCCCGCGGCGACCGCGGCGGCGTTCTTCGCGAACATGTTGGCCAGGCGTTGCTTATCGCGCTTGTCAACCTCGGGCTTTTTGCGCTTGGCGTCTTTGCCGTCGGCGCCGTCCTTGTTCGCGCCCTTCTTGCGCTTCTTGCCGTCGGCGGCTTCGGCGTCGTCGTCCTCCTCGTCGGACATGCCGGGCTGCGCCTTGGTCCAGTCGTCCTCTTCGCCGAGGTCGACGTAGCTGTTGGTGGGTATCAGTCGGCGGCGCGGGGGTCAGTTTGAAATAATTCCGGGTGTTTGCGCGTGTGGGTGGGAAGTGCGCGCGCAAAGCGGGGTGCATCGGTTTTGAATCTGGGCGGGTGAATCGGGGTATCGCGCGGGCACTCACTCGTCGCCGTCCTCGCCGACGATGAACCCGCCGTACTCCTGGCGGCGCTTGTTCACGATCTTGGCGTACTCATCATCGGTGACCTGATTCGACGGGGTTACGGGGCGCGGGGCGGTCAGTGGCTTTGCGCGGGACGGGAAATATTTGAAGTTTCCGATGTGAGATGATTGTTCGCTTCATCGGGGGTGCCCGCGCGACTCGAGCGAGCGCGTGGAGCGGGTTCACCAATCGCGGTCGCCACCGCCACGATCGGATCGGCGCGATACGAGCGGGGGGTCATCGAAGACGACGTATTGAAGGGTGTGGGCACGCACCACATCGTAGACGGCCTTGTCCTCAGCCTCCTCGATGTCGTCGAGGCGTCCTTTGCCACCCTTCTCCTTGAGCTGCTTGAGCTTGGACGCCGCCGCCTCAGCCTTGGCAGCCTTGGAGGCTCCTCTGCGGCTCGGGCGATCCATGGCGGCGTCCGAAGGTTCCCGTCCGATAGGTAGGCGAGATCCCGCGTGCGACGACTATGTCCGCGTGTCTACTATGAGATCCCTCTCGCGCGATTGCGTTTCAAAAGTTCGTGAGTTTGAAAATCTGGTTTCGAGGCCCTACGGAGAGCTTCCTACGGAGTGCGCCGCACGCCATCAGGGCAGCAAAAAGGTCATCATCATTTGCCACGGGGCGACACACTCTGGTGCGAAGGCGTCACGGATGAGCAGGACGATGCCGGCCCCGGCGGCGGTCGCGACTCCCGTGAGACCGCCATCGGCGCGCGTCACGACTCGCACGCTCGCGTTCGCGTCCACCCGCGGCTGCGCGAACGCCGCCGCTCGGCTCGGCGGCGCGACGTCGTCATCATCTTCGGGGCGCACGTCGTCGTCGTTCCGATGCCCCGTCTACGCCCCGTCGCGTCTCGGGCATCTTCGCATCGGACGCCGCCGCTCGCCCATGTCGATCGCCACGCGCGCCTCCGACGACGGATACGCCCAACCCACGTCGAGCGCCGACGAGGACGGGTTCGAATCGTACGACAAGGACTGGGTGACGGAGAACGCGGACATCGTCCGAGCCTACCCGCTCGTCGTCGGCATCACCGCCTTCGTCTTCATCCTGGTCAACCGCGCGGTGTCCGGGATCTCCGCCGTCGCCGACGCCAGCTCATCCCAGACCCGTGCCGACGTCCTCGCGCTGATCATGGCCGGAACACTCATCCTCACGGGCCTCACCTGGATCTCCCTCAAACCGAAAGATCCATTCTCCGTGGAGCTCGCCGGGACTTCACTCGATGAACCTTACGTCGACGCCTCCCTCACG
>Ga0315315_10002442_pt1 | contig 17000 bp, 16 predicted proteins | sample M140m3416metaG_FD_203699 | JGI IMG/M metagenome (GOLD analysis project Ga0315315, IMG submission 203699) | Ammonia-oxidizing marine archaeal communities from Monterey Bay, California, United States - M1 40m 3416 | ecosystem: Environmental > Aquatic > Marine > Intertidal zone | place: USA... | reverse complement strand
AAACGAAACTTCAAGCTGGTCATCTTCAGAAATTTGAATTGAGTTTGGTTTTATATAACCACCAACTTTTATTTTTTGAATATCGTTAGATTCGCTAGCTAACTCTGAAATTGAATAATAGCGTACAGTTAATGAATCATCTTTTTTTATATTGGTTAGGTAGAATACCCAACCAACAATTAAGATGAAAATAATCAAGATTGATGTAGTTACTTTATTCATAATTTAAATTCCAAAAGACTCTTCCCACTCTCCGTATACTTTTTTCATGACTTCTACGATTTCGCCAACTGTTCCGCCCTCTTCAGCTACCTCTATCAAAAAAGGAACTAAATTTAAATCATTTTTACATGCTTCGCTTAGTTTTTTCATCTTTTTTTGTAAAGTTTTTTCATTGCGACTTCTTCTAAGGCTTTGAATCTTTTTTTCTTGAGTATCTTGAGCATCTTTTGAGATTTTTAAGATTTCAATATCTAACTTTTCATCTTTTTCAATAAAGTCATTAACGCCAACAATTATTCTTTCTTTAGAATCAACTGATTCTTGATATATTGATGCTGATTCTGCAATTTTCTTTTGAAAATAACCATCTTCAATTGCTTGAATAGTTCCACCCATTTCCTGTATTTCATCAAAATATTTCATAGCTTGCAGTTCTAGCTTATCAGTTAATTTTTCTACATACCACGAACCACCAAGAGGATCAGCAACGTTTGGAACTCCAGTTTCAAAAGCTAATATTTGTTGGGTTCTCAGAGCAATTTTTGCAGCTTTTTCAGATGGCAATGCTAGTGTTTCATCAAGCGAATTGGTATGCAATGAATTTGTTCCTCCTAGGACAGCTGACATTGCTTCAAAAGCAGTTCTCACAATATTGTTTTCTGGTTGTTGGGCTGTTAATGAACAGCCTGCAGTCTGTGTATGAAATTTTAGTTTCAAAGAGTTTTCATTTTTTGCACCATATTGTTTTCTTAACCTATTTGCCCAGATTCTTCTAGCGGCTCTATATTTAGCAATTTCTTCAAAGAAGTCCATATGTGCATTAAAGAAAAAAGATAATCTATGAGCAAAACTATCAATCTTTAATCCTCTTGCTAAACATTCTTCTATATACGCAAATCCATTATTTAATGTAAAAGCAAGCTCTTGTGCTGCAGTTGAACCCGCTTCCCTAATATGGTACCCACTAACTGATACCGGATTATATAGAGGCATATTTTCAGAACAGTATTCAATGATATCTACTACAAGTTTAACTGATGGTTGCGGAGGGAAAATCCATTCTTTTTGAGCCATATATTCTTTTAATGCATCATTCTGCAAAGTCCCTCTAAGATTGCTAATATCAATTTTATTCTTCTTTGCTAATGCTACATAAAATGCAAATAGTACAATAGCAGGTCCATTAATTGTTTGTGATACTGAAATTTTTTCAAGGTCAATGCCATCAAACAAGATTTCCATATCTTGCAGTGAAGCAACATTTACACCACAAACACCAACTTCACCTGATGATAATTCATGATCAGGGTCATATCCCATTAAGGTTGGCATATCATAAGCTACAGATAGGCCTGTTTGACCGTTTTTAAGAAGGTATTTATACCTTTCATTTGTTTTTTCAGGAGTACTAAATCCAGAAAATTGTCTCATGGTCCATAATTTTCCTCGATACATATTCTTATGTATGCCGCGCGTGTATGGAAAGCTTCCAGGATCAATATTATAATCTTTTTCACTATTGGAAGACGAGTAAAAATCTTTTAAATCATGACCACTAATACTTTTAAAACTACCTTTTCTTTCAACTTTTTTTGTCATTTGATTTCCTTGAAAAATTATAAATCTTTTCGAATAAAGTCATTGAATCTAATCCTATTTCTTCTAATAAAATATTTCTTGAGCCATGATCAACAAACCTGTTTGGTACACCAATTGTCATGACAGAATTTGGAATATGATTTTCATTTGACCAATTAACAATTCCCTCTCCAAAACCACCAGTTTTTACTCCTTCCTCTATTGTAACAACTAATTTGTGGTTTGGAAAAGATTCATTTAAATAATTTTTATCCATAGGCTTGATAAATCTACAATTAACTACTTCTGAAGAAATGTTCTTCTCTAAAAGCATACTATGAACCTCTACACTCTTTTTTACCATTGAACCAACTGCTAAAATAAGCACATCGCTTCCTTTAGTTAAAACCTCCCATGAACCTACTTCGATTTTTTTTGGAGACATTTGTTCAAAATTAACTGATTCTTCTTTAGGATATCTTATGGTAAATGGTTTTTCTGTGTTTAAAGTTGCTGTAAAAAGTAAATCTCTTAATTCGTTACCATCTTTAGGGGCTGATATAATAATATTTTGAATACATCTTAAATAAGCGATGTCTAAAACTCCATGATGTGTAGCACCGTCTTCGCCAACTAACCCAGAACGATCTAAACAAAAAATTACAGGTAGATTTTGTAAAGCAATATCATGAATTATATGGTCAAAAGCCCTTTGAAGAAAAGTAGAATAAATTGCAACAATAGGAATTTTACCTTCCGTTGATAAACCTCCACTAAAGGTAACTGCATGACCTTCAGCAATGCCAACATCGAAAAATCTTTTTGGAAATCTTGATGAGTAATCAACCAAACCAGTTCCCTCTCTCATTGCAGCAGTTATTGCAATAATCTTATTATTTTCTTCAGCTAAATCACATAAAACTTCACCAAATACATTCTGATAAATTGGAGCTTGAATACTTTTAATGGTAACACTATTATCTTTCTTTTCTTTTACTCCATGATACTTTATTGGGTCAAGCTCAGCATAATCAAGACCCTTTCCTTTTTTAGTAATTGCATGCAAAACTACTGGACTATCATAACCTTTGATATTCTCTAAAATCTCTACCATTTCTTCAATATTATGACCATCAACTGGCCCAAAATATCTAAAACCCAGATCTTCGAAAACTGTTGTTGGTAAAAAGAATTTTTTTGCACTCGATTCAGCTTTTCTTAAAATAGATTCTATAATTTTTAAATTTTTTGGGAGCTTTTTAATAGTTTTATAAATCCATCTCCTGAGTCTATTATAATTTTTATTGGTTGCAATTTTTACAAGATAATTTCTAAATGCTCCTACATTAGGACTAATAGACATATCGTTATCATTAACAATAACAAGCATTTGTTTTCTTATATTTCCAGCATTATTAAGGGCTTCAAAAGCAAGTCCTCCAGATAAAGCGCCATCACCAATAATGCTAATAACATTAAAATCTTCATTTTCTAAATTTCTGCTAACTGCCATTCCAAGTGCAGCGGAAATTGAAGTAGATGCATGACCAGCTCCAAAAACGTCATACTCACTTTCAGATCGCTTCAAAAAACCACTTAAACCTTTATATCTTCTGATAGTTGGAAATTGATTATATCTTCCAGTCAAAACCTTATGAGCATATGCCTGATGTCCGGTATCCCACACAATTTTATCTTTTGGTGCATCAAACACATAATGAACAGCAGTTGTTATTTCAATAGCTCCAAGCGTAGGAGCTAAATGTCCTCCAATTTGATTAATGGTTTCAGTAATATATGTTCGAAGTTCTTCACAAACCTTTCCCAGTTCATCTCTTGGGATGTCTTTCAAATCTTTAGGAGAATTAATCTTATCGAGGTATTTCATTCTTTACCTTTAAAACAAAGTTCATGTATTAAAGTTTCATCCAATAATTCAGGATGACAAGAAATTCCTATATGTTTTCCTTGTCTAACTCCAACAATTTCTTCTTGAAAAGTTGCTAAAATATCAACACCTTTGTTGACCTTATCTACTTTTGGCGCCCTTATAAATAGGACATTAATTTCGGAACAAATTATATCATTTTTAACTTGAATTGGCGCTTCAAAAGAATGGACCTGTCTTCCATAGGCATTTCTACTTGTTACTATATCTAAAAAACCAAAATTATGTACCCTTGAATCGTTTGATTCTTTTGACATTAGAATTAATCCAGCACATGAGCCTAGAATAGGCTTATGTTTTGAAAATTCATTTATAGCATCGATCAAACTTTGATTCCTTTTTAAAAGATTAGTTATTGTGGTAGATTCACCGCCAGGAATAATAAGACCATGAAGAGAAATTAAATCTCCAGCTTTTTTAACTAGCTTATGTTTTAAGTTAATCTTATTTAAAATTTTAATGTGAGAATCAAAATTTCCTTGAAGTGCAAGGACACCAATCACAATTAGTCACCTCTGTTTGAGAATTTTTCATCTTCTGGGATATCTGACATTAAAATTCCCTTCATTGCATCTTTCAAATCATATGAAGCAGTTAAAACATCTTTAGCGCTTTTGAAATGTGTAACAGCCTTAACAATTGCATGTGCTCTCTCTGAAGGATCATCACTTTTAAAAATACCAGACCCGACGAAAACAGTTTCAGCACCAAGTTGCATCATTAAAGAGGCATCTGCAGGTGTTGCAATTCCACCAGCAGCAAAATTAGGTACTGTAAGTTTTTGATTCTTAGCAACTTCTTCAACTAAATCTAAAGGAACCCTGAATTCTTCTGCTTTTTTTGTTAAATCAGCATCTTGCAATTCAATTATTTGGGAAGTAATCATTTTCATATGCCTTACAGCTTCAACTATATTTCCACTACCAGCTTCACCTTTAGTTCGAATTAATGCCGCTCCTTCATTTATTCTTCTTAAAGCTTCACCCAAATTTCTTGCCCCACAAACAAATGGTACTTTAAAGGGATGTTTATCAACGTGCGCATATTCATCAGCCATTGTTAGAACTTCACTTTCATCTATGAAATCTACTTCAAGAGCTTCTAAAATTTGAGCTTCAGCAAAATGGCCAATCCTACACTTAGCCATAACTGGAATAGATACATTATCTTGAATTTCTTTAATCATATGCGGGTTACTCATTCTAGCTACACCGCCATCTTTTCTAATATCTGATGGGATTCTTTCAAGTGCCATTACTGAAACCGCTCCAGCATCTTCAGCAATTTTTGCTTGCTCAAGATTTGTTACATCCATAATAACCCCGCCTTTTAACATTTCAGCGAGACCTACTTTAACTTTGAAAGTGTCTTTTGTCATAAATAATTTCCTCTTCGTATGTTTTTGTGATTTCTCTGATTTTTTTTATAACTGATTCGATAATCCAGTCTGGAGTGGAAGCTCCAGCAGAAATTCCAACAGAATTTAAATCATTTGTAAACCATTTGGAATCAATTTCTGTTGCATTTGTCACTTGATGAGTATTTTTATTCCTTTCAAGGCTTAATTCAGTTAATCTTTTAGAATTAGCACTTGTAAAAGAGCCAATAATTATCATTAAATCGGTAATTTTGGATAGCTCTTTTATTTGTTCTTGATTTCTTTTTGTAGGAAAGCAAATTGTATTCACAAATCTCATGTCAAAAACTTTTGTCATAAGAATATTTATTATTTCTTGAACATTTTCAATTGTTTGAGTTGATTGACTAACAATTCCTGCTTTTTTTGTTTTTCGGAATGCTTCTGCTTCCTCAATATTAGAAATAACTACAGCATTTTTTACTTGGCTCGCAATTCCAATCACCTCATCGTGACCATGATCTCCAATAATAATAATTTTTCTTCCATCTGCTTCTAATTCTTTAACATCTCTATGAATTTCATGAACTAATGGGCATGTTGCATCAATGATGTTCATTTTTTTATCTTCTGCTTCTTTCCAAACGCTTTTAGCTGTACCGTGGGCTCTAAATAAAACAGGCTTATCTTTAGGAATTTGATCTAATTTTTCAACAACTTTAACTCCTTTTTCCTCCAAATCATTTACAACACTTTCGTTGTGAACAATATCGCCTAACATATAAACTTCACCATATTTTTCACTCATATCATAAGCACTTTGGACAGCATCTCTAACTCCAAAACAATAACCTGACCCCTTTGCTAAAATAATTTTCATTTTTTACTATTTATATAGGTTGACATTAAATTTAAAACTGTTGATTTGACATCTGCTAACTCACCTTCAACTAAAGCTGCAGCTGCAAAAGGATGTCCGCCTCCACCCATTTTTTTTGCAATTTCACTTACTTTATATTTCCCCTTAGATCTAAAGCTTAATCTGACTTTTCCACCTAAATCGTATAACATTAGTGAAACTTCGACGCCTTTAATTCCTCGGAAAAAATCAGTAAAACCATCAAAGTCTTGATTTGAGCCATTCACTTCCTTAATCATATCATGATTTAATAAAAACCAAACCAATTCACCCTCACAATCATAATTTAATTTCTGAATAACATTACCGAGAAGTTTCATTCTACTAACTGAAGAATTTTCATAAATATTTTGATATACTTTTGATATATCTAATCCCATTTGAATTGCATCAACTGCAACTTTATGACAAATATCAGTTGTATTGCTATGTCTAAAAGAGCCTGTATCAGTTAGAACAGCAACATAAATGCCAAGCATCATTTCAATTGAGATTTTGTGATCAATTTCTTTAAAAAACGAATAGAGAATTTCTCCTACAGATGATGCCTTGACATCAATGTATTCACTTTTAAATAAATCATTATCAGATTTTGCATGATGATCAATACTAAGAGTTTCAATTTCATTTTCTTCAACCAAATATGCTATGTCCCCTAATCTATAAAAATCTCCAATATCTAAAATTAAGCCTAAATCAGCTTTTTTAATAAATGCGACTGTATCACCATCAAGTTCATGAAATATCTTGTCCTTATTTAAAAAATTATAAACTTCTGGTAAGCGAGAATGGTTAACAATGATACAATCTTTTCCAAGTGAATTTAAATAATTATACATTGCATAAGCTGATCCTAAACTGTCTCCGTCGGGATTTATGTGAGAAGAAATAAAGATTTTATCGTGCTTATCGATAATAGATTTAATTTGACTAAAATTCATTTACTACCTCTGCCAAGTAGTTTCAGGCAAATTATTTTCCATGTTATGATATCTAGATAGAACAAAAAAATAATCGGATAATCTGTTCAAGTACATAACAACTGGATTTTTTAATAAAGAATCTTTATACAATGCAACTGCCGTTCTTTCAGCTCTCCTTGTGATAGCTCTAGCTACATGCAAGTTAGCTGAAAAATGATCTCCAGTAGGGAGAATAAATTCCTTTAAAGGCTCTAAATTCTCATTTAAATGATTAATTTGAGTATCTAAATCTGAAATCATATTTTCATTAACAATTGAATTATCATCAAGGCTCATGGAAATATGTCCGCCAATATCAAATAAATTATTTTGAATCTTCTTTAGAAAATTTGAAATATCATTATCTTTACAATGAGACAAGCAAACTCCAATAACACTACTTAACTCGTCTACCTCTCCAAGGCAATGAATAACATTATCTGACTTAAAGACTGCTTCGCCTTTGGCTAGATGTGTTTTACCGCCATCTCCGTTTCTAGTTGTAACTTTTGTAATTCTCATTATAACATTCCTGAAATCCAAAGATGCGTTAAGATACTAAATACATAACCAATAAAAATTACCCCAGTCCATCTGAGATGACTTGAAAATGTATAAATTCCTTTTGCTTGTCCCATTAAAGCTACTCCAGGAGCAGAACCAATAGATAACAAGCTACCGCCAACTCCTGCAGTGAGAGTTATTAAAAGCCACTGATTTAAGTCCATTGTGGTGGTATCATGCATTTGAATAACAGAGAACATCACAGGAATATTATCTATTAAGGCTGAAATTATTCCCATTAAAGAATTAGCAATAGTAAATCCTAGTCCATCATAAAGTGCTGAATTAATTAACGCTAGATAGCCAATTTTGGAAAGACCAGCAACACAGAGTATAACTCCATAAAAGAATAAAAGAGTATCCCATTCAGCTTGAGCAATTTGCTTGAAAACACCAAATGGTTGATCAGAACCATCTCTACTTATCTTGCTTTCAGCAGAATAAGTTCTTTTTAAATAATACCCAAAAAGTTGTAATAAGCTTAATCCAAACATCATACCAAAAACAGGAGGTAGCTTTAAAAATTGTTTAAATGAAATTGCCATCATAATTGTAACCAGAAATAAACAGCTTATAACGACTGCACCTCTTTTTAATATTACAGGAGGATTTTCAACTTCGTCCGCAGAGCCATCAATAAAAAAACTCATAATGAATGCTGGAATAATAAAATTGACCAATGAGGGTAAAAATAATTTAAAGAATTGCAAAAATTCAACATATCCAGCTTGCCAAACCATTAAAGTTGTAATATCTCCAAATGGACTAAAAGCTCCTCCAGCATTGGCTGCAACAACTATATTTACACAACTAATACTTGTAAAATTTTTATTGCCTTTACCAACAGCTAATACTACAGCACACATTGTAAGAGCAGTTGTTAAATTATCAGCTATGGGAGATAGAAAAAATGAAATGAACCCTGTAATCCAAAATAATTTTTTGTAGCTAAAATCTTGATTTAAAAGAATAGATCTTAATTTTTCAAAAACATTTCTTTCTGTCATTGAGTTTATATAGGTCATTGCGACTAAAAGAAAGAGCATAAGCTGATTGAATTCGTCAAATGCGTGCATCAATTCTTTCTTAACAGCATACGAATCACCTGATTTAACTCCTACCCAAGCAATCATTGCCCAAATAATTCCAGCAACAAATAGTACAGGTTTAGACTTCCTTAAGTGCGTAACCTCTTCAGTCATCACAAAAGCATATGCGATGACAAATAAAACTATCGATATAATTCCAACAGGATGATTTAATAAATCCATAGGCGGTAATTTAAATAAAAAGAGATGAAAAAATTATTAAAATCGTATTTATTGATTTAAATTAAAAAATGGAAAATTTATTGCCAGTTTTACTTATTATAGGGTTATCAATGATTGCTATGAATCTTGGTCTAATTTTTAAAAACAAACCATTGAGAAAAGCTTGTGGCGACTCACCTGACGGATGTGAGATTTGTGGTGGAGATCAAGACAAGTGCGAAACTAATGATTAATTATTTGGAAAATTACTTGAAAATACTTTTGTAAAAGTTTTATCACTGTTTACAATTATAGAAACTGATTCAATATTATCTAAATTTTCCACCATTTCACTTGCAAGATCTTTTTCAATAGTGTAAAACATAGTAGATAATCCGTCCGCATCTAAACATGATTTATCAGAGATTATTGAAATGGAGCCAAGGTTTGATAATATCGGGTAACCTGTTTTAGGATTAATCTCATGATGATAAAATTTATCATCTATAATATAAAAATTCCTGTAATTACCTGAAGTTGCAATTGAAAGATTATTTAAAGTAATTACAAGCTCAATGTCATTTTCAAAATTTGTAATTGATGGGGTATTTATTCCTATTTTCCAATCTTTATTTTTTGATCTTGTTCTTATTTCGCCTCCAATCTCGATAAAAAGGTCTTCATATTTATCTAGAGTATTGAAAATTTTATCTACAGCATATCCTTTTGCAATTGAGCTAAGGTCAATTTGGACTCGTGGATCTTTTTTTCTTATTTTTTGATTTTCTAATTCTATTAAGTCTTGACCAATAAACATCATTACACTATCAATTAAGGCTTGAGTTGGAGGAGATTCAAAAATTTCAGGTCCAAAACCCCACAAATTTACTAGCGGCATAACGGTTACATCATAATACCCATCTGACATTTCATAATAATTGAATGATTCTTTTAAAACATTACTAAAATCTTCTGATATTTTGAACCAGTCAGTTGATTGTAATTGATTGAAAGTTGAAATTTCACTTGATGGTATGTAAGTAGACATCTGTTGATTAATGTCTTTTAAAATTTTTTCAATAATTATATAACTCTCTTCAATTTCAATTGGATTATTTGTTATTGGTAAAAATTTGACATTATACGTTGTTCCCATAGTATTGCCTTTTATAGAAACAATCTCTTTTTGTGGAGAGCTACAACTAAATATTAAAAGAATTAGGGAAAGAGCTAGTCTATTAGCCAAAGTCATCATAAGCGATCATATCTTCTTCTACGCCTAAGTCCCAAAGCATTTTTTGAACAGCACTAATCATCATAGGAGGTCCACATAAATAGTATTCGCACTCCGTAGGATCCTCATGATCTCTTAAAAGCATATCATGTGCTACCTGATGAATAAATCCTGTTGGTCCTTCCCAATTATCTTCTGGCAATGGATCAGATAAAGCAACATGATATTTAAAATTATCAAATTCTTCGGCAAGCGCTTTAAACTCATCATCATAAAACATTTCTTTTTCAGATCTTGCACCATACCAGAATGAAATTTTTCTTTTAGATTTTTCAGTTTTTAGTAAATGGAAGATATGCGATCTTAAAGGAGCCATCCCAGCACCACCGCCAATGTAAACCATTTCACGATTAGTATCTTTAATAAAGAATTCACCGTAAGGACCAGAAACAGTTACCTTATCTCCTTCCTTTAAGTCAAAAACGTATGAGGAAGCTATACCAGGAGGAGCAGATGGGTTATCTGGTGGAGGACTAGCAATTCTAATGTTAAGCATAATCATATTTCCTTCAGCAGGATGATTTGCCATTGAGTATGCCCTAAATACTGGCTCTTTGTTTTCTGCAACATACTGCCAGATATCAAATTTATCCCAGTCACTAGTATATAAATCTTCAATTTCAAAATTTTTGTATTCTAATCCTTTATAAGTAGGTACATCTATTTGAATGTAGCCACCAGATTCAAAATGAATTGGGTCATCTTCAGGTAACTCCAAAATTAGTTCTTTAATGAAAGTAGCAACATTATCATTCGATTTAACTGTAGCGTCCCATTTTCTAATACTAAAAATTTCATCGGGTACCTTAATTTTCATATCATTTCTAATTTTTACTTGGCAACCTAATCTCCAATTATCTTTTTGATCTGAACGTGATATGTAAGCTTCTTCTGTAGGTAAAATATCCCCTCCACCTTCAATAACTTGACATTTACATTGTGCGCAAGTTCCTTGACCTCCGCATGCAGATGGCAGATAAACGCTTTGCGCTGCTAAGGCTGAAAGAACTGTTCCACCAGTTTGAACATTAATAGATTTATCAGCATCATCATTTATTAGTAATGTTACCTCTCCTTGCGGAAGAAGAATATCTCCTAAAACATTTAGAATTATTACTAATAAAAGTATTACTGATGAAAAAACAATTACACCTAATAAAATATCACTCATTATAAATCGATCCCCGAAAATGCCATAAAGGCCATTGATAATAATCCAGTTAATAACATTGCCATCCCAACTCCTCTTAGCCTAGGCGGAATATTAGAATACCTTATTCTATATCTTATGGATGCTAAAGCAACAATTGCAAGAAAGAAACCAACTCCAGAACCAAAACCATAAACTACTGTTTCAGAAATAGTGTATTCTCTTTCTACCATAAATAATGATCCACCAAGGATAGAACAATTTACAGCAATTAAAGGAAGAAAAATTCCCAGACTATTATATAAAGACTGAGAAAATCTTTCCATGAACATTTCAACTAATTGAACCATTGCAGCAATAACAGATATAAAAACTATTAATTTTAAAAAACCCAAGTCAGTATCTTGAAAATCTTGACTAATCCAAACAAGGGCACCTTTATCGAGCAGAAACTCCCATAAAAACCAATTGATAGGTGCTGTAATTGTTAATACAACTATTACAGCTAAACCAATACCAACTGATGCATCAATTTTTTTTGAAATAGCCAAAAATGAGCATAAACCTAAGAAATAAGCTAAAACAATATTTTCAATAAATACTGCCTTTGTAAAAATGCTGAGATAATGTTCAATACCGTTCATTACGCATCCTCCTCAACACCTGCAAACTCTCTTTGAATCCATATTACTAGGCCCAAAATAATGAATGCTCCAGGAGACAAAACTAACAAACCAATGTTTTCATATCCAGCTGCATACCATGAGTCAGGGATACTCCACAATACATAACCTGCGCCGCCATCTGGGAGTGTGATTGTTCCAGCACCAAAGAGTTCTCTGAAAAAGGAAACAATGATAATTATTAATCCATAACCCATACTGTTTCCTAAACCATCTAAAAAAGCTTTTGATGGTCCATGCTTTAAAGCAAAGGCTTCAGCACGACCCATAATAATACAATTTGTAATGATTAATCCAACAAAAACTGAAAGTTGCTTACTCATATCATATAAATATGCTTTTAATAATTCGTCAACGACTGAAACTAAAGACGCAATAACAGAAAGCATTATAACTATTCTAACACGAGCAGGAATGTAATTTCTGATTAGAGACAAAATAACATTAGATGAGCACAAAACAAAAACTACAGCAAGAGTCATAATTATCGCTTGGTCTAGTCTAATTGTAACAGCTAATGCAGAGCAAATTCCTAAAACTTGTAAAGAGATTGGATTATTAACATTTATGGGATCGCTAATAATTTTTTTTGATTCTGAATTAAATAGTTCCATAGTCTCTTATTTTATCTAATGTTTTCTCATATCTTAACAAGTCTTCAAGCAAAAAGTCTGTAACACCATCAGCAGTAACAGTTGCTCCAGAAATTCCATCAACTTGATGAATTGAAGCACTATTAGATTTAGAATAATCTACTCCACCCTTCACAACTTTAATGCTAATAATTTTTCCAGATTTATCACGAATTTTTTTTGGTACATATTGAATTTCACCGCTTGGTTGCTCGATAGGATGGTTAACAAAATTATCGGTGAACCATTTTTTTTCAACTTCACCACCCAAACCAGGAGTCTCGCCATGTTTGTAAAATTGAATTCCTAAAACTGAATCTGTATCTGGGTTTAACGCAATGTATCCAAAAATTGTAGACCATAAGCCTTTACCGGCTATTGGAAGAGCAATTCCTTGAACTTTATCATTATCCATTCTTATATAAATAGGTAGAGTATCTACATTTTTTTCAATATCTACTTCTTCAATATTACATTCAACAATTTCGCCTTCAACATTAACACACTTAGCATCAATAGAATTCTTAAATGTTTGCTCAATACTTTCATTAGAAAGTAGAAGACTTTCCTCAAAATTTAACGATCTTAGAATTGTTTTTTGAACATCAGCTTTAAGATTTTGGTCTTGCAAATCTTTAACACTATCTTTTGTAAATGAAAGCATTGTTCCTAAAACAACTGTGACAATGAAAACAAAAAATAAAGTGTAGTTATTACTATACATGTCTTGATAACCTCATTTTAATATTTGCTTGAACAACATAATAATCTATTAATGGAGCAAACATATTCATAATTAATATTGCAAGAAATACTCCCTCTGGGTAAGCAGGGTTTATTGAACGAATTATAACAGTTAAAACTCCAATCAAAAAACCATATATCCATCTACCTTTATTTGTATGCGTTGAAGTGACTGGTTCGGTAGCCATAAATACAGTACCAAATAAAAAACTGCCAATTAAAATGTGCTGAAGAGGAGTGATAGTCAACATAGCGTTTGGAGAACCACCGGCTTGTAGAATTCCATCAACAGTAAAATAATTTAAAAGATTAAAGAGAAGAGAAGTAAACACTAAGCCTAATACAGAAGAAACCATAATTCTCCATGATGCTATACCGCAATAAATGAGGAAAAGGGCACCTAATAATATAAATAACTTATTGGTTTCTCCAATAGATCCTGGAATTAATCCCCAAAACATATTCATGGTCGAGTAATCAAACTGAGTATTCGCTGCAAAAAGATTTGAAGCAGTATCATATTCTACTGGATTTGCTGGAATAGCTAATGCAGTAGCACCACTATATCCATCAGGACCAACCGTCCAAACCTTATCTCCCGAAATTTTAGTTGGAAAAGCAAAATACATAAATGCTCTAGATGTTAAAGCAGGATTAAATATATTTGTTCCTACTCCGCCAAAAATTTCCTTGCCAATAATTATTCCAAAACTTGTACCAATAAATACTTGCCAAAGAGGAACGTCAGGTGGCATCGTAAGAGGTATTAGTGCACAACTAACTAAGAATCCTTCGTTCACTTCATGCTTTCTTATAATAGCAAAAGTAAGCTCACAAACAGCGCCAGCAACAAAAGTTGCAATTAAAATTGGTAAAACATAAGTAAAACCAAAAATTGTATTAGAAAATAAACCTCTATCAATTTCCATAGCCAATGCATTTAAATATCCAATATTATACGCTCCAAATAAATAACAAGGAATTAATGCAATGACCACAAAAAACATGGTTCTTTTAATATCCATATTATCTCTAATATGTGGGCCTTTACTTGTTTGCTTATTGGTAGAAAAGAAAATTGTATCAGCTGCCTCCCAGACAGGATAAGCCCATGATAAAGGTTTCCCTTTTTCAACAAATTTTCCAGTTTCCTCAAATATTTTTCTTAACAAATTCATAACTATTTATCAAAATAAATTGTATCTAATCCTTTTCTAATTATTGCTCCAACATCAGATTTACTTGGACAAACAAATGAGCATAAAGCAACATCTTCTTCATCACATTCGTAAATGCCTAATTGTTCCATTTCATCAATGTCGTTTGCTTCAATACTTCTGGCTAACGCATTAATGTAGATGTCCATAGGAAAAACTTTCTCCCATGCATCAACTGGAACAAATGCTCTATTACTTCCATTCTGTAAAGTAGTAAAATCGTAACTTTTTTTATTTGATCCAAAATAAGCATTAAAAATACTGTATTTGGATTTTCCTCCAGGGTGTAACCAACCAATAAATGGTCTATCAAAAGACTCTTCAATAACTGAAAAGAATGTATGATAAAAACCTAAGAAACCATCCAAATTGACTTTTTTCCCTGTTAAAACATTCCCAGAAATAATTCTAACATTATCTTTTAATAAAGAATTTTTATATAGGTCAAATCTTGCGCCAATTCGTGATTTAAAATATGAAGGCTTTACTGATGGTCCTCCAATACTAATATTTAAAGAAAAATCATAAACACCTTGGGTAAAAAGTTTACCTAAAATTGGCAAGTGACTTCCTTGAACTGTCCAAACTACTTCATTCTGATTAAGAGGATTTACTTTATTTAAAATTACACCAACATTTCCAGAAGGATGCGGGCCTTCAACTTGAACCAAATTGATGAAGTCATAATCAGATAAGAATGAAAAGTTATCTCCTCTTACAGCGACATATAAATTACCATCAGTTAGTTTTTTTATATTTGATAAAGCGGAAACAATATTATCTTTTTTATCCGAAAGAGAAAAAGATAAATCATTAGCTAATGGTGAGGAGTCAGCTAAGCTTACAATAATGCATTTAGGACTATCTTTTGGATCAACAACCTTATTAAAAGGTCTTTGAGTAAAGAAAGGCCATAAGTGATTATTTTGAATAAAATTCTTTACATCTTCTTTTGATGAAAGATTTCTTTCATTAATCGGCTCTGAATTTTTTTCCTTATTCTCATCAATTTCAATAATGATATCTAAAACTGCTCTTCTTTCTCCATAAATAATTTTTGAGATGGTTCCAGCAGCAATTGATGGCCATTTTACATCAGGATTGATTTTGTCAAAAAATAATGCATCTCCAAGTGAAACATGGTCTCCCTCTTTTACCAACAATTTTGGTTTAATATAGTTAAAGTCTTGAGGTGATATTGAAACAAATTTTTGAGTAGGCGCGTTGACGAATTCTCTGGAAGCAAGACCAGAAATATTAATATTGTGCCCCTTTTTAATCGTTATTTTTTGCATCAACTCTTAGGATTATAAAAAATGCTTTAATTTGACAAGTGAAGGTACTAAAAAAGATTGTTGAGTTCTATAAAATTATTGGAAAAAATTATTTTTTTTCCTTCCAATCAAAATAATTCCCATTATAAGAGGAATTAGATTGCCATTCCTTCACTTTTGCATCTATTTTTTCAACTACATTTTTATCAATATCGTTTATTAAATCGATTGTAAGATCACTTACTGTTTTTGCACTTACTCTTGATGCTTTAATATTACCTTGGCCAGTAATAGCATTACCCATTCCATGTAATTTCTCAAAATCATTAAACTTACCTGATTCTTGATCAATAATATCGTAAGTCGAACCATTCATTGGTACTCCCTCAATTGGTTCAGGTAAACTACCAATAGAGCTAATAAACATGTTTGCATTAATTATTTTTTCTGAACCTTCAATAGCAACAAGCTTTCCATCAACTACTTCATTAGAAATTACTTGAAGACCAACAAGCTTTTCTTCCTCAATGACTATATCAGTTGGTTGAGTACATTCTAATACATCAAAAAGATATTTATCCTGCATATTGCTAAGCACTTTTCTTCTTACCATCTTTCTTTTTGCAACCATTTCTTCATCAAGTCCATCAGGAATAGTAGTTATAGGCATATTATCAATATCTCTTCTATAAATTAATTTTGTACCTTTGATATCTAGATCTTCGTAATCAATTCCATGTTGGGAAAGGTATTTTGGAATACCTTTATGTTCCATTTCAACTATATCAAAATCTTTTATCCTTGACTCAACCTTCTGCCTAACAAGTTCCATTTGAGTGATTTTGCATACATCAATTGAAGCTAGACCGCCACCAATAACCAATGCATCATCAACAACCTGGACTAGTTCACCATCATAATTTTTCTCGTGATAATGATTAAACCAGAAAACGTATGGATTTTGATAATGGAAATTTTTAAAGTTTTCTATATTTCTGATAGGAAACGGTCTATCTTTCCATGCTCCATTCGCAAAATAAACACAACTCCATCCCATACTTAAGACTTCTTCAAATGGAACATCTTTACCAAGCTTTGTCAAAGGTACATAATCAACTAAATCACTTGAGATAATCTCGTCAATCTTATCATACTCTCCAGACCTTTGTTTATCATGCCATCTAGGAAGACCATCTTCAATTTTAC
>Ga0315315_10002441_pt1 | contig 17005 bp, 16 predicted proteins | sample M140m3416metaG_FD_203699 | JGI IMG/M metagenome (GOLD analysis project Ga0315315, IMG submission 203699) | Ammonia-oxidizing marine archaeal communities from Monterey Bay, California, United States - M1 40m 3416 | ecosystem: Environmental > Aquatic > Marine > Intertidal zone | place: USA... | reverse complement strand
GATGACTTACTAAAAAGTTTAGGAGCAAAAAAAAATATTCAAGCTGTTGGTGCAGCAATTAACTTAAAAAATATATGAAAAATTTGATTACTATAGGCTTACCGAGTAAAGGCAGATTAAAAGATAAAGCAATATCTTTTTTTGACAACAATGGTCTAAAAATTATACAGAGTAAAAAAGAGAGAAACTATTTTGGAACTATTGAAAATAAGTCCTATATTAAGATTATTTTTCTTCATGCTAAAGAAATTATTCAACGATTAGGAGATGGCACTCTAGATATAGGTGTCTCTGGTTTAGACCTTCTTAATGAGTCTGGTAAAAACTTACGTAATAAGATTAATATTAAACGTAAACTTGAATTTGGAAATGCTAATTTAGTTGTTGCAGTGCCAGATGATTGGATAGATGTACAAACAATTGCTGATCTTGAAGAAGTGTCATTTGATTTAAGGTTTAAAAGAAATAGCAGGTTGAGAGTAGCAACCAAATATCCAAATTTGACCAATGATTTTTTAATTTCAAAAGGAGTTACTCAATATAAGATCATACCAAGTCTAGGAGCCACTGAAACATACCCTTTTATAGGTTCCTCTGAAATTATCTCAGATATTAGTTCGACTGGTAAAACCTTAGTTGATAACAATTTAAGAGTGTTAAAAGATGGATTAATTTTAAGTTCAACAGCATGTTTGTTTTTTGCAAAAAAAAAGGCTGCAAAATTGCAGCCTTTTTTAAATTCTTTGGAGTAAGTGAAATTACATTCCCATTCCACCCATGCCACCCATGCCACCCATGCCACCACCCATTGGAGGCATTGCTGGACCAGCGTCTTTTTCCTCAGGTTTATCAGCGACCATAGCTTCTGTTGTAATTAACAATCCAGCTATTGATGCTGCATCTTGCAAGGCTGATCTAACAACTTTGGTTGGGTCAATAATACCTTTTGCAAACATGTCTACGTATTCCTCGTTTTGTGCATCATAACCTTGGGAAGATTTTTTTCCCTCTAAAAGTTTACCGACTACCACAGAACCATCTACTCCAGCGTTTGCTGTAATTTGTCTGATAGGAGCTTGAAGAGCTTTTTTAACAATCTCAACACCAGCTTTTTGATCATCACCTTTTACTTTTAAACTGTCTAAATCTTGAGCAGCATAAAGCAATGCACATCCACCACCAATCACTACTCCTTCTTCAACAGCGGCTCGCGTAGCATTAAGTGCATCTTCAACTCTATCTTTTCTCTCTTTTACTTCTACTTCAGTGGCACCACCAACTTTAATAACTGCAACACCTCCTGCAAGTTTGGCTAATCTCTCTTGAAGTTTTTCTTTATCGTAGTCAGAAGTTGTCTCACTAATTTCAGATCTAATTTGATTACATCTAGCTTCGATATCAGATTTTTTTCCTTCGCCTGCGACTAATGTACTATTCTCTTTATCAATTTTTACTTTTTTACAAGAGCCAAGATCATTTATTTTTACGTTTTCTAATTTTAAACCAATGTCTTCAGAGATTACTTGTCCACCCGTTAAGATAGCGATATCTTCTAACATAGATTTTCTTCTATCTCCAAAACCTGGCGCTTTAACAGCTACAACTTTTAATCCACCTCTTAATTTATTTACAACTAAAGTTGCTAAGGCTTCACCTTCAACATCTTCGGATATAATCATTAAAGGTCTGTTAGCTTGAACTACTGACTCTAATAATGGAACCATCGGTTGTAAGTTAGTTAGTTTTTTTTCTACTAAAAGAACAAGCGGATTATCTAATTCTGTTGTCATCTTTTCAGCATTAGTTACAAAATATGGAGATAAATAACCTCTATCAAATTGCATCCCTTCAACTACATCTAATTCAGTTTCTACACCTTTTGCTTCCTCTACAGTAATGACACCTTCATTACCAACTTTTTGCATGGCTTTAGAAATCATATCACCAATTGATTTTTCTCCATTAGCAGAAATTGTTCCAACTTGAGCAACTTCTTCATTGGCCTTTACTTTTTTTGATGTGGTTTTTAATTTTTCTATTACAAATTCAACGGCTTTATCGATTCCTCTTTTAATATCCATAGGATTCATTCCTGCCGTTACATATTTCAAGCCTTCATTTACAATTCCTTGAGCTAGAATAGTTGCTGTAGTTGTTCCGTCTCCTGCATTATCATTAGTTTTACTAGCAACTTCTTTGACCATTTGGGCACCCATATTTTCAAATTTATCATCGAGCTCTATTTCTTTTGCAACTGAAACTCCGTCTTTGGTAATTTTTGGAGCTCCATATGATTTGTCCATTACTACATTTCTTCCTTTTGGACCTAAAGTTACTTTTACTGCATTAGCTAAAGTATTTACTCCTTTGAGCATTTTAGATCTTGCTTCAGTATCAAATTTAATTATTTTTGCCATAACATTTCTCCTTTAAAGTTATTTTTTTCCTTTAGAAATTCCCATTATGTCAGCTTCTTTCATAATGCTATATTCTTTACCATCTATCTTTACCTCTGTTCCCGACCACTTTCCAAATAGAACGATATCCCCAACTTTTACATCCATAGGAGTTATCTTTCCATTTTCATTCTTGGCACCAGGTCCGATTGCAACTACCTCTCCTTCTTGTGGTTTTTCTTTAGCTGTATCTGGGATTATTATGCCACCTGCTGTTTTTTCGTCACTATCTAATACTTTAATTAAAACACGATCGTGTAAGGGTCTAAATTTCATATGTATTTCTCCTATAAATTTTAATGTAGTGCTGATATGGTAAGTTTTGTAAAGATTTCAAGGGGCGAAAATCATCAAAAAAAAGGCTAAATTACTATATTTTGGAAGATTAACAAAAGAGAGACTGCAAAATTGAGAGACTTAAATCATTTATCCGAGATAGTTCATTCCTACGATACTTATGTAATTGATTTATGGGGAGTAATACATAATGGAATATCTTTAAACCCAAAAGCAATTCAAGTTGTTGAAAATTTAAGTGAAAATTCAAAAAAAATCGTATTTTTATCCAATGCACCCAGACCAAGTTCTAAAGTTATTCAATTTTTAAAACGAATGAAAATGAATGATAAGTTTTTATCAAAAGTAATTACCTCTGGCGAAGCAGCTATGTACGCTATAAATCAAAATAAATTTGGAAATAAGTTTTATCATCTTGGACCATCTCGAGATCAATCGATATTTGAGAAAAAATTAGAAAACAAAACATCTTTAATTAATTGTGATTTTATACTTTGCACAGGTCTTTTTGATGAGCATGCAGAGGATTTAAATTATTATAAGGATTTACTTAAAGAACATACTTCAAAAAAACTCATATGTACAAATCCTGATTTAATAGTTCATAGAGGTGATAAAGAGGAACTTTGTGCCGGAGCTGTGGCGAAAACATTTGAAACTTTAGGAGGTAGTGTCATATATTATGGAAAGCCATATAAGGAAATTTATCAAATGTGTTTTGGTTTAGATGAAAAAGTTCTAGCCATAGGAGATAATTTAAGAACAGATATCAAGGGCGCAAACAATCTAAAAATAGATAGTTTATTTATCTACAATGGAGTTCATAGGAACGAAATTAAAGATAATAAAAAAGAGTTACCTAATTTATTAAAAAAATATAATGTTAGAGCAAATTTTATTCAAAAAGAACTTGAATGGTAAAATGAAAATTTACAAAAATCTAATTATAAATAAAAAACATCAAAACAGTGTTATAGCTATTGGAAATTTTGATGGATTGCATTTAGGTCATCAAAAAGTAATTAATCAAGCAAAAAAAAAAGCTAAAAGAAAAAAACTACCTTTTGGAATTATCTCATTTGAACCAATTCCAGCAATGTTTTTTGACAAGAGATTTAAAAATCACAGAATAAATTCATTTTCCCAAAAAAAAAGTCAGCTTAAAAAATTGAAATTAGATTTTTTGATAATAATCAGATTTAATAATATTTTTTCAAAACTTTCAGCTGAAAACTTCATAAAAAAAGTTATTTTTATAAAAACAAAATGTAAATTTTTATATGTTAGTAAAAATTTTAAATTTGGATTTAGAAGACAAGGCAATATTCAAACCCTAAAAAGATATTCAAATTTATATAATTATAAAACAATAATAACAGAACCTTTAAGAAAAAAAACAAAAGTTATTTCATCCACTATTATAAGAAGAAAAATCTCCCAAGGAAAAATTCATGAAGTTAATAAGTTATTAAATCGAAACTGGTGTATTGAAGGCAAGGTCATTAAAGGGGATAAAAGGGGAAGAAAAATAGGTTTTCCAACTTGTAATGTAAAAATTTTAGATTATGTAATTCCAAAACTTGGAGTTTATGCGGTCTCGGTAAAAAATTCAAAATTTCATAGAAAAGGTATTGCCAATATAGGTTATAGACCAACATTTAATGGCCAAAATTTACTATTAGAGGTGAATATATTTGGAATTAACAAAAACTTATATAATAAAGAGATAAAGGTAAGCTTTATAAAATTTATAAGAGCTGAAAAAAAATTTAAGGATTTAGGACAATTAAAAAGACAGATAAAAGCTGATATAATTCAAACAAAAAAAAATGTCTAAAGATAATTTACATCTTCCAAAAACCTCTTTCTCCATGAAGGCTAGTTTGCCAACAAAAGAACCTTTAATTTTAGAAAAATGGGAAAAAAATAAAATCTTTGAAAAATTAAGAAAAAGCTCGAAAGGAAAAGAAAAATTTATACTTCATGACGGTCCCCCATATGCAAATGGCCATATACACATGGGTACCGCATTAAATAAAATTTTGAAAGATATAATAATTCGTTTTCATCAGATGAATGGAAAAGACTCTGTTTATGTACCAGGATGGGATTGTCATGGTCTTCCGATAGAGTGGAAGATAGAAGAACAATATAAAAAAAAGAAAAAAAATAAAGACGAGATTCCAATTAAAGATTTTAGACAAGAATGTAGAGAATTTGCCAAAAGTTGGATAGAAATTCACATTAAAGAATTTAAAAGATTAGGAGTCGTGGGAGATTTTGAAAACTATTATTCTACAATGAGTTATGAAGCCGAAGCTCAAATTGTAAGAGAGCTCGGAAAATTTCTTTTAGACGGTAGTTTATATCAAGGATTTAAACCTGTATTATGGTCGACAGTAGAAAAAACAGCGTTAGCAGACGCAGAGGTAGAGTACAAAGATCACACTTCTAATACAATCTATGTAGCATTTAAAGTTAAAGATGCAAAAAAAGATTTTCTAAAAGAAGCTAGCATTATAATTTGGACAACAACACCCTGGACTATTCCCGCCAATAAAGCTTTAGCTTATAATAACAGTATTGAATACTCTTTGCTTGAAATAGACTCGTTAGAGTATTTTAAAGAAAAAAAAATTATTATTGCAAGCAATTTAGTTGATTCAGTCATAAAATATTGTGAAATAAAAAATCATAAGGTTTTAAAAACTTTTAAAGGATCTGAATTTCAAGGAACAATTTGTAGCCACCCTTTTTTGAAGATGGAATTTGATTATGATGTTCCTATGTTTGAGGCAGGATTTGTAGATCTTGAGCAAGGAACTGGAATAGTTCACTGCGCTCCTAGTCATGGTCCTGACGATTTCAATTTATGTTTAAAAAATAATATTAAGTCAAGCTATACTGTCGATAATGCAGGTTTGTACACAAAAGAAGTCCCTTACTTTGAAAACACACATATTTTCAAAGCAGATGCCGTAGTGATTGAAAAACTTAAAGAGCAAAATAAATTGCTAAAGAATGACAAATTACTTCATAGCTATCCTCACTCTTGGAGATCTAAAGCTCCTTTAATTTATAGAGCTACTCCTCAATGGTTTATTTCTATGGAAAAAAATTCTTTGAGAAATAAAGCTATTAAAGCTATTAATGATACAAATTTTTACCCTAAAAAAGGAAAAGATCGCCTGCTTTCCATGATAGAGGGAAGACCCGACTGGTGTGTTTCTAGACAAAGAGTTTGGGGAGTACCTTTACCTATCTTTATTAATAAAAAAACAAAAGAACCATTAAGAGATCAAAAAGTTATCGATAGAATTGCTAAAATTTATGAAAAAGAAGGCTCAGATTGTTGGTTTACAGATGATGCAAAAAAATTTTTGGGCGAAGATCATGACCAAAAGAACTTTGAAAAACTTAATGACATAGTAGAAGTTTGGTTTGATAGTGGATCAACTCATAGTTTTGTTTTGGAAAAAAGGCAAGATTTAAAGTGGCCTGCAGACATGTATCTTGAAGGCTCAGATCAACACAGAGGTTGGTTTCATTCATCTTTGTTAGAGTCTTGCGGAACTAGAGGGAAAGCTCCTTTCAAAAGTATTTTATCACATGGCTTTGTGGTTGATGGAAAAGGTTTAAAAATGTCAAAATCATCAGGCAACGTTATTGCTCCAGAAGATATACTTAAAAATTACGGAGCCGATATTTTGAGAGCTTGGGTAGCTTCTTCTGACTACTCTGAGGATTTAAGAATTGATAAAAATATTTTAACTCAACATGCGGAGTCTTATAGAAAAATAAGAAATACTTTTAGATTTATTTTAGGAAATATAAAAGATAATTTTCAAGAGGAAAAATTTCAATCTTTAGAAATTAAAAAATTCGAAGAGTTAGAGCAATATATTCTACACAAAATTTATACTTTAGATTCTTCAGTAAAGGAAAATTTGAAAAACTATAATTTTCATAAATTATATAAAGAATTATTAAACTTTTGTGCTCTAGATTTATCATCTTTTTATTTTGATATAAGAAAAGATACTCTTTATTGCGATAGTATTAATTCAAAAAAAAGAAAAGATTGCGTTAAAGTCTTAAATATTATTTTAGAATGTTTATTGAAATGGTTTGCGCCAATTTTAGTTTTTACTACAGATGAAATCTATAGCTTAATATGTAAAGATAAAAAAAATATTCATGAATATAATTTTCCTAAAATTCCAAAATCGTGGGAAAATAATATTTTAAGCAGTAAATGGAAACAATTATTTAAGATAAAAGAAGTTGCAAATATTGCGATTGAGGAAAAAAGAGCGAGCAAAGAAATTGGTTCAAGTTTAGAAGCAGAACTGAAAATCACTACTGATATTACAAAGTTTCAGCTATTAGCTGGTTTAGACTTGGCAGAATATTTTATTACCTCTAAAGCTGAAAAAATTCAAAGCAAAAAAAAAGATGAATTAAGTATTAAAGTTTCTAAATCCAAAGGGGTCAAATGTCCAAGATGTTGGAAAATTTTAGAAAATAATTGTGAAAGGTGTAAAAAAGTTTTAAATGTCTGACACAAACATTAGAAAAAAACTAAATAAAAATTTCTTTTCTATTTCTTTACTAGGAAAAAATTATTTTTATTGTTTTTTTATAATTATATTCAGTTTCGCTCTAGACAGAATTTCTAAGATTAAAATAATTGAACACCAATTAAGCGAAGGTAAAGTCTACATAAATGATTTTTTAAACTTTGACTTAGTATGGAATACAGGAATTGGTTTCGGCTTATTAAGTTTTAATTCAAGTACAATTTATAATTCCATTACTTTTATAATTGGGTTAGTCATTATTTTTTTGATTTATTTATTAATAAACACAAGATTTATTGATAAAATATTGTTTTCTTTCATACTTGGAGGTGCGCTTGGAAATTTTTATGATAGAGTGATGTATTACGCTGTGCCAGATTTTATAGACTTTCATTATCAAAATTTTCACTGGTTTACCTTCAATGTCGCGGATATATTCATCACTATTGGGATAACTATGCTATTAATAAAAGAATTATTTCTTAATGAAAAAAATTAAAAAAACAACAATATATTTTATAGTTCTATTGTTTACATACTCTTGTGGAACTTTGTCGGAAGCAGGAAAAACACTTAGAAATGAAAAAACAAGAACAACCGATGAGTTTTTAGTAAAAAAAAGGCAACCTTTAAGTTTGCCTCCAGATTATGAAAATATTCCAAAACCAAGAAGTAAAGATTCCAAAGAAAAGAGTGAGCAGGATGAAATAAGTGAAATCTTAAAAATACCAAAGAAAAAAGAGACTACTAAAGGTACTTCAAATGTTGAACAATCGATTATCAATCAAATTCGCAAGTGAAAAATAATAAAATTAACTACCTAAATTATATAAGTAATAAATATTTAAATCCTATTTATAGTAAAAAACTTAATAAAGAATGCGATAATATATTAAAAGATATAATTTCCAATCTAAATAATGATAATAGTTTTTATTTTTTAAGCAACAAGTTCAAATTAAATTTTAGTCAAAAGGATATTAACAAATTTAAAAGATTCAAAACAATTGTTATAATTGGAATGGGTGGTTCAATACTAGGTCCTGAAGCAATATACAATTTTTTAAAAGGAAAGATAAAAAAACATTTATTATTTTTAAATAATATTAATGAAGAAGAAATCAATGAATTAAAAAAAAAAGGACCTCTAAACAAAATGCTTTTTATAGTGATTTCTAAATCTGGAAATACAATAGAAACTTTGGCAAATTTTTTTGCTTTAGAAATAATTAAAAAAAATGCAAAAAATATAATAGTTATTTCTGAAAAAATTAATACACTGCATCATTTATCTAAAACAAAAAAATTATTTCATGTTGAACATAAAAAATATATTGGAGGCAGATATTCAGTTTTATCAGAGGTTGGTATGCTTCCATCTTACTTAATGGGCTTAAACATTGAAAAATTCAGAGACAATTTACTTATTCATTTAAAAAAAAAAAATAAAGTTTTTTTAAAATCAAGTTCGATAATTCTAGCCAATTTGTTGAAAGGAAATAGATTTAAGAATTTAGTATTTTGTAATTTTGAACCTAAGCTTGATAAATTTCTTTATTGGAATCAGCAATTAATTGCTGAAAGTTTAGGCAAAAATCAAAAGGGTTTTTTACCGTTCGTCTCTACATCCCCTAAAGATCACCATAGCCTTTTACAGCTATTCTTAGACGGACCAAAAGATAAAATTTATTATATTTTCAGTTCAGATATAAAAAGTAAAAAAAATTTAAAGATTAAAAACTTAAATACAAAAGTAGATTTTCTTCATAATAAAAGCCTAAATAAAATTAAAGATGCTCAAAAAAAAGCTTTTATAAATGTTCTGAAAAAAAATGAAATTCCTTTTAGGGAATTTACAATTAAAAATTTTAGTGAAAAAACTCTGGGAGAACTTTTCTCCTATTTTATGTTAGAGACTTCAATAATTGGAAAATTATCCAATATAAATCCATTTAACCAGCCAGCTGTCGAAAAGGTTAAAATTTTAACAAAAAAATTTTTAGTCTAAAAATTTTGCAAAGATTATTTTTGAACGTCCATATTTTTTAATGATGATTGGCCTGATAATATCATTTAATTTTTCATTACAATTTCGTTCTCTGTGAATGATGATAATATGTTTTTTATTATAAATTTTATTTTGTTTTATCAATTCTAAATCCTCTAAAAAATTTTTACTTTTAAAAGGTGGGTCTAAAAAAAAAATATCAAATTTTACTAGTTTAATTTTTTTTAAAAAATTTGTTACCTCTTCTGTAATTACTGTAGCTTTCTCTCTTACTGATAAGGCTTCTAAATTTTTATTTAAAGTCTCAACTATTCTTTTATCTTTTTCAACAAAAGTAATCTTATCCGCTCCCCTTGATATACTTTCCAAACCAAATGATCCTATTCCCGAATAAAGGTCTAATATTTTAGATTTTTCAATACTAACTTTAATCAGATTAGAATGTACGATTATATTAAAGATACTTTCTTTAACGGAGTCTTTTAGTGGTCTAGTACTGTTTGTTTTTGTAAATAAGACTGTCTTGCCTTTAAATTTTCCACTTATGATTCTCATTATTTATTTTTGATTACACGCCAACCGATATCTTTTCTAAAAAAACCATTTTTCCAATTTATCTTTTTAATAATTTTAAAGATATTTTTTCTTATTTTGTTAAAACTTTTTCCTACTACCGTAATGTTTAAAACTCTTCCACCAATTGACAAAATATTATTATCAATTAATTTTGTTCCAGCATGATAAATAAATGATGGTTTTTTAACAGATAGTCTATCAAAGTTTTTTATCTTAACATTTTTTTTATATTTACCTGGATAACCTTTTGAACATAAAACTATGGTCATACATCTAAATTTTTCCCATCTTATATTTAAATTTTTGAGATTATTTTCTAAGGCTGATTTAAAGATCTTTACTATATCAGTTTTTAATCTAGGAATTATGACTTGGCATTCTGGATCTCCCATCCTTACATTATATTCAATTAGGTAAGGGTCATTATTTTTTATCATTAGACCTACATAAAGAAAACCGGTGTAAGGTTTACCATTATCTCTTAAGGCATTAAGTGTTGGCTTCACTATTCTGCAAATTATTTTTTTTTCTAATTCTTTATTAATTATTGGCGCTGGAGAATACGCGCCCATTCCACCAGTATTTGGACCTGTCTCTTTCTCACCAACACGTTTATGATCTTGTGCTGAACCAAAAAATTTAAAACTTTTTTTATCTACTATTAAGAAATAACTTGCTTCTTCACCTTTTAAAAATTCTTCAAGAACTAATTTTTTTGAAGATTTAAATTTTCCTTTAAATATTTCTTTAGAAACATTAATTACTTGTTTTTTATTTTTACAAATTGTTACCCCTTTTCCTGCCGCAAGACCATCAGCCTTTACCACTAGTGGAAAAGTATTATTTTCTAAAAATTTGTTTACTTCATTTTGATTTTTACACACTTTATATTGTGCAGTTGGAATATTATTTTTTTTGCAAATCGATTTCATAAATGCTTTAGAACCTTCCAGTTTGGCAGCGTATTTATTTGGGCCAAATACTTTAATTTTATGTTTTTTTAAAAAATCTACTATTCCTCTAACTAAAGGTTCTTCAGGGCCAACTACTACTATATCTATATTGTTTGATTTTATTATTTTTAATAATTTAGGAAAATTAAGAATATCAGACTCAATATTTTTAGCAATTTTTCCAGTCCCCGCATTACCAGGGATACAGAATATATTTCTCGATATTTTTGATTCTTGTATTTTTTGGCATAAAGCATGCTCTCTACCACCACTTCCTATTAAAGCAATATTCATATGAAAAGATATATTATATATATTTTATAGATGAATAAAAAAAAAGCTAAACTTGTTTATAAGGCAAACTCATTTGATATTGTTCAAGATGGAGACCATGTGGTTTGTGCTATTTCTGGTAGAGAGATACCTTTAAATCAATTAACTTATTGGGATGTAGAAGCTCAAGAAGCATATTATTCACCTGCAGAGGTTAATAAACGTCTAAGCAATATAGGTAAAAAAAAATAAATTTATTTCCATCTATCATGAGTCCATATCCATTGATCAGGATTTTTTATTATCATTTTTTCTAAGATTTGATTTAATCTTAAAGTAATTTCTGATTTGGTTTTAAATTTTGATGTATTTATAGGTTTATAAATTATAATCTTAAAAAGATCATTTTTTTCCCTCTCAATAAAAACTGGAATGATATCTATGTTATATTTTGAAGATAGTTGAGCTGGAAGAGAAGTTGTGTGCGCTTCTTTATTAAAAAAAGGAACCCTTTGACCCTCACCTAGTCGTTGATCAATCATTAAAGCTATGCTGTGATTTTTTTTCAAATATTCTATACACGTTTTTAAACCAGAGCGTCCCTTTTTGATTTGCTCAGTACAAACATATTTCTTTCTTAGATATTCCATTATAGGATTTAAAAAAAAATTGTTTAGTGGTCTATAAATTGTAGCTAAGTTAATTTTATTTTTTGTTATTTCCATTGACATCAGTTCAAAATTTGCAAAATGTCCTGATACAAATATTACAGGTTTTTTATTTCGACTAATCTTTTCTAATATTTCTTTACCCTCAATCTTAATATGTAAATTTTCATTTCTAAATTTTTTTAAATACATATATTCCACAAAAGTTTTTCCGTAATTCGACCACATATTTTGTTGTATTTCTTTCTTTCTTTCTTTTGAGAGTTTATTTGAAAATAGATTTAAATTTTTTTCTATTACCTTTTTAGATTTTGCAATAGGACCTATTTTTTTAAATAAGAACGAAAATAGCAATCTTCCGATTGATAGACCAAATAATTTAATAGTTATAAAAAATAAATAAATTATTATAGCTTCAAAAAAATACTTAAGAATTTTGATCATACGTTGTTCACAATTTCTTGAATAAATTCATCTTTCTTTTCAATTATTAAATCAACTTTAAGATAATTTATATTTTTCATTTTATAATCTTTTAGTCTAAAGTAGTCTTTTTCTGTGGTAATAAGTTCGCAATTATTTTTTTTTGCTTCAGCCTCAATTTTTTGTATTTCTTTAATCTTAAATTTATAATGATCAGGAAATGCAATTTTTTTTTTAATATCTAAACTACTTTTATATAACAGTTCAAAAAAGTTATCTGGATTACCTATACCAGCAAAAGCAAAAAACTTTTTACTTTTAAATTGCTCTATATTTTTAGGTAAATATTTAGAATAAAAAATCTTGATGTTTTTAGAAATTTTTAAAATTTTATTCTCAAATTCTTTATTTTTATCACCATTTATTATAACTATTTTTACGTTTTTAAGTGAATTTAAGCTTTCTCTTAAAGGACCAGCAGGTAAAATGAACCCATTTCCGATCAGTTGTTTACTATTAAAACAAATTATATTGAGATCTTTTTTAATTGAATAATCTTGAAAACCATCATCTAATATGACTAAGTCGTACTTTTTTTCTTCTGCTTCTATAATAGCTTTAACTCTACTTTTATTAACTATTAAACCATCGGCCTGTCTCTTAATCATGTCGTGTTCATCTTTTTGATCTAGATAATATTTTTTAATTATTGCTGGTTTTCTTTTGTTTGATTTTAAAGCTTTAGCTATCAATATTGACAAGGGAGTTTTACCTGTTCCTCCCAAATATATATTTCCTATGCAAATTATTGGAATTTTGAATTTTCTTTCTTTTACTAATGATTTTCTTAGAATAATCAAAAAATTAAAAATTATTGAAATTGGTATCAACAAAATTGTAATTATGTGATTTTTATTTCCCCAAAATGCTGGCTTTAAAAAATTCATCAATTAATAAAATTATCTATTTCAGCGACAGTACTATTTAATATTTTTTCCCCTAAACTATTAATGTTTTCAGTAATTTCGTTTTGATCGAGTTTTGACTCTTTTAAATCTATTACTAAATTATTAAAAAGTTCAACATCATTATTTATTTTTTTTGAAATCTTATAAGATTCTAATAGATCATAAATCTCTTTGAAATTGTAAATGTAAGGTCCGTGGTATATCTTACATCCAAGTTTTGCTGCTTCTATTGGATTTTGCCCTCCTTCTTTTTGAAGCTTTTCTATTAAAGATTTTCCAATAAAAACACTTTTAGAATAATTGAAAAATTTAGTTAACGAACCAAAAGAATTTACAATTATAATTTCTTTTGAGTCCTGAACCATATCTTTCTCATTTAAAATTTGAGAAGAAAGTTTATATTTTTTACATAAATTATTTATTTCGGAAGTTCTATTTATATGTCTTGGAATTATTATTGTAATTATATCTTTATAAACATTTTTTAAATTTACGTGAGTTTTAAGACAAGTAATTTCTTCTCCTTCGTGTGTACTAGCAGCGCACCAATAAGTTTTTTTTTTTAAGTTTTCTAAGTTTTTGTCAATTAAATCATTTTTTTGCAATGTTCCCGTGAATTTTATATTTCCAAAATATTTTAAGTTTTTAACGTTTAATTTTTTTAAATGTTCCTCTGACTCTCTGCTAGCTGCTAGACAAAGATTAAATTTTTCAAAAATTGATTTTGCAAAATTTGGAATTAACATCCATTTTTCAAATGTTTTTTTTGTTATTCTACCATTAACTAAAATAATGGGAATTCCTCTTTTTTTTATTTCAAATATTAAATTAGGCCAAATTTCAGAATCTACAAATATTATTAAATTTGGGCTCCATTTTTCTAAAAATATCTTTATTAAAAAAAGAACATCTATTGGAAAATATCTATGGTAAACATTATTATATTTATACATTTTTCTTTTCACAATTTCTCCTGCGCTTAAAGTAACAGTTGTGATCAGAAACTCTAAGTTTTTTTTTTCATTATTAATTTTTTCTATTAGGGGAAATATACTCTGAACCTCTCCTATGCTAGCAGCATGAAGCCAAATAAGTTTTTTATTATTATCTTTTTTAGAATTGAAACTTAAAGAAAATATTTTCTCTTTATATCTATTCTTGTCTTCTTTATTAAAGATTTTTCTCAAATAAATTAATGCTATTAATATTGGATAAAAAATACATGTAAGGAGTCTATAAATAAAAATCATTAGTCTTATTTTAACTGTTTTTCGTATAACGACTTATATTCTTTACAGTTCTTTATAAGAAATTCATGGTCACCTGAGTTTATGATTTCTCCATTTTTTAGAACAAATATCTTTTTTGCTTTGTGTATCGTCGATAACCTATGCGCTATTACAAGAGTAGTTTTATTTTTTGTCAGATTAATAATAGCATTCTGAACAATTTCTTCAGAGTCAGCATCAAGAGAAGATGTAGCTTCGTCTAAAAGAATTATTGGTGATTTTTTAAGTATTGCCCTAGCTATAGACAACCTTTGTTTTTGACCACCGGAGAGTTTGATTCCGTTTTCACCTATTATTGTATCGTAGGACGACGGCAATTTGTCAATAAACTCATCAGCAGCAGCAAATTTACAGGCCTCAGCGATTTCATTATGAGAAGCAAACGAATTTGCATAAGCTATATTATTTCTAATTGTATCATCAAATAAAATTACATCCTGACTTACTAGAGAGATATTTTTTCTTAAAGAGCTTAAGGAAATTTTAGTTATATCTTGGTTATCTATTTTTATACTTCCTTGCTGAGGATCATAAAATCTTGGAAGTAAGTTCATTATTGTACTCTTCCCAGCTCCACTATGGCCAACAAAAGCGCTCATTGAGCCACCTTCAATCTCTAAATTTATGTTTTTAACAGCCCTTTTTTCAGTAGACTCATATTTAAACCCAATGTCATTGAATGAGATATTACAATTATTTACAATTAATGCAGGTAAATTTTTATCTTCCCTTATTTTAATAGTTTTATCAATTATGCTTGAAATTCTCTTAAAAGCAGTAGCACCCTGATATGCAGCCATATTAATTGTAGCTAAAGATCTAATAGGTTGATACGCCAACATCATTGCAGCAAGAAAAGAGAAAAAATTATTTACCTCTAGTTCTCCAGCAGCTATCAATTTACCTGAAAAAAAGATAAAACCTGCAATCATAAATCCAGTAAGTATCTCCATGATAGGAGTTGCTCTTATTAACACACTGTTTATTTTAATATTTTTTTCTACGAGATCATTAATTATATTTTTTGCATTTTTATTTTCTTCATCCTCCTTTTGGTAAATTCTTATCATTTTTGAACCCTTAAAAATTTCAGACAAGAAAGAGGTTAATTTACCAGAAAGTTCTCCCGCCTCACCAACTGCTTTTCCAATTCTTTTACCTAAATTTTTGGCAAAACCAGCTGCTAATGGCATCATAAGAATAGCAAACATAGCTAACTTCCAGTTTTGATAAAACATTAAAGAGACTAGTGCTATAACTGAAAAACTGTCTTTCATTAAATTCAGAACCCCAGTGCTAACAAGATTCTGTATCTGATGGGCGTCAAACATTATATTAGAAATATATTTTCCCGAATGTCTATTATCTAAAGTTTGTATATCTGATACTAAAATATTGTTAGCAACTTCTTTTTGAATTTCGCCAGCCACTTCTTGACCAACACGTATAATATTCATTCTCGCGAAGTATAAACTCAGTCCCTTTGTAGAAAATGCAATAATAATTAAAAAGGGTATAAGCCAAGCCAGTGTTCTATCTTTTTCAATAAAAATTTTTTTTACAGCTGGGTCAAGCAACCAAGCAGTTGCCGAGGTACTGCCAGCAACTAATATGGACAAGATTAAAGCTAATATTATTCTAAATAGATGTTTTTTTACGTACTCTTGGTAAAGTCTTTTTAAAATAATTTTTAATTCTTGAAATTTCATAATTTAGTTAATTGAACAAATACTTAAAAATAAAATTAATCCTGAAATATTGTTAAACCTAAAAGCATACAAACAATCTTTTGCATTATCCTGGTTAAATTTATAAATTTGATAAGCCAAACTTAAACAAAATAACGAAAATAAAAATGAGAAGATATTTAAACCAATCATGTTTTTAAATAAATATATTAATAATAAACAAGTAAGAAAATACGATGATCCCACGAATAATTTTATATTCTTTTTAAACTTAATAGACGTAGATTTAACACCTATAATTTCGTCATCTTCCATATCTTGAGTTCCATAAATCGTGTCATAACCCAATGTCCAAAATATGGCTGATGTGTAAAGAAGAATAATCTCATAAGAAACACTATTTTTTGCTGCCGCCCAAGCCATAATAATCCCCCAATTAAAAGTTAAACCTAAAAATAATTGTGGCCAATAAGTAATTCTTTTCATAAAGGGGTATGAAAAAGCCAGAAGCATAGATCCTAAACCTAATATAATCGTTAGCCAATTAAATTGAATTAAAATGAAAAATGCAATAACACACAAAATAATTGCGTATAAAAAAGATTGACCCACAGATATTTTCCCTGCTGCTATAGGTCTTTCTTTTGTTCTAGCTACTTTTTTATCAAGATCTTTATCTACAATATCATTAAATATACAGCCAGCACTTCGCATCAATACAGATCCCAAAAAGAAAAGAAATAGATAATTAGATAAAATATAAAAATCTTGGTAATAGTCAAAAGCTAAAGCCAAACCCCACGAGCAAGGCCAAAATAAAAGCATA
>Ga0315315_10002440_pt1 | contig 17005 bp, 18 predicted proteins | sample M140m3416metaG_FD_203699 | JGI IMG/M metagenome (GOLD analysis project Ga0315315, IMG submission 203699) | Ammonia-oxidizing marine archaeal communities from Monterey Bay, California, United States - M1 40m 3416 | ecosystem: Environmental > Aquatic > Marine > Intertidal zone | place: USA... | reverse complement strand
CAGAGTCTAAATTTTGTTTTTTGATATTTAAACTTTTTGAAATATTTTTGCCATGAATGATGGTCTTTAAATATATCTTTTCACTATTTGAATTTTGATTATCTTCAATAAAAATTAAAGCTAAATTTTTGTTTGAATATTCTTGAAGCAAGGTATTTAACTCTAAATTAATTAAATTTTTTTTATTTCTATTTATATTTTGAATAATTTCGATGTTTTCTAAAGGTAAAATAAACTCAATTAGATCATCTTTGTACACATTATTCCAATTATCATAAAAAAAATTATTGCTAAAAACAAAAATTTCATTGTCTTTTACTAATATAGGTAAAACATATAATTCTTTATCTACAATTTCCGAGTATGAAATTCCTCTTTTGTAAAATAAGTCATGAATCTTGACTTTATCAAAAGTAATGTTGAATTTTACGAAATCTTCTATTTTTTCTTCATTTGTTTTTTCTGAAATTTGATAGTAAGAGACCAGTTCTTTAATTGAAGAATAATCTAAATCAGATAACTTATCTACATCTTCTTTTAAGAGGATTTTTTCAATTAGTTCATTAAAACCATTTTTAATAGCCTGGTTTGCCAATGTAATATTTGTACTTTTCTCTTTTTTAACTAATTGTATATTATTAACATTAAATAAATCATTTTCAGATAAAAGATTTCCAGTTTTAAAAAAAACAATTAATATAAGTATTATTTGTATAAACAATTTCATAAAAGATTTTTTATCAATTTATAAATGAAAAAAAGTAAAAATAGTTATAAAAAAAGTGGTGTTAACATTTCTTTAGCGAATAAGTTAGTTAAACATATATCTGATATATCCAAAAAAGATGACAAAAAAACGAAGGGGTCCTCTAAAATAGATACAATCGGAGGCTTTGGGTCTCTATTTGATATCAGTAAGCTTAAAATTAAAGATCCAGTGATAGTTGCTTGCACTGATGGAGTGGGAACAAAAATTGATTTAGCTAATAAATTTAAAAAGTTTGATACAATTGGAGTCGACTTGGTGGCAATGTGTGTTAACGATTTAATTGTGCAAGGCGCAAAGCCTCTATTTTTTTTAGACTATATTGCCGTTGGCAAACTAAATTTAAATAAGACAAAGAAAATTTTAAAAGGTATTTTTAGAGGATGTAAAATATCTGCATGTAAATTAATTGGAGGTGAAACAGCTGAGATGCCTGGAGTTTACCAGAATGATAAATTTGATTTAGCCGGATTTAGTGTTGGCATAGTTTCAAAAAAAAAAATCTTAGATAAAAAGAATGTTAAAAATAATGACATAGTTTTAGCAATACCTTCTAATGGAATTCATTCAAATGGTTTTTCATTAGTTAGGTCTGTATTTAAAAATAATGAAGTTTCTAATTATTTAAAAAAAGAAGTTCTTAAGCCTACGAAAATTTACACAAAAGAGATATTAAAATTAACAGATAAAAATCTTATTCATTCAGCGGCTCATATTACAGGAGGTGGTTTAGTTGAAAATTTGTTAAGGTCAGTACCTTCAGAATTAACTTTGAATATTGACCTTTCAAAAATTAAGGTAAAAAAAGTTTTTAAATGGTTGAAAAGTAAAAATATATCTGACTCAGAGATGATAAGAACTTTTAATTGTGGTGTTGGATTTTGTATAATTGTTTCGAAAAAAAATATTAAACGAATAAAAAAAGTATTTGAAAAAAAATTTAAGCCTTATGAAATTGGTTATATTTCAAAAAATAAAAATAAAGTTAATTTATATGGGTCTTTAAGATGGTAAAAAAGAAGACTTGTGTTTTTATATCAGGTCAGGGATCAAATCTAAAAAACCTTATTTACTACTCAAGAGATAGTAATTTTCCGATCAAAGTCAGTTTAGTAATATGTAATAATGAAAAGGCACCCGGTATAACATATGCCAAAAAATATAAAATACCATATATATTTATTAATACTAAAATTAAGAATTACGAAAATAAAATTTTATTAAATTTAAGAAAATATAAAATAAAATTTATTTGTCTCGCTGGATATATGAAAATTATCTCGGGAAACCTAATTAAAAATTACCAAAAAAAGATTATTAATATACATCCTTCTCTTCTTCCAAAGTTTAAGGGGCTTAATACTTACTCAAGAATGCTTAAAAATAAGGAAAAAGAGGCAGGCTGCACGGTACATTATGTTAATGAAAAATTAGATAGTGGAAGTACCATTCTTAAAAAAAAATTTTTTATTAATTCTTTTGACAATGAGAAAGTTTTAAAGAAAAAAACTCAAATATTAGAATATAGGGCTTTTCCTGAGGCAATTATCAAGATTTTTAGAAATGTTTAGTTTTTAAAAAAGAAATCTATTTCTTTTTTTGCGTTTTCTATTGAGTCAGAGCCATGAACAGAATTTTTATCAATTGAAATACCATATAATTTTCTTATAGTATTTTCACCCGCTTCTTTAGGATTAGTTGCTCCCATGAGTTTTCTATTAGTGGGTATCGCACTTTCACCTTCTAAAATCATAACAACTATAGGTCCTGATGAAAGGTACGCGCATAAGTCATTGTAAAAAGGTTTGGATTGGTGAACTTTATAAAATTCTGCTGCTTCATCTTTTGTTATATGAATTTTCTTAGTATCCTTAATTTTCAAATTATTTTGAGTAAAAATATTTTTTATTTCTTCAACTAAATTTCTTTCTACTGCATCTGGTTTTATTATTGATAAGGTTTGTTCTATTTTATTCATAATTTTCTTCTATTAACTGATTTAATAATCTCACTCCAAATCCAGTAGCTCCTCCTGAGTTAAGAGCTCCACCGTATTTTGAAAAAGCCATACCAGCAATGTCTAAGTGAGCCCAAGGAGTTTTGTTTATAATAAATCTTTGCAGAAATTGAGCTGCGGTTGTTGATCCTGCACCACCAACGTAATTTATATTTTGAACATCAGCATTTTTAGAGTTCATAAGTTTGTCATAGTTTTTATGAAGAGGCATTCTCCAAAGTTTCTCCTCGACTTTCTCACCAGCTTCTAAAATTTGTTTAGATAGTTTGTCATCGTTCGAAAAAAGACCGGCATATTCTGAACCCAAACAAACAATTATAGCACCAGTTAAAGTGGCTAAATCTACTATAAATTTTGGCTTAAATTTTTTCTCAGTAAAAGTTAACGCATCTGCTAAAACCAATCTTCCTTCGGCATCTGTGTTTAAAACTTCAATAGTTTTACCACTATACGATTTTACTATGTCGCCTGGTCTTTGTGCTATTCCACTTACCATATTCTCTACAAGACCTACAACACCCACAGCATTAATCTTTGCTTTTCTCAATGCTAAACTTTTCATTAAACCCACCACTGCAGCAGATCCGGCCATATCATATGTCATGTCCTCCATAAATCTCGCAGGCTTTAGAGAATATCCTCCAGTGTCAAATGTAACTCCCTTTCCAACAAATGCCATAGGTTTGGAATTATTTTTTGCTCCATTCCATTCCATCGTTACAAGATACGATCCTCTGACGCTTCCCATTCCTACACCAAGTAAGGCGTTCATTCCAAGTTTCTTTAATTTTTTTTTATCGTATATATTTATTTTTAATCCCACGCTCCTAAGTGAGTTTAACCTTTTTGCATACTCATCTGGATGTAAAATATTACCAGGCTCTGAAACCAAATCTCTTGCATAAAAAGTTCCTTCTTCTAAAGCTTTAAATTTTAATTGAACTTGGGCGGTAGGTTTATTTTTTTTCCCAATGATGTTAATAGAAATTGTTCTTGTTTCTTTTTTGGTTTTATATTTTTTGAACTCGTATGATTTTAATTTCAAACCATGGAGAAAATGACCAATAAAATTATTATATTTATTATTTACACTATCTGTGTTTAAAAAATATTCACTATTTTTTCCATAATTTATTCTTCCGTAAAATTCAGCCCCTAAATTTTCTATATCTGATGACTTTAAATTCGATTTAATAGATATAAGCACTATTTTTTTTTTTGAATTTAATTCAAATACAAGTAAGTTTTTTTTTAAATCACTAGATTTAAGTAAATCATTTATGTATGAAAATTCTGAATTAGATAGGTCTTTTTTAAGATTGCTAATATTGAATTTTTCGTTAGAAAATAAAACGAGATTTGCTGAAGATTTGCTAATCGTTTTTCCAGAATAATTTATTTTTACAGACATAATTTATTTATAATTCTCCAAATTGGGCTGAATGGTATATATGATCAAATATATTAGATTTCAACGTAAAATTTACCATAATTAAACCATTGATTGAATTTATTAAATGAATGCATTATCTATATACAAAATACAACAATGCTTCAAAATAAAATTTATTTAAACTATTTAAAAGAAATATTCCAAACTTTTTTTGCAATATTGTTTGGATTAACTCTGATAGCTTTAACTGTAAGGGCTGTAAGTTTTTTAGATTTAATCGTCGAAAATGGCTACCCGATAAATGTGTATTTTCAGTATTCTTTTTTAAACCTTTTTGGCATTGCGACAAAATTCATTCCATTTTCTTTTCTTCTATCAATAACAATTTTTATTGGAAAACATATTAATGACAAGGAGTTGATTATATTGTGGAGCTCTGGAGTTAATAAAATTTCTTTAGTAAATTTATTTTTATTTGTTTCTATTTTAATTTTTATTCTAAATTTAATAATTTCTTCAATTTTAGCTCCCTACACGCTCTATAAATCAAGATTGCTTTTAAGTGACGAACAAATAAATTCTATTCTGCCTGCAGTCAGAATACAACAATTTAGTGATACATTTAAGGGATTAACTTTTATTGTATCAAAAAAGAAGAATAATGAAGTTCAGGACATCTTCTTACATGATGGTGGAGGTAATCTTAAAAATTTATCTCCAGATATTAATGACTCATCTGTAACAACAATTATTGCAAAAAGTGGATATATTGATAAGACAAAATTTTTTTTATTTGATGGTCAATTAATTTCTACGAAAATAAATGGAGATAAAAATGATGTAATAAAATTTGAACAAATGAATTTGGACATGGGGGATTTGAACACAACAACAATTAAAAAACCTAAAATACAAGAAACATCAACATTAAAATTACTTGATTGTTTCATTACAAAAAAATTAGATAAATTCTGTAATGAAAATGCAAAAAAAGAGATGACATCGATATTAAATAGAAGAATGGTAATGCCTTTTTACATCCCTGTAATTGCATTGATCTCTTCATTGCTTCTAATAAATTCTAACAGTAAACTTTTAAATCGTTCTTTAGTATTTGGTTACGGATTTGTATTATTAATATTTGCTGAAATGATTGTAAGATATACAGGCTTATATAGTTTAGTGAGGATTAGTTTTTTAATTATTCCGATTTTTCTGATTATTTTCTTTTACCTTTTCTTAAATTATAAATTTTCTCAAAAAGAGTTAATCAATGAATAACGTTATCACAAAATATCTTTTAAAAAATTTTTTAAAGTCAATTTTTATGTGGGTTTCAATATTTTATTGTTTTGGTGTAATTTTAAGTCTTTTTGAAGAAATAGAGTTCTTTAAAAATCTTGAGGTAAGTTTATTAAAGCCATTACTTCTAACAAGTATTTCTGTGCCTGGTATTATTGTAAAAATTTTACCTTTTATAATTTTTATTTCAAGTATGTGGTTTATGATTAAAATTAGAAATAATAAAGACTTACTAACAATTAAAGTTTTTGGGTACTCTAATTTAAAAATTTTTTTTATGCTCGCATTCACATCGTTTTTTTTAGGATGGCTAATACTATTTTTTATTAACCCAATAACGTCTTCCATGTCAAAATATTATGAAAAAACAAAATCAAATTATGCAAGAGATATTGATCATCTTGTTACATTTAATAAAAACGGTTTATGGATCAAAGAAAATATAAATATTGATGAAACAAGAATAATATCTGCTGTAAAAATTGAAGGCTTTAATTTGCATGATGTTACTATTTTTCGTTTAGACCAAAACTATAAGGTAAAGAAAAAAATTATTTCAAAAATAGTAAACGTTGAAAATAATGAGTGGATATTAAATAAAGTGAAGATTTTAGACTTGAAAGATGGACTTTTTGATAAGCAAGAAATCGAAACTTATAAAATTACCTCTATTTATAATCTTGAAAAAATAACCACTTTATTTAAAAATTTTGATACACTGCCCTTTTTAGATATTCTATTAAATTATGACCACTTAATAGAAAATGGTTACAATAAAAAATTATTAAATGAAAATTTAAATTCCTGGTTATCTTTTCCATTTTTTCTATTTATGATGACTGCTATCGCTGCTGTTCTTACGATGGGGACTTTAAAAAAATCAGACAATATTAAATTTATTATGGTAGGAATTATTTTATGTATCACAGTTTTTTATTTAAAAGATCTTTCTAAAGCTCTAGGTCAAACAGACAGAATACCTTTAGTCTTATCTGTTTGGTCGCCTGTGATTGCATTAAGTTTTTTTTCATTTATAGGAGTCTTTCAAATAAATGAAAAATAAATTAATTACTATAATTTTATCAATTTTCTTTTGCTCAAATTTACATTCGCAAAATTTAAGCATTGAATCTGAAATAATAAGTTTAGATAAAAATAAAAACACCTCAATCTTTGAAAATAAGGTTAGTATAATAACTGAAACAGGTAAAAAAATTACCAGTGATTATGCGGAATATAACAAAGAGTTAGGTTATATAAAATTGAAAAATAATATTATAGCTACAGATGAAAAAAATAACATCATTAAGACTAATTTTGCGGAATATTTTGAGAATAAGCAAGTATTGAAAACCGAAGGATTTACTAAAGTAATTACATCTGAAAATTACACTATAGAAACTCAAGACGTAATAGTTGATAATATTAATAAAGTTATTAATTCAAAAAAAAAAACTAAAATTTACGATCAGAGTGGAAATGAAATCAATTTAGATAACTTTGATTATCAAATTAAAGAAAATATTTTCAAATCACTAGGGCTTGTTAAAGTCGTAGATACAAATAAAAACGTGTATGAATTTTCTCAAATTTACATCGATACAAAAAAAAAGGAAATATTAGGAACCGATATTAAAGCTTTTTTAAATTCCGAAGATTTCAAAATTAATTCAAAAAATAAACCAAGAATATTTGCAAATACTGCTAGTTTAGATCAAAAAAACAGAGCATTTGAAAAAAGTATTTTTACATTATGTGCTTATCGAGAAAATGATAAATGTCCACCTTGGTCAATTCAATCGACAAAAATGCTACATGATAATAAAAAAAAAACAATTTATTATGATAATGCAATAATTAAAATTTATGATATTCCAATTTTTTATTTACCAAGATTATCTCATCCAGACCCGACTGTTGATAGAAGATCAGGATTCCTTGTACCGTCTATTTACGACTCGAAAAATTTAGGAGCAGGTTTATCAATTCCATATTTTTTTGATTTGGGTAAAGACAAAAATTTTACCTTAACAAATAGGTTGTACACATCAGAAAATCCTTTGCTTTTAGGTGAGTTCCATCAAGTTTTTAAAAACTCTAGTTTACTTGCAGATTTTGGTTATACCCAGGGTTATAAAAAAACTTCTTCAACCAAAAAATCTGGAGACAAGTCTCATTTTTTTGCTAAATATTTGAAAAATTTTTCTGGAAGTAATGGTTCTGAAAATTCTTTTGGTTTATCAGTTCAACATGTTTCGAATGATAAATACTTAAAACTTTATAAAATAGAATCAAATTTAATAGATTTTAATCAAGATACCATAGAAAGTTCATTAGATTTTACTCATGAAAACGAAGATGTTTTTTTCGGAATTAATGCAACCGTTTTTGAGTCTTTAAAAGATAGTTATAACGATAAATACGAGTATATTTTACCTGATGCTACATTGAATAAAAATTTATTTAATAATGAACAAATCGGAAACTTAGATCTTCAAACAAATATTAAAGTTCATAATTATGACACTAATAAATTAACAAGTTTTTTTGTTAATGATTTCAATTGGACCTCAAAAGATATGTTTTTAAACAATGGATTAAATTCTAATTTTTTGGGAAACTTAAGAAATATCAATTATGAAGCTAAAAATATAGATCTTTATAAAAAAGATCAAACTAGTGAACTTTTTGGTGCGTTAGGGTTAAGCACAAAGCTTAATCTTGAAAAAGAAAATGGTCTAAAAAAACATTCTTTTGTACCTAAAATGCTTCTTAGATTTTCACCAGGTGGCATGAGAAAAGAAGACAGTGGATCAAGGCTTACTCCGAGTAATGCTTTTAATCTTAATAAACTTGATAACCTTTACAATTACGAGACAGGCTTATCAACAACTTTAGGTTTTGATTATAAAACGAAAAATAAAAATATTGATGAATTAGATTTCTCAATAGCTCAAGTTATTAACGAGAAAGAAAATAAAAAAATGGCTAGCAAAACTAGCTTAGATGAAAAATTATCAGATTTGGTAGGATCCGCTTCCTATAAACCAAATGAAATAAGTAGTTTAAATTTTAATTTTGCTATTGATCAAAATTATAAAGATTTAAATTATAGTGATATTGGGACTAATATTAATTTAGATCCAATAAGTTTTGACTTTAATTATCTAATTGAGAACAAACACATTGGAGATCAAGATTATTTCAAAACCAAAATTAAAGTAAAGAATAAAGATAACGGGTTATTGTCTTTCGAAACAAAACGTAATTTAATTACAAATTCATCTGAGTTCTATGATTTAAGCTATGAGTATATTAATGACTGTTTAAGAGCTGGCTTAGTTTATAGAAGGGAATTTTATAACGACTCAGAACTTGAGCCTGAAAATTCTTTAATGTTTAAAGTAACATTATCTACATTTGGAACTGTTAACTCACCAAACTTTAGTAAATGATAAATAAAAAAATATTTGTTTCGATTCAATTAATATTATTGTTGTTCACTACAAACTTGGCGAGTGAAATAGGTAATAAAATAGTTGTCAAAGTTGAGAATGAAGTCATTACCTCATACGAAGTAAAGAATAAAATTTTAACTACATTATTTTTAGCAAATCAAGAAATTAACCAATCAAATGTAAATAATTATAAAAAATCAGCTGTAGATTTATTGATACAAGATAAGTTGAAAATAATAGAATTGAATAAGTATAAAATGAAAAGTAATGATATAATGACAAATGAGTATTTAAACTCTATCTCTTCAAATAATATAGTTGGTTTAGTTGATAGATTTAAAAAAAATGGCTTGAGTTTTGACTTATATAAGAAAGAAATTGAGACACATCTTATGTGGCAAGAGTTAATTTTTAAACTATACACAAATAAAATAAATATTGACGAAAATGTCATAGAAAATGAATTAAAAAATTTTTTGAAAAAACAATCTTTTGTTAAAGAATTTAAAATTTCAGAGATTGAAATAATGATCAATAATGACGAAAATGACAAAAAAAGAATAAAAGAAATTCAAGAGGAGATTTCTAATAATGGTTTTTCAAGTGCAGCTATAAAATATAGTATATCTTCAACATCTCAAAATTCTGGCAATTTAGGTTGGCTAAATTCAAAATCACTATCAAAAAAAATTAGTAAAATTATATCTTCAATGAGCATTGGAGAAATCTCAAAACCGATTAAGAGAAATAATAGTATATTATTTTTAAAACTTGAAGACATCAAGGAAACTAAAATCAATAATCTGAATAATAATGAATTAAGAAATAAAATCATTAATCAAAAAAAAAATGAACTTTATAATCTCTACTCAAAAAGTCATTTATCAAAATTAAGAAATACTAGTTTTATAGAGTATAAATGAAAAAAAAAATAATTATTATTAGTGGAGATCCAAACAGTATAAACTCTGAAATAATTTATAAAAGTTGGAAAAAGTTAAACCCTGCTGTTAAAAAAAACATATATATAATCTCTAGTTATGACTTATTAAAAAAACAATTTAGAATACTTAAATATAAAATCAGATTAAAAAAGGTGAAGAATATTAATGAGTTAAGAAACAATAGTGATTTAAAAATAATTGATATTGATCTAAAATTTAAAAACCCTTTTAATGTGGCTCGTAAACCTGCCTCTAGATTTATTTTAAAATCACTTAATTTAGGTCACAAACTTTCATTAGATAAAAAAAACGTTTTTGGACTAATTAATTGTTCAATAGATAAAAATCTTTTAAAAAATAAATTTATGGGTGTAACAGAATACTTGGCTAATAAATGTAAAATTAAAAGAGATACTGAAGTAATGTTAATTAGTAATGAAAAATTATCTGTATCCCCAATAACCACTCATTTAGATATTTATAAAATTGCACGAAAATTAAACACATCTTCAATAATTAAAAAAATAAAAATAATTAATTTATGGTTTAAAAAAAATCTCAAAAGGAGACCAATCATAGCAGTTTTAGGATTAAATCCTCACAACGCTGAAATGAAAAAAAACTCTGAGGAGAGAAAAATAATTTTACCCTCTATATTAAAACTTAAAAAACAAGGAATAAAAGTAGAAGGACCTTTAGTTGCAGATACGATTTTTATGAATAATTATAAAAATTTTGATGTAATAGTTGGAATGTACCATGACCAAGTCATAGCTCCCTTTAAAACTATATATAAGTTTAATGCAGTAAATTTAACACTTGGTCTTAAATATTTAAGAGTTTCACCTGATCATGGCACTGCTACAAATATTATATCTAAAAATAAAGCTAATCCCTATAGTTTAATAAAGTGTATCAACACTTTAATAAAATTTGGATGAAAAAATTTTTTAAAAAGTCACTGGGACAAAACTTTTTAATTGATAAAAATATAATTAAAAAAATAGTAAATCTAGTTGATATAAAAAGAAAAAATGTAATTGAAATTGGGCCAGGAGATGGAGCATTAACAGACGAAATAATAAAAAAAAAACCTAAACAATTAATTTTATTTGAAAAAGACTCTAAGTTAGTAGAAAAATTAAAACTAAAATATTTATGTAATAAATCTATAAAGATATATCAGTCAGATATTCTAAAATTTGATATTGAAAAAAAAATAAATAAAAATACAGTAGTTTTTGGTAATTTACCTTACAATATTTCCTCACAAATATTAGTTAAATTTTTAAAATTTAAAAAATGGCCGCCAAAGTTTTGTGATATAATATTTATGTTTCAAAGAGAACTTGGGGAAAAAGTCATATGCAAGTTTCCCTCCAAAAACTATGGAAGAATATCAATTCTAACTAATTACAGATTAGAAATTCTAAACAAATTTTATATCTCTCCAAACTGTTTTTTTCCAAAGCCCAAAGTAAATTCAATGATTATTCATTTCTTTCCTAAAAAGAAAAATCTAAAGAATATAAATATTGATAATCTTGAAAAAGTTACAAATATTATCTTTTCAAACAAAAGAAAAATGATAAATAAAAATATAAAAAAAATAATTTCTTATCAAAAGATTAAAACTATACCAGATTTAAATATCAAGCACAGGCCTACAGAAATAAGACCTGAAATTTATTACAAAATTACTGAACTATTTGAGAAGGATTAATTTTTTTATAATTTACAATTATATCTTCTATTTGTTTAAAACAAATATCTAAATTTTTGTTAATTATTACATAATCGTAGTCATTCCAATGTTTAATGTCCTCGTCAAATGAATTGAATCTTTTATCGACCTCCTCCATCGTGTTCTGATTTCTTTTTAGAAGTCTTTTTTTTAATTCTTCTTTGCTATCAGCTATTAGAAATATTTTTATCATGTTTAAATTTTTAAATTTTGAAAGCTGTTTTGTTCCTTGCCAGTCAATATCAAAAATAATATCATTTTTAATAATTGTCTCATCTACACTTTTTTTTAACGTTCCATAAAAATTTTCAAATATTTTTGCGTACTCATAAAATAAATTTTTTTCAACTAGATCCATAAATTTAGTGCGTGAAATGAAATGATAATCGACACCGTCTACTTCGTTTGATCTTGGCGATCTTGTAGTGTGTGAAACTGAAATCTTAAATGAATTGTATTTTTGTTGAATTTTTTTTGTTAACGTAGTTTTTCCTACTCCTGATGGAGAAGATAAAACAACCATGATATTTTCACTATCATGTTTCATTAGAAGTTTTGTTTAGCTCTTTTTACTTTCAATAAACTTAATAGCATCTCCAACAGTTAAAATTTTTTCTGCTTCGCTATCTGAAATTTCTGAACCAAATTCTTCCTCAAAAGCCATAACCAATTCTACAGTATCTAAGCTATCTGCTCCTAGATCGTCAATGAAACTAGCTTCTTCTGTCACTTTCTCCTCTTCGATACCTAAATGGTCTGCAACAATTTTTTTTATTTTTTGTTTAATTTCGTCTGACATGAATTCCTTTCTTGCTATATGATTTCTTAATAGATTATTAAACAGAATTGTCAAGCCATATACATTCCGCCATTAACATGTATCGTCTCACCATTAATATATTTTGATAAGTCAGACGCTAAAAATGCTACGCAATTTGAAACATCTTCCCCTGTTCCAAGGTTGCCTGATGGGATCTTGCTTATTAGCGATTTTTTAAATTCCTCATTTATTTTTTCTGTCATTTCGGTATTGATAAATCCTGGCGAAACACAATTAATATTAATATTTTTTTTTGCATACTCTATTGCTAGGCTTTTTGAAAAAGCTACTATTCCTGCTTTCGAGGCAGAATAATTGGCCTGACCCAAATTACCAGTATGACCAACAATAGAGGTAATATTAATTATTTTACCATATCTTTTTTTAAGCATCTTTTTAATAGCAGATTTGCACATTAAAAAAGTTGAAGTAAGATTTATATCTAAAACTTTTTTCCAATTTTCCTCTGTTAATCTTATTGATAAATTGTCTAAAGTTATTCCAGCATTGTTAACTAATATATCCAAGCCTTTTAATTTTTTTTCTACGTTATTTACGAATTCTTCAATTTCTTTATGATCATCTAGTTTAAATTTTTCAACGTGAATATTTGAAAATTTTTTTTTTAGAGATGCAAGTTTTTCTTCATTAGTACCGGTAGCGACTATATCTGTTTCAAGGTTATAAAATTTTTCTACAAGACAATTTCCAATACCCCCCGTAGCACCGGTAATTAAAATTTTTTTATTTTTTAAATTCATTATTCAAATTTTTAATATCAGCTATTGAGTTAATTGAAAAGCAATTAACATCTTTTATTGTCCTTTTAACCATCCCTGTTAAAACTTTACCAGGCCCTATTTCAACAAAACTCGGTTGATTTTCTTTTGACATTTTTACAATAGACTCTCGCCATCTTACGCAAGAGTAAATTTGTTTAATTAATAATTCTTTAATTTTTTCAGGTTCGCTTATTGGCTCAGCTGTCACATTGCTAATTATTTCGTGGATTGGTTTTTTAAAATTTGTATTATTAATTTTTTTAATCATATCCTCAGCAGCTGGTTTCATTAAAGAACAATGAAATGGTGCGCTAACTTTTAATGGTATAGATTTAATTTTTTTTTCTTTTAATTTTATTTGAAATAGCTCTACACTTTCTTTATCACCGCTAACAATTACTTGGCCTTCAGCATTATCGTTTGCTATTTCACAAATGCCTTTATCTTTGATATTTGACACTAACAGTTCTTTTATTGTTTCAATTTTTGTGCCAAGAATAGCTATCATGCTTCCTTTTCCGATAGGAACTGCTTCTTGCATGGCTTTACCTCTTTGTTGAAGCAGATATAAAGCATCTTCAAATTCTAAAGATTCAGAGCATACTAGTGCACTATACTCTCCTAAAGAATGACCGGCAAAATATTTAAATTTGGAAAAATCAAAGCTGAATTCTTCTTCAAGAACTTTAAAAATTGAATAACTTACAGTCAAAATTGCAGGTTGAGTATTTTGGGTTAATTGTAATTGATCTGATGGACCCTCAAGGATTAATTTTGTTAAAGGAAAGTTAAGTCTTTCATCTGCTTTTTTAAAAACAGTTTTTATACTGTCAAAACTATTGTAAAACTCAGATCCCATCCCAACTATCTGCGATCCCTGTCCGGGGAATAATAAAGAGCTCATTTTATTTAAATTTAGTTCTAAAATATTAGTATTGCTATAACTATTTATTATAGTATAAACCAGATTTTATAAATAAATATTAAACCTAAGTTAATACAATAAATATGGCATTTTACGAAAACACTATTATAGCAAAACAAGATTTAGCTAAAAAAGATATAAAAGACATAAAAGATAAATATAGCGATTTAATCAACAAAACATCAGGCAAGGTCCTGAAAGTTGAAGACTGGGGCCTTTTAAGCTTAGCTAACAATATAAAAAACTATAAAAAGGGTTTTTATATTCATTACAAGTTTCAGGGAAATAAAGAAACTTTGCTCGAGATTGGAAAAAAAATTAAATTAGATAGATCTATTGTGCGAAATTTAGTGGTAAAATATAAAAAATTGGACATAAAGACAGAATATTTTAAAAACCAAGATTAAAATAATGAAAAGAAAAAATAAAAAGTTTCAAAAGAAAAATTTTAATTCACTAAACAAACTTAGTCTTTTTCAGAAAAATGATGGTAGATTTTCAAAAAGATGTCCGCTTTCAGTTAAAAATGCACCAGTCGTAGATTATAAGAATATAAGTTTATTAAAAAAATATGTTTCAGATAACGGTAAAATTGTTTCATCAAAAATTACTTCTGTTTCTTTTGGTAAACAAAAAAAATTAACCAGAGAGATAAAAAAAGCAAAAATTTTAGGTTTGTTATAATATGGAAATAATATTGTTAGAAAATATCCTTAATTTAGGAAATATTGGAGATAAAGTAACAGTAAAAAATGGTTACGGAAGAAACTTTCTTTTAAAACAAGGTAAAGCTCTAAGATTTAATAAGGAAAATCAAGAATTAGTGAGTAAAAAGAAAGATGAATTAAACAAAAAAAATACAGAAATAAAAAACAAATTTAAAGAAATAGCTAAATTGGTTAATAACAAAACTTTTTCCTTAACCAAAGAAAGCAAAGAGAATGGTGATTTATATGGCTCTGTAAAACCGAAAGAAATTTCAAATTTAATAAAAGATCAAGCTAAAGCTGAAGTCAGCCCATCTCAAATAATTTTAAAAGATGAATTAAATAAGATAGGATTATTTAAAGCTTCTGTAAACTTCCATTCGGAGGTGAAAGCAAACATTTCTATCAAGATAAATAAAATACAATCTAAATAACTTCTCCACAGAGCAAAAAAAAAGTGTGTAACTTTTTTCTTTAATGCTAGTGACTTTCTCATAATATGGTGGAGTGAAAGAAATTAAATCAATTCAAAGTAGTACTGAAAACAAGCAACCATCAAATTTAGAGGCTGAACAAGCTCTGCTTGGATCTATAATGGTTAACAATGATATTATTGATGAGGTATCTTCAATTATAAATTCAAACATTTTTTATGATCCAGCTCATATAAAAATTTATGAGGTAATTGAAAGTTTAAATAACAAAGGAATGATCGCTAATCCTATAACGTTAAAAAATTTCTTTGAAAAAGATAATATGCTTAATGAAGTTGGAGGAACAGAATATTTAGTGAAACTTACTAGATTCTCAGGTTCAGTAAAACAAGCAATTGATTATGCTAAAATAATTCACGAAATGTATTTGAGAAGAGAGTTGGTTATGGTGTCCGATAAGTTATCAGCAGACACTTTAAATGCCAACTCTCAAGAAAAAAATGCAGAAAAGATTATTGAAGATACAGAAAAATCTCTTTACGATTTAGCGGAAAGAGGCAGTTTTTCACAATCAATTTTAAAATTTAATAAAGCTTTGGATGAGACAATCAAAATGGCGACATTGGCAATGCAAAGTGATCAAGGTATTGTCGGAGTTCCAACTGGGCTTACTGATTTAGACGAAAAATTAGGTGGTTTACATAAATCTGATTTAATTATTTTAGCGGGTAGACCTTCAATGGGTAAAACAGCTTTAGCCACTAATATCGCATTTTATGCTTCTCAACATATTTTAAGTCGTCAGGAAAAATCCTGTGTTGCTTTTTTTTCATTAGAAATGTCCTCAGAACAATTATCAACTAGAATTCTTTCTGAACAAGCTAGAATTAGGTCTGACGATATTAGACGTGGTAAAGTGACAGAAGAAGAAATAAATAGATATATTGAAACTTCCAGGAATATTTATAATTTGCCATTATATATTGATGAAACACCAGCAATAACTATTGCTGCTTTAAGTAATCGTGCTAGGAGAGTAAAAAGATTACACGGTCTAAGTTTGATTGTAGTGGACTATATACAGTTAATGCGTTCTAGTTTAAATAAAAATGAAGGAAGAGTTCAAGAAATTTCTGAAATAACTCAGGGTTTAAAAGCGCTAGCAAAAGAACTATCTGTACCAGTTTTAGCTTTATCACAATTATCTAGAGCAGTTGAACAAAGAGACGATAAACAGCCTCAGCTTGCTGATTTAAGAGAGTCGGGTTCCATTGAACAGGATGCAGATGTAGTAATGTTTGTTTATAGGGAGGCATATTACTTAGAGAGAAAACAACCAAAGCTAGGATCAATTGAACATGCTGAATGGCAATCAAAAATGAATGATGTTAATGGTTTAGCAGATATAATTCTCGGTAAACAAAGACACGGACCAACGGGTACAGTCAAAGTAGAGTTTGAAGGAATTTACACAAAATTCAAAGATTTAAGCAACAATTAAGTTCAGTTTTCTCTTTAGTTATAAAAAAATTAAGATATATGTGAAATATTCTCATGTTTGCTTATATTTATAAAAAAGTCATAATAGATTTTTCAAAAATAACATTAGTTTTTTTAACAGCTTTAATAATTTTTTCACTTTATCAATCAAAAAATTTTAATTTGGATGCTTCGTCCGATGCTCTTTTACTTGAGGGAGATCCCGATCTTAAA
>Ga0315315_10002439_pt1 | contig 17006 bp, 17 predicted proteins | sample M140m3416metaG_FD_203699 | JGI IMG/M metagenome (GOLD analysis project Ga0315315, IMG submission 203699) | Ammonia-oxidizing marine archaeal communities from Monterey Bay, California, United States - M1 40m 3416 | ecosystem: Environmental > Aquatic > Marine > Intertidal zone | place: USA... | reverse complement strand
TAATTGATTAGGACCTCTATTAGGTAAAATTCCAGTATCAGCTATGTGTTTTTTATAGCTTTCACCGTAGTTACCAACTTGCTCGATAATTCTTAAGCTCCACTCGTTATCTAAACCGAATGCTGAACCTAATTCACCTTCAGAACCTACTAATCTTTTGATTTGTGGGTTTTCAGAATCTTTTAGGCTTGAAGCGTTTGATGAATTAATACCATATTCTTCAGCTTCGATCATAGTATTTAGAGACCATCTTACGATATCTTCCCATACTGCATCCCCTTGTCTTACAACAGGACCTAATGGTTCTTTAGAAATCGTTTCTGGTAATACTTTATGCTCATCTGGATTTGACATTTTTGTTCTTTGTGCCGCTAAACCAGATTTGTCAGTTGTGTATGTATCACATCTTCCAGCATCATAAGCTTGAACAACTTCGTCTGCTTTTTCAAACGCAATTGGTTCGTAACTTATGTTTTTAGAGTTAAAGAAGTCTCTCATGTTAAGCTCGGTAGTTGTACCTGTGTTTGTACAAGCAGAAATACCATTTTTGAAATCATTCACAGAATTAATTCCAGAATTTTTTCTTACCATGAAACCTTGTCCATCATAAAAGTTTACACCAACGAAAGTTAAACCAATGTCAGCATCTCTTGATAATGTCCAAGTTGTGTTACGTGCAAGTACATCGATTTCACCTGATGTTAATGCCGTAAATCTTTCTTTAGCACTTAATGGAGTGTATTTAACTTTGTCAGCATCGCCTAAAACAGCAGCTGCAACAGCTCTACATACATCCACATCAATACCAGTCCAGTTACCAGATGCATCAGCATTTGAGAAACCAGGAAGACCTTGTGAAACACCACATTTCACAAAACCAGCTTTCTTAGTATTGTCTAATGTTTTTGATTTTTTTGAACCAGCTCCACCTCCGCCTTGGCCGCAAGCGACTAAAAGCAAAGAAGCAAATCCAATTAAAATCCAAGTTTTGATAGATTTGATCATATTAATGATTTCCTCTTTAGTTATTGTTAACAATATTTTTGAATTAAGAATTCAAAACGGGCGGATTATGATTCATTTTGGGTTAAAATACAAATTGAGAAAGATACTATATATGGTGTTGCTGGTACAAAATAAGCTAAATACGAAAATTTACAACTTAACTATCTTTTAAGACTAACAGTCATTTCATAAAGTCTGCTTAGTGTTCGTTTAAACGTTTCTTTGTGTAATTGTGATGAACCTAATTTTTCAAGATTTTTTTCGCAAGAGATAGTTAGCTCTATTTTTTTTTCATAAAATATATCAATCAAAGTAATAAATCTTAACTGTTGATTTGAATTTACATCATTAAAAACTGGGATATTCAAAATAAATACATGTTTACTAACATTAGCTAAATTAATGTAATCTTCGCTACCAAGTTTTTTATCACATAAATCATCAAAATTAAATTTAGCTATTCCTTCGTAAAAATTATCAATTAAAAACTTTCTCCCTTTAGTCTCAATATTTTGTGGTTCTCCTTTTTTATCTCTAGTTAAAATTCTAAAATTTTGATTTATTTTAAATGTAGTTTTTTCGTTAAGGGGATAGTAAATTCCTCTTACGTTTTCTAAGTTTTGTTTTCTATAATCGTCATCCAAAACTAGCTCTTTTGAAATAGAATTTTTTTTTATAATTTCGATAAATGGTAAAAACTGCTCTCTTTGAAGACCATCTTTGTAAAGGTCATTTAGTTTAATATTTGTAGTAATTATTATCTTAATATTTTCTTTAAAAATTACTTCAAATAATTTTCCTAAAATCATAGCATCAACGATATTAGTAACTTGAAATTCATCTAGATAAATCAAATCATATTTTTGTTTTAAGATTTTGACAAAATTTGTAATAGAATTATCATCTTTTTCTTTATGTCTATAATTGTGAAAATTAATCATAAATTCATTAAAATGCATTCTATTTTTTTTTATTTTAATATTGTTATAAAAGAAATTTAATAGCATTGTTTTTCCTACACCTACGCCACCATGTAAATAAAAACAAAGTCTCCTATCTTTTTTAAAAACGTTAAAAAAACTTTTTTTAATAGAAATGAAGTTTTCCAGTAAATTTATGATTTCTACTTGTTTAGGATTAATTTCAAATTGATTAGTTTTACAAAATCTTAAAAATGATTGTTGAAGGTTTTCATCCATTAATTTTACTTTAAAGATTTAAGTTTTTTTTCCCATGTTATAGAGCTTTTCACCATTAAGCTTAATTTTTTATACTTCGGTTTCCAGCTAATAAACTTGTACAATCTATCATTTGAAGCAATTATTTTTCCTAGATCTCCAGGTCTTTTTTTAACTTCTATAATTTTAATATTCTTATAAGCTTGTTTCTTAAATTCATTTGCAACTTGTTTAACTGATATACCTTGATTATAGCCACAGTTTAAGACTATAGATTTTTTTGCTATATCAATCTTATTCAAAACTTTTTCATGAATTTCAGCTATATCTGAAACATGGATAAAATCTCTAATACATGAACCGTCTTTTGTGTTGTAATTAGTGCCGTATATTTTTAAAACTGGATTTTTTTTAATAATTTGTGTCGAAAAATTTTTAAATAAATGATCACTTATGTTAATTAAACCATACTTACCCGAAGGACTTGAGCCAACAATATTGAAATATCTTAATATTCCAAAATTAATTCTTAGTTTTTTACATTTTGATTTTATTAAATTTTCAGCTCTTAATTTTGTTTTTCCATAAACGCTTTTAGGTTTAACTGGTGAATTTTCAGTAACTCTGTACATTCCGTCTTTGTAAACAGCTGCAGTTGATGAAAATAAAAAATTTTTAACTTTAGTGCCTTTTATTGAACTTAAAATACTCTCAGTGCCTTTGACATTATTTTTAAAATATTTTTTTGGTTGTTTTTCTCCTTCACCAATAATCAAGTTTGCAGCTAAATGTATGATTGAGTCGATATCATTTTTAATAATAATATCTCTCAATTTTTTTGTATCTATAATATTCGTTTTAAAAAATTTAGCCTTTTTATTAATTAATTTCTTATATCCGGTAGATAAATTATCTACGATGTAAATGTTTTTATTTTTTTTAACAAGAATTTCTACAACATGGGATCCAATATATCCTGCTCCACCTGTAACTAATACGTTGCTAATCATTCAAGTTTACTACTCACCTCTGCAAGTGATGGGCTAAATTATTTATTGTTAACATGTAAAGTTTTACAGAATTTATCATGTAGACCTTGCTTTTTTTTAGTGAAACCAATCATGAAATAACCTATTAATAAGATAATTCCAGAAAGCGATAAACAAAAATACCTTAACGTCGCTCTTCCTAAACTTATTCTTTTTAAATTTTGGTCTACAATTTTAATATTGCAAAGTTTTTGGCCAATAGTTGCTTGATGTTTAGAAGATTGCAATAAGCAAATATATGCCCATGAAATAATAATACCTATTATAGTGTCAAAGCTAGGGCCAAATTGAGTATCAAAGAATAAAAGCTGAAAAATAAATCCTGCAATAAAACCTAAAATTATTAAAATAATAAAGTCTGCTAACCCAGCTCCGAATCTTAACCAAAAACCCATGAAATATTTTCTAGATGGTAATTTTTTATATTTTAATTTTTTATAATTTAAATATGAAATTAAAGGTGCTAATCCGAAGTATACAAATAATATAAGAATAAACCAAAAGCCAATCATAAATTCTTATTACATTTCGGCATTAGATCGGCAAGAGTAAAATTTAAGATTTATTTTCGCATTATCAAGCTAGAACCGTTGATATTAGTGGCGCGCCCTGAAGGATTCGAACCTACGACCCTCGGTTTAGAAAACCGATGCTCTATCCAACTGAGCTAAGGGCGCAATTGAACTTTATATTTATTAAATTATATCACTTTTTATTAACTGGTCTAAGATAATTTTCAGCTTGTCGAATTAATTTCTCAGTGTCTAACGGTATACTATCTTCTTTTGACAGCTTAGTTTTAGAAACTATCTCTTGATTTTTATCTAATATTAATACTTCTTTATCCTTTTTTCTTTTTTCACTTAAAAGATCGATTTCTTCCATTGCTTTAAAAATATCGTCTAAGTCATTACTTTTATTCATGATTTAAAACAAACTAAATGATCAATAAATATTGGTGATTTAAGGCCAAATTTTTCACTTTTCTCATGTTGATGTATGTGATGGGAGTGTACAAAAACAGGTAAATGTTCACCAGATTTAGTTGCCAAAGTATAGATAAAATTTGTACCTCTAAATTTTCTATCTACTACTTCTAATTTTAATTTGCTTTCATCGTCGTGAATTAAATCTTCTGGCTGAAGGAGAAGTTTTACATTTGATCCAGAGGGAAATTTATTAAGTAATTTTCCTTTTATTTCGCCTAGTTCTTTATGCATAAGACTATGAATTGCGCATTCACTATCAATAACTTTTACATTAACAAAAACACCTTTGTTTAAAAAATTTGCCACCTCTAATGAGTTAGGTTCGTGATGAACATTATATGGTACATCATATTGTTTTAATTCTTGATTAAGTATAATTCCGCATTTGTCTGCCATTGAAAATGCCTCATAAGAGTCATGAGTTACTATAATTGTTGTTAAATTAATTCTTTTAAGAAGTTTTTTTACAGAGATTTGTATTTCCTCTTTTAAACTTTGATCTATATTGGAAAATGGTTCATCCAAAAGAAGCAAATCTGGTTTAGAAACCAAAGACCTGGCTAATGAAACTCTTTGTGCTTCTCCTGCGCTAATTTGATGAGGAAATTTATCTAAAATAGCTTCTATGTGTAAAATTTTAATAATCTCTTCGGCCTCTACTGATGCGCTGTTTCCATTTTTTCTTTTTTTTCCAAAATTTATATTATCGATCACTTTGTAATTAGGAAATAAGGAATTATCTTGAAATGATAATGCAACATTTCTTTCCTCAGGCTCTACATGAATTTCTTCTGAAGAAATGGTTTTTCCTTTTAAAATAATTTTTCCTTTGCTTAGTTTTTGCAAACCTGCTATTGTTCTTAGAATTGTAGTTTTTCCAATCCCTGAAGGCCCTAAAAGTGAAATAATTTCTCCTTGTTCTTTAATAATCAAATTTACATTGTTTACTTTATTTTTTTCACTAGCAGTAAAGTTGCCATTTTGAATTTCTAAAAATTTTTCAGACATTTTGGAATTATATTAGTTTTTTGTAGAAAGTATATATCTTGAAGAAAGTAAAATTAATATAGAGGACCAAAATATTAAGAATAGAGATGGTATTGCTGCCGCTTCTAGTAAATCTTGTGAAGCATAAATATATGCTTGTGTAGCAAATGTTTCAAAATTAAAAGGTCTTAGAATCAAAGTCATCGGCAATTCTTTTATCACCTCTAATGAAATTAGAAGCATGACTAAAATTATATTAGTTCTTAAATGAGGTATGTGTATCTTTGAAAATGTCCTTACTTTTGAATATCCTAAAAGGTATGCACTTTCATCTATTGAATTATTAATTTTTTCATAACTGGATTTAATTCCATTAAAAGATAAAGAAAAAAATCTAATAAAATATGCCAAGATTAGTCCAAAAATTGATCCTATAAAAATACCTTTTGAGCTTTTTATATTCAAATTTTCCGAAAGAATGTCACTTACATTAGAAAAAAAAGTAATGAAAGCTAAAGCTAATATAACACCAGGTATTGCATAACCAGAAACAGAAAAATTTGTAAGATAATTTAAAATTCTACTTTTTGAAACCCTGTCGCCGTAATTTATAAATAGAGAAACAAGCACTATAAATATACTTGCAAGTAATACTAAATACAGAGTGTTTAAATTTAAATTAATTATATTTAAGTCATGAAAATATTTTGGAAATTTTATTGCCCAATAAATCATTTGAGAAACTGGAAATAAGAAGCTTATAAATAATATAACTGAACAGATAATAAATGGAATTAGAGCTTTTTTCCCAATTAACTTAATCTTTGTAATTGGTTTAAATCCCCTACCTGGTTGATGATATCTTGCTTCTTTTCTAGAGTAAATCTCAATAGAAAAAAGAAAAAGAATAAACAGAAGAAGTATGAAAGAAATTTGGTTTGCGGTGTTTAAATCATCAAAAGAAAGCCATGAATTATAAATTCCTGTTGTCAAAGTATTTATACTAAAAAAAGATACTGTTCCAAAATCTGATAAGCATTCCATTGAAACTAATGCTAGTCCTGCTACGATAGCTGGTCTTGCAGAAGGTAAAATTATTTTAAAAAAAGTTTCCCTAGATGATAGACCTAAGTTTTTTCCAACCTCTATATAATTATTAGACTGATAATAAAATGATGCTCTTGTTAAAACATAAACATAAGGAAAAAGTGAAAATGAAATCGCTAAAGTAGCTCCCATAATCCCGTCGATTTTAGGAATAAATAAATTATAATTGTTTTCTCCAAACAAAAAAGTCAATATTGAAAATGCTGTCCCATAATTTTCAAAAAAAGCTATAATTGAAAATGCATAAATATACCCTGGAACAGCAAATGCTAAAATTAATGCCCAGCTAAAGAATTTTGAAAATGGAAATTCATAAAATGATAAAAAATAAGCTGAAATAACGCCTAAAAAAAAAGTAATTAGAATTACAAAAAATAATATTATTATAGAATTAAAAATATAGTCATAAAGAAAGGTATTTTTTAAGACTGAATAATAACTGCTTGTTTCACTAAAAAAACTTAAAAAAACAGTAATTATTGGAAGGGCAACAAATGAAGCAATAATTACTGAACTAAAAAACCAAATATTATATTTTGTCATTGTCGCCCTATATTAATTAATAACTACTTCCAACCTGCAGCTGTCATTACCTCTAAAGCATCTGCTTGTCTTTTTCCGTAATTAACAACTTTAGTTTTTAGATCTTGTTTAAAATCTAATCCCATATTCACCACAAGTGGGTGTGGAGACACTCCTTTTATCATAGGATATTCAAAAGTATTATTTACAATATGATTTTGAGCTTCCTCACTTAATAAGAACTCAACTAATTTTATTGCATTAGCTTTATTTGGCGCACCTTTAACAAGACCTGCTCCACTAATATTCATATGAGTTCCTCTTCCATCTTGATTAGGAAAGAAGGGTTTTACTTTTTTGGCAGCTGCTTGTTGCTCTGGGCCTTTTTTTCCAGAAAGCATTAGTGCCAAATAGTAAGTATTAGCCACAGCTATATCAGCTTCACCTGCAGCAACAGCAAGTATTTGAGCTCTGTCATTTCCTTTAGGAGATCTTGCCATATTAGAAACCATACCTTTTGACCAATCAGTTACTTTTCCTTTTCCATTATTTTTAATTAATGAGGCTACAAGTGATTGGTTGTAAATGTTGTTTGAAGCTCTTATTACCAGTCTACCTTTCCATTTAGGATCAGCTAAACCTTCATAAGTTAAACCTGACAGCTCTGCGCCACTTACTCTTTCTGGAGCAAAGTAAACAATTCTAGCTCTTTTTGCTATACCAGTCCATTTTGAAGTTCTAAAGTTGCTAGGAACAGCATCTTTAATTACTGAGCTTGTGAGACCTCCCTGAAGATTTGCTTCAAAAGCACCTAATCTTCCAGCATCTGCTGTTATGTAAAGGTCTGCTTTACTGTCTTTTCCTTCTTCAATTATTCTTTTTTCTAAAGCACCTGATTTTCCAGAAACTACATTAACTTTAATCCCTGTTTTTACCGTAAATTTTTCATATAGCTGGATATCAGAATCATAATGCCTAGCACTAAATATGTTTACTTCATTCGCAAATAAATTCCCAACGAACGCAACTAAAAATAGATAGCTAATTATTAACGTTTTTTTCATTATTTCTCCTTGTTATTGATAATGATTATCACTTACAATATATCGATAATGATTATCAATTGCAATAGTGACGCAGACAAAAAGCTTATTTTACCACTAATAGTTGATTAAAAGACTTAAAGTGAGTTATATGGCTCATGATTTCAATCAATCCAAAAAAATTTAAAGCTATTAAAAACAAAGCAATACCGAATCCACTACGACCGAAATTTAGAAATAAAACTCAAGCAAATATATATTTTCTTTCTCAAAGAAAAGTTCAAGGAGAAAAGAAAGATCAGTTTAAACAAAAGTTTAGAATGATAGCGATAATATCCATGGTTCTTATTGGTGGATATTTTTTATCTAATTAAATAATTTTAGTAGATACAGAACCTATTTTATCAATTTTAGCTTTATAAACTCCTTTGCCTAAAATTGGAACTACACCAACAGATGATCCAGTAAAAACAAAAAAGTTTTTATCAAATTTAATTTTATCTTTTTGAATTTTTTTTAAAACAAATTTTAAGGAGTTTAAAGGATCAATGTAAACTGTATTGGTGTTTCCATCAACAGATTGATCAATTTTTTTATTAGAAATATTTGTTTTTAAATTTTTAACATTTTGATTTTTGTATTTCTTTTTTGGACCTACAACGAATTTTACATTTGCTCCAAAATCAGAACAGAGATCACCTAAACTTTTAATTCCTTTTTTCTTTTGCCTATAGCCAACTACCTCAATACACGGTGCTATATAAGTAATAAATTTTCTTATGTTATTTTTTGTTACTCTCTGATTAGAATTAAAAAAGGTTTTTTTTATCAAATAACAAACTTCTAATTCAATTCCTAAAGTGAATTTATTTATTTTGACACTTTTTTTATTATCTAACACATTATGTTTATACACTGATGCATAAAAGGGTTCTTTTTCTTTTAATTTTTTTAATACTGGAATTGCAGTTCCTGCAGCTTTAAATCCAATAATAGGTTTGTTAATTTTACTTTCACAGAGTTTTCTGAAATTTTGTGCGTTAGATAGTTTTTTTGTATATTTTTTTGGTAAAGGAGAAATTATTTTATTTTTAAGAAATGCATTAACAATTTTATTCGCATATTTATTATCATTTTTACTCATTAAACTTCATCTCCTAAATAAATGCCTAATGATAAAGCAGTTTCCACGAGAGAATCTTTTCTTTCAACATTTTTGTAAGTATTAATTCCCTCGTCAATAGGAACATCAACTACTCTTCTATCTCTCCATGCAACCATACGATCGAATTTTTTCTGGTTTAATAAATCTACCGCATAAACACCAAACGCACTAGCTAAAATTCTATCACTCGCTGTTGGCGATGCTCCTCTTTGAACATGGCCTAAGGCTGTTACTCTACACTCAGTTTCAGTTTTTTTCATAAGTTCTGAAGCAATGTAGTCTCCTATTCCACCTAATCTTTTTTCACCATCCATATATTTATGCATTACAGTTGATCCATCTTCTTTTTTTACAGCTTCTGCAACTACAATAAGAGAATGCTGTATGTCATGTTTTTTCATTTCATTTAATTTTTTTATTATTCCATCAGTTGAATATTTGATCTCTGGTATTAAAATAACATCTGCACCACCTGCAATACCTGCGTTCAATGCTATATGTCCCGCATCTCTTCCCATTACCTCTAAAATCATTGCTCTCCGATGACTTGCTGCTGTTGATTGTAAATTATCTAGAGCTTGAGTTGCTACATCTACAGCTGTATGAAATCCAATCGAACTTTCTGTGGCTCCTACATCATTATCAATTGTCTTTGGAATAGCTACAATTTTCATATCACCTTCTTTTGCAAGTTTTTTTAAGATTTGCATACTACCATCTCCACCGATAATAATTAAACCATCAAGTTTCATTAGATGATAACCTTCGATTATTTCTTTTGATTTATCTATATATTTCCCGTCTTTAGTGGGAAATTTAAAGGGGTTTCCTTTATTAGTAGAGCCCAAAAAAGTACCGCCTTGCCTTAATAAGTAACCTTCGAAGGTTTTATGAGTTAATTGAACTACCGCTACAGGTCTTTGCATCAAACCAGCTGTTCCGTCCTTAATTCCAAAAACATCCATATTGTATTTGTTTTTTGCTCTGTAAAAAATAGATCTAATTGCTGCGTTTAAGCCGCCACAGTCCCCTCCACTAGTTAGTATTCCAATTTTTTTAGTACTCATAATTAATTAGTGTTAAATATTTTTTTTTGAGGCAAGTAATGTTATAACACAATAATTTCATAATGGAAAAAAAAGCCAAAATTATAGCAACATTAGGACCAGCAATTTATAGTGAAACTAAGCTAAAACAACTCGTCAAATTAGGAGTTGATGCTTTTAGAATTAATTTTAGCCACGAAACAAATATTGTTTCTTCAATTGTTAATAGAATAAGAAAAGTTGAAAGGAATACAGATAAAAAGATTGCTCTTATAGCTGATTTACAAGGTGTAAAGCTTCGAGTTGGTAAAATTAAAGAAAATGTTAAAAAAATTAAATTTAATCAAAAATTTACCTTCGATGCAAAAAAAGATTTAGGTGACCAAGATAGAATATGCTTTCCTTATCCAAAAATTTTAAAAAGATTAAAAAAAGGTAATAAAATTTTAATTGATGACGGAAAGTATACGTTTGTGGTAACCGGTAAAAAAGGAACTTCAGTTAAAACATTATGTAAAAGTCAAAACTGTTTGATGAGAAATAATAAGAGTGTTCATATTCCCAATTTCGACATTGCATACAACAAATTAACATTAAAAGATAAAAAAGATATCAAAACTGCAGTTAAGCTTGGGTGTAATTGGATTGCTCTATCTTACTTACAAAATGAAAAGCTGATACTTGAAGCTAGAAAACTTATTAAAAAAGATATGGGAATTATTTCTAAAATTGAAAACAAACATGCTCTTAAAAACATAAATAAAATTATAAAAGCAACTGACTCAATTATGATAGCTAGAGGAGATCTTGCTATAGATATTGGTCATAGCGAAGTTCCAAAAGTGCAGTTAAGTTTAATTAAAAAATGCTCTCAATTTTCAAAATCAGTAATTGTTGCCACTCAAATGCTTGAAAGTATGATTGAAAACAATACTGCAACACGAGCTGAGATTAATGATATTGCAACAGCTATCTTCCAAGGTGCAGATACAGTCATGCTATCAGCTGAAACTGCTATTGGTAAATTTTCAACTCAAGCTGTATCAACTATGACTGAGACTATCCTCTCAACAGAAAAATATAAAAGGGAGCATATTGAGGATTTTAAAAATTCTATTTTTTCAGATAACGACCCAGTTAAATCAATACTAAGATCAGTTAAAAATATTGCTTACAATCAAAATGTTAAAGCGATAATTGTTTTTTCTAATTCAGGAAAATCTGCGAAACTAGTTTCTGCTATGAGACCTGCTGCAAAGATTGTAACGATCTCACCAAACATAAGTGTTTGTAGACAAGTTTCTTTGTTGTGGGGTGTCCAATCGAAAAATAGTAGAGATGCAAATGGTTGGAAAGATATGATGTCTATTTCTAGAGAAATTATTAGAAAGTTAAAATTTATAAAGAAAAATGATTTTGTGGTAATTACTGCTGGCTTACCATTTGGTAAAGCTGGTATGACGAATATGATTAGACTTTATAAAGTAGGAACTTAATTAAATTAATCCAGCAATTTGAATTGCTGTGTCGCACATTCTATTAGAAAAACCCCACTCATTATCGTACCAAGAAAGAACTCTACTGAATTTTCCTTTTATAACTTGAGTTTGAGTTAAATCAAAAATTGAGCTGTGAGGATTGTGATTAAAATCTTTTGATACTAACGGAGCTGAATTTGTTGCTAAAATACCTTTAAGAGGACCGCTAGCAGCTTTGGTCATTGCGTCATTGATGCTTTCAGTTGTAACTTCTTTATTAGATACAAAAGTAAGATCTATTAATGATACATTAGGTGTTGGAACTCTTATTGCAGTACCGTCTAATTTTCCTTTTAAACTCGGTAGAACCAAGCTCATTGCTTTTGCTGCACCAGTTGAAGTAGGTATCATTGCATCCCCTGAAGCTCTTGCTCGTCTAAGGTCTTTGTGAAGAGTGTCTAATAATTTTTGATCACCAGTATAACTGTGAATAGTAGTCATGTATCCATATTCAATTCCAAAACTATTCTCTAAAACCATAGCTACTGGGGCCAAACAGTTTGTTGTGCATGATCCGTTTGAAATTATATTATGTTCTTTTTTAAGTTCTTTGCTGTTTACTCCTTGAACAACTGTAAAATCTACCTCTTTAGCAGGAGCAGAAATAATTACTTTTTTAGCCCCAGCTTCGATATGTTTAACTGCTGAAGCTTTATCTAAAAAGAGGCCTGTACACTCTAAAACAATATCAGCACCAATTTTACCCCATGGAAGTTTTGCAGGGTCTTTTTCTGCAAAAATTTTTATGTTTTGATCTCCTATTTGAAATCCTTCAGACGAAGTTTTTACTTCCTGAGTTAAAGTTCCGTGTGTGCTATCGAATTTTATTAAATGAGCATTAGCTTCAATAGAGCCGAGATCATTGATACCTACAACTTGAATTTTTCCTTTATAATTTTCTAAGAGGGCTCTTAAAATTAATCTGCCTATTCTGCCAAATCCATTTATTCCAACTTTGATCATTTTATACGTATTTAAATACAATCACAAAATATGCAATACAAATAATCGTTGCTATCCACAACATGCTACCTACAAGACCAAGCCATGCTAAATGAATAAAAGCGCTTCCTAATAATGATACAAAGAGTCTGTCTCCTCTTGTGGTGTCCAATCCTAAGATACCTCTCCTTGGAGATCCGCCTGGGACTTTCTTTTCCCAAAAATACATCACTGTTATACAAAACGCTATAAATATAAAAAAACTAGCTGTAGGCCAAGTCCAAGCCATCCAAGTTATAAAATCAAAATCAAATAGACCTTTTTCTTTTGGCTGACCAACGGTTGACCAACTAGATGCATATAGATTTGTAAACATTATACTCTCCCCATTGCAAATCCTTTGGCAATATAATTTCTTACAAAATAAATTACTACCGCACCGGGGATAATAGTTAAACTGCCAGCCGCTGCTAATAAACCAAGTTCATACCCTGAAGTACTGGAAGTTCTTGTCATAATTGCTGCGATTGGTTTTGCTATTGTAGCTGTAAGAGTTTTAGCTAATAATAACTCCACCCAAGAAAACATGAAACAGAAAAACATAGTAATACCTATTCCAGCAGCAATAGTAGGGATAAATATTTTAAAGAAAAACCGTCCAAATGAATAACCATCAACATATGCTGTTTCATCTAATTCTTTAGGCACTGCAGACATAAATCCCTCTAGGATCCAAACTGCTAGTGGAATGTTAAATAAACAGTGAGATAATGCGATAGCTATATGTGTATCAAATAGATTTACGGAAGAATAAAATTGAAAGAATGGTAGGGCAAATACAGCTGGTGGTGCCATTCTATTTGTAAGTAACCAAAAAAATAAATGTTTGTCTCCCAAAAATTTATATCTTGAAAAAGCATAAGCTGCTGGAAGAGCAGCAGATACAGAAATAATTGTATTAAAAACAGTATAAGTTATTGAATTTATATACCCCATATACCATGTGCTATCTGTAAATATTGTTTTATAATTATCTAAAGTAAAGTCTTTAGGCCATAAAGAATAAATATTTATAATTTCTGTTGTAGTTTTGAACGACATATTTAATAGCCAATAAATTGGAAGCATTAGAAAAACGATATAAATTGTAGGTACTAACCATTTAATTTTACTCATAATCTAGCCTCATCTCTCATCATTATGCTGTAAAAAATCCAACATATAAGAAGTACAATTAAAAAATAAATTAGCGACATTGCTGCAGCTGGGCCAAGATCAAATTGACCTAAAGCCATTTTAACTAAATCAAGTGATAGAAAATTCGTTGCATTTCCTGGTCCACCTCCCGTTAAAACAAAAGGCTCTGTATAAATCATAAAACTATCCATAAATCTTAAAAGAATAGCCAAAGTTAAAACTTTTTTCATTTTTGGTAATTCTATATATCTAAAAACATCCCATCTACTTGCACCGTCAATCTCAGCAGCCTGATAGTAAGCTGGCTGTATAGAATTTAGACCGGCATAAGATAATAAAACCACTAAAGAGGTCCAATGCCAAACATCCATTAATATGGTTGTAAACCATGCATCACCGCTCTGTTGAGTAAAATTATAATCAAAACCTAAGGTATTCAAGGAGTTACCTAAAAAACCAATATCTGGTAGAGCAAATATATTCCACATTGCTCCAACCACATTCCAAGGAATTAAAAGAGGCATCGACATTAAAATTAAACAAACAGGAACGCCCCAACCTTTTTTCGGCATAGTAAGAGCTATACCTATTCCTAATGGAAGCTGAATTAATAAAATTATAAAGGTAAATATTACTTGTCGTCCTAAAGACGCATGAAATCTCTCAGAGTGTAAAATTTCTTTAAACCATCTAGTTCCTTCCCAAGCAAAAACATTACTTCCAAAAGTTTCTTGAAAAGAATAGTTAACTACAGTCATCAATGGAACAGCAGCGTTAAACGCCACAAGTACAAAGACTGGAATAACAAAGAACCAAGCTTTCTGATTAAATGTTTTATTCATTATTCAATTATCCAATTATCTCCGTAAGCGTATGTATATTTTTGATCGAATGTGATATATGCACTCCCGCTAGGTATCTGTGTAGATGAGCTTGCTAAAATTTTAATATTTCCACTGTCACATTCGGTATCAATTACTTTATGTCTGCCTGTATCACTTACTCTTTTAACCTTAACAGATATACCGTTATCAGAAAAATTAACAAACTCAGGCCTAATTCCAACTTGTGTTTTATTAAAATTAGATTTTTTTAAACTAGTATTAGTAGGTAATATTTTTCCTTCAAAATTGATTTGACCATTTTTTATCTCACACGGAAGAATATTCATTCCAGGTGAACCAATAAAATGACCAACGAAAGTATGTTTTGGCTTTTCAAATAATTCCACTGGGGTGCCTGTCTGAACAATCTGGCCTTCGTGCATTACAACAACTTGATCAGCAAAAGTTAATGCTTCGATTTGATCGTGTGTGACATAAATCATTGTACGATTAATTTTTTGGTGTAATTCTTTAAGTTTAGATCTTAAAACCCATTTTAAATGTGGGTCAATTACAGTTAGTGGTTCATCAAACATAATTACGTTAACGTCCGATCTAACGAGACCTCTACCAAGAGAAATTTTTTGTTTTCCGTCTGCTGTTAAGCCAGATGCTTTGTTGTTCAAAGTAGAAGTAAGCTCTAACATTTCACCAATTTCTTTAACTTTGGTGTCAATTTCAGTTTCTGATAAGCCTCTATTTTTTAATGGAAATGCTAAATTATCGTACACTGTCATAGTGTCATAAATAACTGGAAACTGAAAGATTTGAGCAATATCTCTCTCGACAGGATTTAGTGTTGTAACATCTTTATCATTAAACAATACTTCACCTTTTGTTGGTTTTAGTAATCCAGAAATAATATTTAGTAATGTAGTTTTTCCACATCCAGATGGACCGAGTAGTGCGTAAGCGCCTCCATCTTTCCAATCAATATCTACTCCTCTTAAAGCCCAGTCTGAGTCATTATTTTGTTTTGTTAAATAGCTATGACTTAAATTATTTAAAGTGATTTTAGCCATAATTAACCAGCCTGTTGTTTTGATCAAAATATAAAAATTCATTAATATTCATGTGTAATTTTGTATCTTCACCAATGTTTTTTTGTTGGATACCATTAGAGAGAGAAACCCAATTTAAATTTCCATTCGTAAAATGAATTAAACTTTCTGAACCGCTAAGTTCAGAAATTAAGACTTTTCCATTTATTTCGACTGAGTTACTTCCTTCTTTATATGTAGTTATGTTGTGAGGTCTTATCCCTATTTTATATTTTCCATCTTTAATTTGTAATTTTGATTTCCATTCCACATTGTTGTCGGTCAATTTAAAAGTATCTCCGGTTTTTACTATTTCAGCTATATTCATAGGTGGATCGCTAAATACTTTTGCTGAAGTTAAATTTTCTGGCTTATTATAAACATCTAAGGTCTTGCCATATTGAATAACATTGCCTTCTAACAATGTTGCAGTATTCCCTCCTATCATTAAGGCATCTAAAGGTTCTGTAGTTGCATATACAACAATACAATCTCTGTCTTCAAATAATTTAGGTAATTCCTCTCTTAATTCTTCTCGAAGTTTAAAATCTAGGTTCGCTAAAGGTTCGTCTAATAATATTAGATCTGAATCTTTTACTAAAGCCCTTGCCAAAGCTGTTCTTTGTTGTTGACCTCCAGATAATTCATCAGGTTTTTTTTGTAACATTGCAGATAATTTAAGGAGCTCTGCAACTTTCCCAACTCTTTTTTTAATTTCATCTGTTTTGACTCCAGTAATTTTTAGAGGTGACGCTATGTTTTCAAATACTGTAAAATTTGGGTAATTGATAAACTGCTGATAAACCATTGAGCAATTTCTTTTCTGAACTTCTTTGCCTGTAACATTTTCACCATTAAACCAAATTTCTCCTGAAGTGGGTTTATCCAAGCCAGCCATAATCTGCATTAAAGTTGTTTTACCTGCTAGCGTTGATCCTAGTAATACGTTGATGGTGTTTTTTTCTAATTTAAGGTTTGTAGAATATACATGAGTTTCTATACCTACTTTTTTTTCAACATTTTTTAGTTCTAAACTCATATTTAAAAATTAAAATTTAGTTTTAAAAAAAGGGGACATTAAATGCCCCCTTTTTAAATTAGATTAACCTAAATTATTTCCAAGCGTCTTTAAATGCTACGGTTTTTCCTTTAGGTTTTTCGTCAACTTTAGCTTTTGGTGAACCTTTTTTATTTAACCAATAAGAAGCTTCTCTTGGTTTATTAAGTCTTGGTCCACATCCACCGTACGCGTTACTACCTTTGTCAGCAGCTTCCATACGAGACATTACTAAGTCCATCTCATCTGCAAGACGA
>Ga0315315_10002438_pt1 | contig 17015 bp, 12 predicted proteins | sample M140m3416metaG_FD_203699 | JGI IMG/M metagenome (GOLD analysis project Ga0315315, IMG submission 203699) | Ammonia-oxidizing marine archaeal communities from Monterey Bay, California, United States - M1 40m 3416 | ecosystem: Environmental > Aquatic > Marine > Intertidal zone | place: USA... | reverse complement strand
AGCTCTGCTGCTAGTGTATTTGTTGGTCCAACATGACCATCCCCTGTGCTTCTATTGGAAAAATGGAGATATGAGCCTGATAAATTAGAAGCATCAACAATGCTATGTTTTGATTGATAAATATATGTTGAGTCGCTAGAGCCGCTTAAATTTGCATTGATACTTCCTTCCATAAAAACACATTTTAGTTGGTTACAGGAAATGTTTAAGGTGAATTCACTTCTAGATTTATAGCTATTTATTTCTAGGTTGTTCTGAATAATTTCATCCCTGAAATTAATTTTTCCTGTTCCATATAGATTTAGGGTTTGAATATCGCTGAAGTGAATTATTATTGTATTTTGTATACTTTTATCTCTTATAAAATTACATCTATTTAGGTTTTTAATTTCGATCGCGGTATCGCTAGAATTTGTTTTGATAAATGAAACAAGATTGGAATATGATTCTATTTCGATATAGTTCAAATTATCTTGTATTAAAATGACATCTGCATCATCAAATATGTTGATGACCGATTTATTTGCTAATTCTCTTGTTTCAGAAACCACTTTTCCCGCTCCTTTCCAACAGGATCTCTCATTCGGTTTTTTACAACCAATCAACAGCAGTGTGGATATGATAATAATTCGAATCATTTTATTCTGTATTTGATGCCAAATTCAAATGCTTCTGCAACTGCCCAATGTGATTTCAATTGTAAGAGAATTTTTATTTTATTACTTAATTGATAATGAAATCCAAAGCGATGATAGATTAAGCTTTTCATATTCTGGTTAAAGAGATACACTCCCATATCGACAGCAAATGTTATTCTATCGAAATTTCGTTCATTACCTATAAATATTCCGCTTTGAAGAGGTGAAACTTCAAGAGGGATATGCGATCGATGTAAAATTCCAGGGTTGTAAGTGAAGTCAATCCCTCCTATAAAATTATTCTTAGCACTTTGTATATAGTTAATTCGATTACATAAATTGATGATAGGGTACTTCTCTCTGAGTGGACTAGGGTTTTCTCTAATCCCTCCGGACAATATAACTGAGTAGAGCCATTTTTGGTCAAGTACATAATCCGTGTCAAATAGTTTTTTTTCTTTTTTCGAAGCCGTTGTTTTTAGGTAAGAATATCCCACGTTTAATAATAGAAAGTTTATGCCAAGATTTGGAGTTTGATATGCACCATTTGAGAAATGACAAACCCCTATACCTAAATTCAGATGGTTGTTTGCAGATAGCGAAAATTCTTTATCGGCTCGAAACACAATTTTGGTATTGATATGACTTCCAATTACTATGTTTCTGTTATTTGTATTCGGATCAAATATTTTTTCGACATAACCTAAACCGATCCCTATTTTTAGCCTTATTCCATTTTCTTTTTTTGTTAATGGAAAAGAGGTAAATCCATTTAGGCCACATACTAATCCAATAACTTCTGGGTTTCCGGAATTTAATATGGAAGCGGTAAGTCCATATCTAATGGAATCTTTTTTTCTTTTTTCAATTGAAAATGCTAAACCGATTGATTTTCCTTGGATAAGGTAGTTTAGAGCAGGTTTATGGGGTATAAATTGACCCTGTTCAGAGCTGATTTGAAAAGCAATGGACTTTTCTTCTTGAGCAAATGAAAAGGTACTTCCGCTAATCAAAAAAAAACAGATGATTATATCTTTATACATGAACATTAGTGTAAAAGTACAAATTTGGAATATCTTGGGGCTAGTTATTATTATTGAATATTTATCTGATTTTCTACGATAAACCGTTTAAGGTATGCTGCTATATGGGCTTAGCGAGGCAGGTTTTTACAATGCAATGGGTTAAGTGGGTAGAAATAAATGTAGGAATAGCATTCGTATAAGAAGAGTTCCTTTTATCTTTAGCAAATACTATTTGAGATATGAACACAGTGGAACAAAAGTTAAAATCGTTTGAAAGGCTGCTCACTATTATGGATAAGTTGCGAGCAGAATGTCCTTGGGATAAAAAACAAACATTAGAATCTTTACGTTACCTAACGATTGAAGAAACCTACGAATTAGCTGACGCCATACTAGAAAAGGACATGGATGAAATAAAGGGGGAGTTAGGTGATTTAATGCTGCATATGGTGTTTTATTCGAAGATTGCTTCTGAGACGAATGACTTTGATGTAGCGGATGTGCTCAATACAGTATGTGATAAGTTAGTTGAACGTCACCCTCATATATATGGAGATGTAGTAGCTGATACAGAAGAGGAGGTCAAAGAAAATTGGGAGAAAATTAAATTGAAAAAGGGAAAAAAGTCGGTTCTTCAGGGAGTGCCGAAGTCACTGCCTGCTATGGTTAAGTCTACCCGTATCCAAGAAAAAGCAAGGGGTGTAGGTTTTGACTGGGATAATAAGGAACAGGTGTTTGAAAAAGTGAAGGAAGAATTTTCGGAATTACACAAGGAGGTTGAAAAAAATGATGTGTCTGCAATCGAAGATGAATTTGGAGATGTATTGTTTTCTATGATAAACTATGCGCGTTTTATTGGAGTAGATCCTGAGATGGCTTTAGAAAGAACCAATAAGAAATTTATTAAACGATTTCAATACTTGGAGGCTGAATCCAAAAAAGATGGAAAAGAGATGGGGGAAATGACCCTTGATGAAATGGACGAATATTGGAATAAGGCCAAGAAACTATAGCTAGGTTCTCATTACCATGAATTCCCATTTTCTTGTCATTCTATACTTCTTCGTTTTAAAAGGCCACATTATAGTTCCTAATATTACTAGTCCCGCAGATGGAATTAAGTGTTCTCTATAAAAAATGGGTTTATCTCTATTAATGATAGAGTTAAAAGTGGTGATAACAGCAAATGTAATTCCTGCGATAGGAAACAACCTACTTCCGTTTTTTAGAAATTGTCTTTTATAGGGATCTATTACAGATATAATGGAATTATATTTTACCCAGGTAGAGTCAATTAAAATACTGTCAAATTCTATTCCGTTAATTACTCCCATCTGAATGGTGTTAATATTTTTATAAACAATTGGGTATTTATTGATGTAATAAACGCGTTTGATGCTTTTTCGTTTTCGCAGAATTAAAACATTCTCACTTCGCAATGAATCTTGGGAATAGCAAGAATACATTGCTAGGAATACTGTGAATAATGATATGATGGTTGTTTTTAAAAGCATTTTTGCTACGCATCAATAAATATAAAGTTAAGTATTATTTTAAGTTTTCATCTAATTATTTAGAATCTACATTATTCTAAATAGAAATTTTTAATGTACTTTGTAATATGCTTAAATATTTAGTTTTTATCGTTCTAACCTCAATAACAGGTCTTGCAATATCGCAGAATGTTACTCCTTCTTCAATGTCCAGTTTTATTGTTGATACAGGAGAAAATTCAATCGATCAAGTTTGGTTTACACCCGAAGGCACGGTTGGTAGGGTTGGAAAATTCTGTAAACTCGAAATAGGTTTTAAATTGTCAAAAGAAATTGAACAAGAGGTTGAAAAATTTATTAGAAAAAAAGCGAAAGGAATTAATCCATTTGACCCTGAACAAATCGACGTGTCAATTAGATTAATTGCACCAAATGAAGAGGAAATAGTAACACACGGGTTTTATTATCTACCTTATTTTAAGAACCCATTTAAAGATTTGTGGATTCCTGATACTACTTCATTTAAATGGAGAGTTCGTTTTGCTCCTAATCAAATTGGTGCATGGAAAGGTGAGGTTGATGTTCGTGTAAGTGGCTTTGCACCTGCAAAATCATCTTTTAAGTTTTACTGCATTGAATCTGGTCACAAGGGAGTGTTGAAGACAAGTAATACTGGGACGCTGGCTGACCGGTATTTATATGAAAGTGAGTCTGGAAAAACGTTTATCCCAATCGGACATAATATTACAACTAGAGGAAAAGATGTGTCGTTATCTAGGAATGAGTTGCATAAAAAATGGATAAATGAATTAAGTGATAATGGTGGGAATTTTTTCAGAATGGAATTACCTCCCGGAGGAGCTCTCCCAGATTGGCCAACTTGGCCCTATGATAGTACGAGTTATAAGTCTTGCTTTGATTATTCCAATAAATTAGACAAGATGTTTGGGTTTGATGAGATAATTGACCTTGCAGAAAGAAAGGAAATGTATTTCATTATGATGCGTCACCACGTTGAAGTTGGTCCAAATGCAAGTTGGGGAGCTCCTTGGGATAGTTGGACAAATAATCCTTATAAAAAAGCATTTAATTTATCAACCTCTGAAAAATACTTTACTGATGATGAGGTTTTTAAAACACAGAAAAATACCTTAAGATATATTTTTGCTAGATGGGGGTATAGTCCTAGCTTTACATTTTATAGTTACCAGGAAATGGATATCTGGACTGAGGAGGTTGGTTTAGAGGAAAAGGAATCTTTGAATATTGTTGCTGATTGGATCAGTAAAACAAAAAAATATATACGAGAGGATTTACACTTTTTAAGCGATATGTTTGTGTTTCCATTTACCTCTGGTTACCCCGTCTCCAAGTTAAAGGAGAAATCATCTTCACCAGCGAAGAGAATGATTGAAGAATCTGATGTTATTTCTTTACATGCTTATCACAATGAAAAAAATCAAAATTTTAAAACTAGGTATAACTATGTAAATAGAATGTTGAAAGGATGGCATAATAATAAGCCCGTTATTTTGGAGGAAACCGGGATTCAAATGCCAGATATATATTGTTGTACAGGAGTAGATTTTCATAATAATGTTTGGAGTTCAGTTTTTTCAGGTTCTATGGGAACTGCTTTGCATTGGAATTGGGATAGAGGAATTCATGATAATAATTATTATGTATCCTATAATCATGTATCTGCTTTTCTTGCAAATGAAAATATAAGAGAAGGGGGGTATACGCAACAAAAATGGAAAAATGACAATTCGTCTAGTATGAAAAAAGCTACTATTGAAAGTTATGCATTAAGGTCGCATGATAAAACAAGGGTTTTAGGTTGGGTCCATAATGCAACATTTTACTGGAGAAATATGTTCAATATTTCAGCTTGTATGGGAGAGCTAATTGATTTTGGTAAAGTAAATAATCCTTGTAAAATGGAAGATAAGTCACCCGATTTAGGAGCCAAAATAAATGAATATTACAATTACAATAACCCAAATTTTATGGATTCGTATTCGGATAATATTGGCGCTCAAGAAGTCCTTGATCATTCTGTTTTTAAAGTAAAAGGTTTAAAAAGAAATTTTAACCGAAGGTACAATCCGTGGGCAAAAAAACATTTCTATAGAATTTCATTCTACAATACACATGGAGCTTTGGATACAATAGCTATTTCATCTGCAGTAATTAGTACAAATTCATCTGGAGTTTTAAAACTTATTGCTCCTAGTTTGACAAAGCAAAACCCAGATTATTCTTATAAGATTGAATATGTAGGATTTAAAAGAAGTGCTAAAGACCCCAATTGATTCGGTTTTATTATTAAGTGAAAAAAAAAGGAACCCAGAGGTTCCTTTTTCAATCAATTATAATTTGGGGTTATACGTTCTCGATGACCATAGCAGAAGCACCACCTCCACCATTACAAATACCAGCAGCACCATATTTACCACCGTTTTGTTTGAGAACGTTTATAAGTGTTACAATAATTCTAGAACCACTGTTTCCAAGTGGATGACCTAACGCTACAGCTCCACCATTAACGTCAACTTTAGCAGGGTCTAATCCCAATGCTTTCGTATTGTAGATTCCAACAACAGAAAAAGCTTGGTTTAATTCCCAATAGTCAATGTCAGAAACTCCCAATCCAGCTTTTTTCAAAGCAACTGGCACTGCAATTGAAGGAGCAGTAGTAAACCATTCTGGTTCGTGAGCTGCGTCACCATAACCAACTAATTTAGCAATAGGTGCTAATCCTAACTCTTCAGTTTTTTCTTTACTCATTAAAACAAGTGCAGAAGCACCGTCGTTTAATGTAGAAGCGTTTGCAGCTGTTACAGTTCCATCTTTTTGAAATACAGCTCTTAATTGTGGAATCTTTTCCATCTTAACCGCAGTATATTCTTCATCTTTTGAAACTATAATTGCATCACCTCTTCTTTGCGGAACTTCAACAGGTACTATTTCATCGTCAAATTTTCCAGCATCCCACGCAGCAGCAGATCGTTTGTAAGACTCTATTGCAAAATTATCTTGGTCTTCTCGTGTAATGTTATGTTCGGAAGCACATTTTTCAGCGCAAACACCCATGTGCACAGAATTGTAAACGTCAGTTAACCCATCTAATACCATCCCATCTTTCATTTTGACATCACCTAATTTTGTGGCATTTCTTGCATTGTAGTAATGAGGAACCATACTCATGTTTTCCATTCCTCCAGCAATTACAACATCGTTATCACCGCAAATAATTGATTGAGCTGCAAGACTCAAAGATTTCATTCCCGAGGCACATACTTTATTAACAGTGGTGCAAGGAACATCATTTGTGATTCCGGCAAACATGGCAGCTTGACGCGCAGGAGCTTGTCCTAATCCAGCTTGTAATACATTGCCCATAAAAACTTCTTCTACTTCACTTGCCGCAACACCTGCTTTATTTAAAGCACCTTTAATTGCTGCCGACCCTAATTTAGTTGCGGGAACGGATGATAAGGCACCGCCAAAACTTCCCATAGGCGTTCTAACAGCTGATATGATATATACTTCTTTCATTCTATCTGGTTTTATAAATTAGATTCAAAAATTGGAGCACGAATGTAGTAATAAATCATGAGTTTTCGAAGAGAATTTTATGAGTGGAAATATTAATAGATGAATCAATAATCCTATTAAATTTGCACTTGTGAAAAGCTTAGAGTTGAAAATAGAGTTATTGAAATTGTGTAAGAATTTTGTTCAAGACAGAATTCAAAATGCGGAAAATGCTATGCAAAATGCACAGGCATCAGCAAATAGTGAAGAGAGGTCTACCGCAGGGGATAAGCATGATACGGCTCGAGCAATGTCACATTTAGAACAAGAAAAGAGTGCCAAGTATCTAGATGAAGCTATTAAATTAAAAAGAGCACTTTCGGAATTATTAAAAGCGAAATCTTCTCATACTATTGATTTTGGAAGTCTTGTTGTTACAGATCAAGGCACCTATTTTATTGCTCTAAGCATGGGAGCTGTTAAGCTGAATTACATCAATTATTTTATTGTTTCTCCAACATCTCCAATTGCTATTGCGTTTAAAGGTTTAAAAACCGGTGACACAGCAACTTTTAATGGAAGAAGTTTTGTTGTTGAAGAAGTTTGCTAGGATGCCTATTTAGATTTTTTCGCTAATAATGTCAAGCCAACTCTAATCTTGTAATAAGGTAATTTACTGTCTAAAAAGTCAAAATACGGTTTTAATGATTTGAAATCTTGAATTTTTTTATGTGCTTTAATAACTGCAGCTTGCTCAGCTTGTGTGATAAATTGTTGGATATCGACTTTTTCTCCATCGAAATACAATTTACATAGGTGCGAGAAAATAGTCTCTTGTTTCAGCTCTCTGGTAAAGCATATTTCATCCACAGTTAACCCTTTTTTATAGAGTTCATGCGTAGCTTCAACTGTATTTAATTTACTTTGGTTAAATTCTTCAATCGCATTAATGAAAGTCTTACCATACTTATCATACTTGATGACGCTAATGCCTTGAACGGCCAGCATGTCAAGTTGATTTGTTGGTTTTTCAGAGGCCATCTCTTTTAAGGATGCATCGTGAAAAATAATATAGGCAGGAACTTTTTCTTTGGCGGCAATTTCTCTTCTTACTTCTCTTAGTATTTCGAAGAGTTCTTCGTCTGGAGAAAGTTTTTTCTTGGATGCTTTTTTTATAGCTTTTCCTTTAACGGGCTTGTCAATGGGTCGAGTCAGTTGAATTGCACCATCTTCAAATAATACACTTCTTCCGTATTCTGTAATTTTTAACGTAAAGGATTCATCGTAAGCTATCTCAAAAACCCCTTGGTTCAATAACTGAGTGGAGTAGTGTTGCCAATCCTTAAAACTGACATCCTTTCCAACCCCATAGGTTTTAATGTTTTGAAAACCTCTTTGGTAAATATCTTGGTTAGCTGAGCCACGCAAAATATTGATCATCATGTTCGTCCCTATTTTTTGTTTGGTACGATGGCATGCAGAAAGCGCTTTTTGGGCTATAATTTTTCCATCAAAAAAGGTAGGTGGGTTTTTGCAAACATCGCAATTGCCGCAATTTTCAGGTAGATGCTCGCTAAAGTAGGAGAGCAATATTTTCCTTCTGCATGATGTTGCTTCTGCATAATTGAGCATTCTATACAATTTGTCAATATATACCTCCGATTTTGCACCACCTTCTGCAAATCTTTTCAGCACCATTAAGTCTCTTAGGTTGTAATATAAAATCGTTGTGCTGAGAACGCCATCCCGTCCAGCTCTACCGATTTCTTGATAGTAGCCTTCGATGTTTTTGGGGAGGTTGTTGTGTATTACCCACCTTACATTCGACTTGTCAATACCCATTCCAAAGGCAATGGTTGCGCAAATGATATTAGTGTTATCGTTAATGAAATCCTCTTGAACTTTAGCTCTTTTGCTTGCAGCTAAGCCAGCATGGTAAGCAGCAGCATTATAACCATGACCTTTTAATTCTTTGGCCATTTCATCCGCTCCCTTTCTGCTTAAGCAATAGATGATTCCTGATTCATTAATTCGATCACCGATGAAGTTTCGAATTTCTTTTATTTTCTGTTTCTTAGGAACGTTGGCTCTTACTTCTAAGCTTAGGTTTTCTCTATTAAAAGAGGATATAAAAACCTTTGGTTGCTTTAAGCCAATTTGTTTGATAATATCTTTTCGAGTGGTTTTGTCAGCGGTAGCTGTTAAAGCAATAAACGGAATGTCGTAAAGACGTTCTCTAAATTCTTTTAATTGAGCGTATTCAGGCCTAAAATCGTGTCCCCACATAGAGACACAATGAGCTTCATCGATAGCCACAAGAGATATTTTAGCATTAGATAACCAAGTGTTTGTAGAGCTAATCAACTTTTCAGGAGATAAATACAGAAGTTTGATCCCTCCCGACAACACATCTGATTCAATTTCTCTTTCCTCTATCTCAGACAAGGAACTATTGTAGAAAGCGGCATTTATCCCATTAGCCTTAAGTGCTTCAACTTGATCCTTCATTAATGAGATTAATGGAGAAATAACAACAGTCAAGCCATTGCTTAATAAAGCTGGAATTTGAAAACAAATTGATTTACCTCCACCGGTTGGCATCAAAACCAGAGTGTCAAAACCAGACATGACTGTCTTGATAATTTCTTCCTGTTGGTTTCTGAATTCATCGTAACCGAACGATTTTTTTAATATTTCTTTTGCCTGCTGAAGCATTGAGCGAAGGTACCGAAACCGACCTTGATGATGAAATTATATGGATAATTTAGTTTTGAACAGATATAAAAGGATACCAGTACTAATAATTAGTTACATACATATGTAAATTACTTTTTTGTTACATGTTCAGTACTTGAGTATTGCCAGATGGTGATATTAAAATGTACTCTTTTTCTTTTACTATTTTCTCAACTATTTTTTCTTTAATTACCACATCTTTTTTTGCTGTAGGAAGTGTATAAATAACATTTAACGTGTATGCGTATTGAACAGTTGGTTCAATTATTCCAGGGTTCATAACAATGTCGAAGTTTTTGGTGCTTAAAGGGTTGTAAAAAATAGATGTGTTTTTAGAAACGCGATTTACACTTCTTTTCTTCTTTTTTTTGTTTTCTAATGCTTCGAAGGAAGAACTGCTATGTCCAGTATAACTGTGGTACCTGTCCTGAGGATAATACTCGTTGGTTTTTTCATTCACTTGTATAATGTCAATTTCATCTTGAATTTCTAAGTCGTGAAAAAAAGCAATTTTGTCGCTAAGGTGCTTTAGTATTTTGTCGCGCATGGTAAGCATATTTTCTTGGTTTTCTAAGATTACGTATTCAACTTTAGCCATATCGTAAACTTCAAACGAAGCGCATATTGCTATAATTTTATCAATTAATTCATGGTCCTTAAATTTGATGTGAATATTCTTTTTTAGTTCAAACCCTTTCGGAATTTCAGTAAAGGTTTTACTAAATTTCTTTTTGACTACTGTGTCCTCATAGCGAGGAATAAACGATATCATATCGACTACAATATTTGAGTTGCTAATCCCTATTTGGTTTAAACCTGCTCTAATTGGATTTAACCTAGAATCGATTAATTCAGTGGCTTCTTGCGCAGATCCTCCTAGTTGTACAATCGTAAATACAACAATTTGTGCATCGGGCACAATATTCATCAAGGCACTCGCCTCAATTGTTAGCGTTTTAGAATTTAGGGATCGAACATTTTTTTCTCCTTTTCCACCAAAGGCGGATGAGGTATTTTTAATTTTCTCGTAAACATAATTTCCAGCTGTTTGGGAGAAACTAAAAGTTGAGATTCCGAAAATAAATAAGAGTGTTAATACATTTTTCATGATGTGTGTTTTTAGTTTGGCCTATAGTTACACACCACAAATATTTTGGTTCAATTGTGTTTTCAGTGAAATTACTTTAAAGCTATAAATAATACAACAGTACTTATTACCTTTACTAGAAGAGATATTGGAATAGAACGCTGTAATTCCTATATTCGCGTACTTTAAAATTTGAATAGGAGATGGAGAAAATTGAAGCATACAAGCCTAAAAACAAAGTTAGAATTGTAACAGCTGCGTCATTATTTGATGGCCATGACGCTGCTATTAATATAATGAGGCGTATCATACAGTCAACGGGTTGTGAAGTGATTCATTTGGGTCACGACAGAAGTGTGGAGGAGGTAGTGAATTGTGCGATTGAAGAAGATGCAAATGCAATTGCAATGACATCTTACCAAGGAGGACATGTGGAGTATTTTAAGTACATGTACGATTTATTGAAAGAAAAAGGGTCGGAACACATCAAAATATTTGGTGGAGGTGGAGGAACAATACTTCCTTCTGAAATAGAGGAATTACACGCATATGGTATAACAAGGCTTTACCATCCTGATGATGGTCGTTCAATGGGGCTTCAAGGAATGATTAATGACATGGTTTCTCAGGCTGATTATCCCACCGGAGCAAACCTCGCTGGAGAAGTTGATGAGATTGCAAATAAAGACGTTAAATCAATTGCTAGGCTAATATCTGCGGCAGAAAACTTTCCTGAAGAAAGTAAAACAGTTATGGATAAGGTGCATGCAATGGCCTCAGCAACTGAAACTCCCGTTTTAGGAATTACTGGAACAGGAGGTGCAGGTAAATCATCATTAGTAGATGAATTGGTGCGTAGATTTCTAATTGATTTTCCAGAAAAAGAAATTGCGATTGTATCTGTGGATCCATCTAAAAGAAAAACGGGTGGAGCATTATTGGGAGATAGAATTAGAATGAACTCTATCAGAAGTGAAAGAGTTTATATGCGTTCTTTAGCAACGCGTCAAAGTAATTTGGCTTTAAGTAAGCATGTGGATGAAGCGCTGCAAATATTAAAAGCAGCTAATTATGATTTAATCATATTAGAAACTTCGGGCATCGGACAATCGGATACAGAAATAATGGATCATTCTGATGTTTCGTTGTATGTAATGACGCCAGAATTTGGTGCAGCAACGCAATTGGAGAAAATTGATATGTTAGATTTTGCAGATTGTATTGCATTAAACAAATTTGACAAAAGGGGTGCTTTGGATGCTATTAGAGATGTAAAGAAACAATATATGCGCAACAATGATTTATGGGAAACGCCTATGGATCAGATGCCTGTTTACGGAACCATTGCTTCTCAGTTTAACGATCCAGGAATGAACTCACTTTACAAAGTGATAATGGATAAGTTGGTAGAAAAAGCAGCAGCAGATTTACCTTCTACTTTTGAGATTACAGAAGAAATGTCGGAAAAGATATTTGTTATTCCACCAAAGCGTAATCGATACTTATCTGAGATTTCTGAAAGCAATAGAGGGTATGATGAATGGGTAGATGCACAAGTAGCTTTAGCAGATAAATTATGTGCTATTGACAGCACAATGAAAACGTTGGCTGAGGAAACAGATGTTGTTAAGATTTTGCAAGCACAGTTCGATAAATTGATATTGGATTTCGATCCAAAGAACATGCTTATTATTGAAGGATGGGAGGATAAGGTTCAGAAATACAAAGAACCCGTATATAAATTTAAGGTACGAGACAAAGAATTATCGATAGAAACGCATTCGGAAAGTTTATCACATTTGCAAATCCCTAAAGTAGCCCTGCCCAAATACACTGGTTGGGGAGATATTTTAAGATGGAACTTGCAAGAAAATGTTCCAGGAGAGTATCCTTATACAGCGGGTCTATTTCCTTTTAAAAGAGAAGGAGAAGATCCAACAAGAATGTTTGCTGGAGAAGGTGGACCAGAAAGAACGAACAGAAGATTTCATTACGTTTCTAAAGGAATGCCGGCAAAGCGATTGTCAACTGCATTCGATTCGGTAACACTCTACGGAAACGATCCGGATTTAAGACCAGATATTTACGGGAAAATTGGCAATGCTGGTGTTTCTATTGCTTGTTTAGACGATGCGAAGAAACTATATTCAGGTTTCGATTTATCACACCCAATGACCTCTGTAAGTATGACGATTAATGGTCCTGCGCCAATGCTGCTTGGGTTCTTTATGAATGCTGCAATTGATCAAAATTGTGAAAAGTATATCAAAGAACATGGATTAGAAAAAGAAGTTGATGCAAAAATTGCAGTTATTTACAAAGAGAAAGGTGTTACTCGACCATCATACCAGGGAGATATTCCTGAGGGAAATGACGGTTTAGGGTTGTATTTACTTGGTGTAACTGGAGACGAGGTGCTTCCAGCTGATGTTTATGCTACTATTAAGGCAGAAACTTTAACCAAGGTTAGAGGAACTGTGCAGGCAGATATATTAAAGGAAGATCAAGCGCAAAATACATGCATATTTTCTACTGAGTTTGCTTTACGTTTAATGGGCGATGTCCAGGAATATTTTATTGAGAAAGGTGTACGTAATTTTTATTCAGTTTCTATCTCAGGTTATCACATAGCGGAAGCAGGTGCCAATCCAATTACGCAGCTAGCATTAACATTGAGTAATGGATTTACGTATGTAGAATATTACTTAAGTAGAGGAATGGATATTAATAAGTTTGGGCCAAATTTATCTTTCTTCTTTAGTAATGGTATCGATCCAGAATATTCTGTGATTGGACGCGTAGCTCGTAGAATTTGGGCCAAGGCAATGGCTAAGAAATATGGTGCCTATGCAGGTGCTCAAAAACTCAAATATCATATCCAAACATCTGGTAGAAGCTTGCATGCTCAAGAGATTGACTTCAACGATATTAGAACAACTTTACAAGCTTTATATGCGATTAATGATAATTGTAACTCACTGCATACCAACGCTTATGACGAGGCCATTACAACCCCTACTGAAGAGTCAGTAAGAAGAGCAATGGCGATACAATTAATCATTAATAAAGAGCTGGGATTGTCTAAAAATGAAAACCCAATTCAAGGGGCTTTTATCATTGAAGAATTAACCGATTTAGTGGAAGAAGCAGTATTGATGGAGTTTGACAGAATTACCGAGCGAGGCGGTGTTTTGGGTGCAATGGAAACGATGTATCAGCGTAGTAAAATACAAGAAGAAAGCTTGTATTATGAAACACTGAAACACAATGGTGATTTTCCAATTATTGGTGTAAATACTTTCTTGAGCTCTAAGGGTTCTCCTACTGTTTTGCCAAAAGAAGTAATCCGCGCAACAGAAGAAGAAAAGCAATATCAAATAGCAATGTTAAACGAATTACAAAAAGGGAATGCATCCAAAACAGATGTTGCTCTTGCTGAAATTCAGAAAATTGCGATACAAAACGGTAATGTGTTTGCTGCTTTAATGGAAGCTTCTAAATATTGTTCTTTAGGTCAAATTACTGAAGCATTGTTTGAGGTAGGAGGGCAATATAGAAGAAATATGTAACAGCGATGTGATACACCCAATGAATATTTTAAAACACATATTACTGCTCGTAGTTACCCTGAACTTGTTTCAGTAATATCGAAAACTAGACGAAGTATTTTCTAATTGGAAAGGCGATTTAGAGCAAGTCGATGATGTTTGCGTTATAGGTGTGAAGATTTAATGAATAAAGATTTAGTTAGTGGATAAAGATGATATACAAAAAGCGAAGGATAGTTTAAATCAGCACTATGATTGGCCTTGTGTTTATCGGTTTAAATTTATTCTTCCAACTTTACCCAATCGAGAAAAAGAGTTGATTGATTTGTTTTCTGTTGATGTGGAGGTTAATACAAAAACATCAAAAAATGCTAAATACAGAAGTTTTACCATTAACGCAGTAATGTTGAGTGCAGATGAAGTTCTGGAAAAATATGCTAAGGCTAATGAAATTGAAGGTTTGATTTCTTTGTGAATTAAGCAAATAAAAGAAACGCCCATCAAGACGAATAAGAAGGATTTCTTCCTTTAGCCTTGATGAGCATATTTGAACTTTACATTTACTTTATAAGAGCACTCCCTCTTTTTTTCACTTTCTTACCTAGTTTTTCTAAACGTTCTTCAATTTCAGAAATAGCTTCTTGACCATCACTATCCACATGCATAATATCTTTTAAGTCAAGAATAACTTTATCATTCTTTATCTCCGCCGCAAAATCACGCATATTTGATCTACTTAAAAATGAAATTCGTTTAGTTAGTGTAATAACTGAATATTTGTTGCCATCCTCATTGTCTTCTTCAGTGATAGCTCCTGCAGATACCATTTCTTTGATATGTTTAAAAGACTTTACTTCGTTTTTATACAGAGTAATTAAAAGAGCAACTGCAAAGCCAATACCAATACCAATCAATAAATCAGTGAAAATTATTGCTAATAGCGTTACCATAAATGGAATGAATTGACTCCAACCTCTACGATAGTAGTCACGAAACATGGATGGTTTAGCCAGTTTTAATCCGATAATTATCAATATAGCAGCAAGAGCAGCAAGAGGGACATATTCCATAACTCCAGGAATAAGCAGCACACTTAATAAAAGCCACCATCCATGCAAAAATGCAGAGAGTTTGGTTTTAGCACCTGATTGCAAGTTTGCCGATGATCTAACGATGACTTGAGTTACGGGAATCCCTCCTATAAAACCAGCTACAAGATTACCAACGCCTTGTGCTACAAGCTCTTTGTTAGGAGGGCTGTGTCTTACTTCGGGGTCCATTTTGTCAGTTGCTTCCATGCATAAGAGTGATTCTAGGCTGGCTACTATTGCTAAAGTTAGTGCAAAGACATAAACTCGATAATCACCCAGTACGCTAAAGTCTGGAGTATATCGAAATACGTCACCTATCCCACTAATTCCTCCCAGGTCAACACGATGGCTTTCTTCAATATTTAAATATCCACCTTGCAGCGCTAACACCATTACAGCGCCTGTAATTACTATTACTAGGGGCGCAGAAACAAGATTAGACCAGGAACTATTTTTGATAAACTTAAGACCCCAAATGAGCGTAATGAGTATTCCCACAATAAATATAATTGTTGGTCCGAGTGCGGTCGCCTCTGAACCTGTAAATAAGGAATGAAACACATTACCTAATTCAGTGAAAGTGTTTGCTCCGTCGGCTTGATCAAATGCCAGGTCTCCTTCATAGTCTTTGTCGTATCCAAAAGCATGGGGTATTTGTTTGAGAATAATAATAACCCCAATAGCTGCTAACATACCTCTTATAACTGCTCCTGGAAAAAAAGCAATTAATTTCCCCAATTTAGCTAACCCTAATATTATTTGAAATATACCGGCTACAACCACTGCCACTAGGAACATCTGAAATCCAGTTTCAGTGATCCATTTAGTTCCTTGAGAAATATCTACTCCTGGGTTAACTTGCAACCATTCCGCCTCTGCAACGCCTTGAAAATATTGAATGGCCCCTAGAACTATTGCAACTAGACCTGCAGCAGGACCGCTCACTCCAAGGGCAGAACCACTAAATATACTTACAACAATACCACCTACTATACCGGCAATTAATCCAGATATTGGATCTGCACCGGATGCAATACTAATTCCCAAGCATAGCGGCAATGCAACTAGAAAAACAACTAGTGAAGCTGGGATATCATTTTTTAAATAATTAAAGTTGAAGATTTTATTTTTCGAATTTGACATATCGTTTAATATGAGTTGGTTTCCCAACAAATGAAATAATTTTATAATTTAATTTGAACTTTGATTTTTTTTGTATTACGTCAAAAAAAAATCGAATAGCTGAAGGATTCAGCTAAAAAATAAGTGAATTAACTTAATTCCGGTGGTGGCGTGTTGATCTCATCTATATACAAATGAGGTAGTTTACAAGGGGGGTAACTAATAGAGCTAATCAAATTAGTGTTGCTGTAAGCTTGAGGAGCCCTGTGAAAAAAATCATCATTGAATATTTCTTCATTTTCTTCAACTTCATTTTCGCCCTCTTCACCTAAGTCTATTTCAATCCATTCAGAGCAATACTCACTTTCAGTATATATAGATTGAACTAATCCGGGTAATAAGAAATTTGACGCTAGAAATAATAAAGTAAATTGAATACTTAACCTTTTCAATGATAGGATAAATTTTTTACAAATATTATTATTTCGAGTTATCAAAACGGAGTACTTTAGGCGCAAATATAACTATATCTCCTTTAACTTTAGAGTTAAATTTCAAGTTAATGTAATTTTTGTTTTTACAACAGGTGAAATATTGATTATTACTAAACCATTGCTTTTATTCATAAGTTAGAACATTTTGCAATAATACTATCATTAATCAATTAAAAACCTTTAAAAAAAAAAGCCCTTTGTGATAACAAAGGGCTTTTTTATTGATATAGAAAACTATTGT
>Ga0315315_10002435_pt1 | contig 17029 bp, 13 predicted proteins | sample M140m3416metaG_FD_203699 | JGI IMG/M metagenome (GOLD analysis project Ga0315315, IMG submission 203699) | Ammonia-oxidizing marine archaeal communities from Monterey Bay, California, United States - M1 40m 3416 | ecosystem: Environmental > Aquatic > Marine > Intertidal zone | place: USA... | reverse complement strand
TCTATGCCACTAAAGAACATGCGGCTAAGGCCACCCCAATACGCTGATTCAGTAGGTCCGACTGCGATACTGTATCCAATAGCGAGCCATAATATCGATACGGATACCGCAATGGCAAAACACTGCATTAGTACTGACAGCACATTCTTTGTCCTGACCAGGCCGCCATAAAATAACGAAAGGCCTGGCAGGGTCATAAAAAGCACCAATGCTGTTGAGGTTAAAATCCAAGCAGTATTAGCTCCATTTAATTCTTGGGCAGAAGCAATTGAAGGAACGAACAACAATACACCGGCCAACAAAAGTTTGTTTTTTAATATTTTGTTAATCATTTTATTTAAAATCCTCTATAAGGCTTCATTGCCGGTTTCACCGGTTCTTATGCGAATGGATTGTTCTAAATTGGTGACAAATATTTTCCCATCTCCAATTTGGCCTGTACCCGCTGCCTTGCAGATTGCTTCGATAGCTTGATCCAATAAATCGTCAGATACAGCTATTTCCATTTTGGACTTCGGTAAGAAATCGATTACATATTCAGCGCCGCGGTAAAGCTCTGTATGCCCTTTTTGTCGTCCAAATCCTTTAACTTCAGTGAGAGTTACCCCGCTAACCCCAATATCCGATAGAGCTTCGCGTACGTCATCGGCTTTGAATGGTTTTATAATTGCGGTTATCAATTTCATTATTCTTCTCCTGCATTATTTTGGTGCGTTTTTGTTGGTCATGAATTGTTTTGGTGCAATGATCTTGATTCGTGGACTGCCTGAAAAACTAATCGCAGGTTGCCCAACCAGATCTATAAAAGCACTGAAACCTAGCCATGCCTCAATCAGGACACCAAACTAGCACATGATCTTGATTCGGTTTATGAGCATGAGTGTAATTGGTGTACGAATTATTAGTTAAAATAGCAAGAAACGAACCAAGTTTTTGAAATGGTAGGTATTTGTAAAAAAAAGGAGAGTAATCACTCATAGAGAAGGCTTAGATGAGTGATTGCCACTCCAGTGGGGAGGGATTGCTTATGTGACAGCGGCGCTGATTTTTTTCTACCGGTGATATAGAAAAAAGCTAGGCAAGTTTCTATACCTGCACAACATTGAATCTCCCTTAATCTATGAGTAAAAGTGAACTCTAATTGCAAAAAAAAGACCTCTAGGTTTTTAAACTTAGAGATCTTTTCTTAAAGATTTTGCTTATTCGAGTATTAGTCAACAAATCATTCTAAGTGGGTCTCCTTAGTTTTTGCCACGCGCGAGTATAACGGATGGCACAGATAGGCTCCATTCGTCCACATGCTTGTTAAAAAATTTAGAGTGTTCATTATCTTCATTGTCGTAAAATTTTGAGGTGGGGATGATTGGCTTATTAGTTTTTATGTCAAGCGACTATCGAGATTATTTAGTGTGTTTTATCTGATTTAATATGCTCCTGGTCTTTAATCAAATATTCAATTGAATCTCGCTTTTTTCCCCAGGCGGAAGCTAGAATTGAGCCGCTTACATTGTGCCACACACTGAAAAGTGCACCGGGCAGCGCGGCAGTTGGAGAAAAGTACTGTAACGCCAGTGCGACGCCTAATCCAGAGTTCTGCATACCAACTTCGATCGCAATAGTATGGCTTTGTTTCAGGTTAAATCCGAAAAGCCTGCTTACAAAAAAACCACTAGCTAACCCAAGGCTATTATGAAGAATCACTGCTACCAAAGTTAGCAATCCAATATCTACTAAGCGCTCTGAATTTAATGCAACAACAATGGCGATAATGCAAAGTATTAATAGAATCGAAAGCGAGGGTAAAAACCTTGCAAATTTTTCAACTTGAGTTTGCAGTAAGTGATTTACAATAACACCTGCGAAGACTGGCAGAAACACCATTTGCATAATGCTTAGTAACATTCCAGGTGTGTCCACGCTGACCGTTTCGGATAGATAAAATGCACATAAGAAAGGTGTGGCGAATACCCCAATCAATGTTGATGCCATTGTCATGGATATTGATAGGGCAACGTCACCTTTAGCAAGAAAAGTCATTACGTTTGATGCGGTTCCACCGGCACAACTTCCAACTAACACCATGCCTGCAGTTAACTGATTCGAAAGCTGTAACATGCCGGCGAGCGTTAAAGCTAGAACAGGCATTAAAAGAAACTGTAACAAAACACCAATAAAGACTGCCTTTGGTTCTTTGCTAATTCGTTTAAAGTCTTTCTGAGTTAAGGTAAGGCCCATCATGAACATGACTAAGGTCAATAGAGGCACTATTGCTTCTTCGAAACTACTCAAAAAATCACTAGCAACAAAGGCAATGCAAGATAGGCATAACGCCCAAACAGGGAATAATTGATTAAAGCGTGTCATAAATAAATGTTTGTCCAGAGCAAATGCGATTGCTACAAATAGTCATCGTTCCTGTAAGCTATTCCTTAAATGGTTGTAGTTCGAAGAGCAAAAGGAAGTGCCGATATAAGGTGGCCAGCTTTGGTCTTAAACGGCGTACTTTGTTCTCATTATGTGGCGTAATTTGTGATTGGTGCCGATGACTCTTGAGAGACTTGTTTGTGCCCGGCAGGCCGCTAGCCCTCATCGGAAGCATTTATCGTTCTAACTGGCTAGAAAAAACAATTAATAATGTGGAAAAGCTTAGCCATAATAGGTGGACTTCCCATTAGACTGTTTAGACCTGTTTGTGTCCAATTGGCGTTCTGTAGAGTAGTCAGCCGTCGCTTACCCCTAATGGACTTCATCCGCCAATGCTTTTATGCTTCTGCAGAGGTAACAGCTGGAAATACTTCAAAATTCATGCCCTAAAAGCTAGGAACATACAATGAGAAAAACAATTCGCGGCCTAATGAGCTTAATTCTTCTATCTTGGATATCGAATGGCTATGGTGCGTCAAACGCATGTGAGGCTGATGGTTTGGTTGAATTCTTATGTGGGCCTGTTAGCCCAGAAGATTTAGCACAGATTCCAGGCACTCCCTGGATAATTGCCTCTGGAATGGAAGACGATGGCTATCTGTATTTCACCAATAGCGAAACCTTAAGCTCTACTGCAGTTTATCCCGTCGCAGATGCACAGCATCAATTAGATAATCGATACCGTGAATGTCCTGGGCCGTCTACAGTGGGGTTTCGACCTCACGGAATAAACTTGGTGGTGGGGAATAATGGCACTCATGAGTTATTGGTTGTTCGTCACGGTTCTCGTGAATCTATTGAGGTGTTCGAAATAGAAGAAACTGCCAGTGCGCCAATAATAACTTGGATCGGTTGCGTGATTGCGCCAGCCGATGTGGTTTTTAATTCCGTGGTGGCTACGCCTGACGCGGGTATGGCCGCTACTCATATGCAACTCCCTGTGGGTGCGATTTATGAATGGGGATCAACTTCAGGTTGGCAGAAAGTGCCAGGGAGCGAAAGCGCTGGGCCAAACGGCATTGAGATTTCTGCGGATGGAAACTGGTTTTATGTCGGGGGTTGGGGGACTCGTTCGATAATCAAATTGTCTCGGGGTCAAAGCAATGTGGTAATCGATTCTGTGTCCTTGCCTCATCATGTGGATAATGTGCGCTGGGCCACAGACGGCTCGCTGTTAGCTGCTGGCCACGTGGGACCCGAGGCGAGCTCAATAATTACTTGCCTCTCTCAACAGCAGTGCGAAGGCGTCTCGACCAGAGTAACGCGCGTCGATGTAAATAATTTAACAGCGCGAGAAATTATTAATTATCCATCTAATTATCGATTCTTGTTAGGAACAGTAGCGATTGAAGTGGGAGACGAAGTTTGGGTTGGTGGTATAGCAGGCAGTAATCGTATTGCCCGTTTCGAATATAGATAATATTTTTATTTCGAACCTTTTTATTATTGCATCTTATGAGAAATTTTAGTGAGTAAATCCAAGGAAGAGATCGTTACAGAGATAGTAAATTTATATAAAGAGATACCTGGTCCTCTATTAATAATATTGCATGCTGTACAGGCAGAGCTAGATTACATTCCTTCTGACGCAGTGCCATTGATAGCAGAAGGGTTGAATTTATCTCGGGCAGAAATTCATGGTGTCATTAGTTTTTATCATTTTTTCCGGATACGCCCAGCCGGGCGTTATATCGTGCAAATTTGTCGTGCTGAGTCCTGTCAGGCAATGGGAAGCCGGCAGCTAGAACTTCATGCTAAAAACTCTCTAGGGGTCGACTATCACCAAACTACTAAAGACGGATTAATTACTCTCGAGCCTGTTTACTGTTTGGGTAATTGCGCTTGTTCTCCAGCTGTTCGCGTTGGTGATCAGATACATGCTCATGTAGGGGTTGAGTCTTTCAATACTATAATTTCTGAATTAGCTTTGGATAAGCTTAAGGTTCAAAACTAACAATGCCCACATCCACTATTAAGGTATTTGTGCCGCGAGATACTACCGCTTGCTCGCTCGGATCTGACAAAGTCGCAGAGGAGTTGCAGCAGCATTTTGTTACTTCCAAGGTTCCTGCTGAAGTAATCAGGAATGGCTCTCGGGGGTTATATTGGTTGGAACCGCTAATTGAAATAGAAACCGAAGCTGGCCGATTTTCCTACGGGCCGATTAAGCCAGAAGAAGTCTCAGAATTCATTGCAGGAAAATGTTGGGAAATTAACGACCAACACGATAAGTATTTAGGACTAACAGAAAATATCCCCTATTTAAGAAAGCAGCAGCGTATAACTTTTGCAAGAGTTGGCCTTATAGAACCAATCTCTGTAGCCGACTACCGCGAGCATGACGGGTTTGCAGGGCTCACAGCAGCTTTGGCTAACTCGCCACAGAAAATTGTGAGCATCATAAAAGAATCGGGGCTGAGAGGTAGGGGAGGCGCCGCATTTCCCACAGGGATTAAGTGGCAAACCGTGCTTGATACACAAGCCGATCAAAAATACATCGTCTGTAATGCTGATGAGGGTGATTCGGGTACTTATTCAGATCGCATGCTGATGGAAGGCGATCCCTTCTGCCTAATTGAAGGTATGATAATTGCAGCCCTTGCTGTGAATGCCACGAAGGGCTATATATATTTAAGGGACGAATATCCTCTAGCCTATAAAGTGCTTGATAGCGCACTAAATATTGCGAGATTGGAAAATTATCTCGGTGACAACATCCAAAATAGCGGCAAGAAATTTGATATAGAAATCAGGCTTGGTGCAGGTGCTTATATATGCGGTGAAGAAACTTCGATGCTTGAGAGTCTTGAAGGTAAGCGCGGAGAAGTTAGACCAAAGCCGCCATTGCCGGCGATCGAAGGACTCTTTGGGAAACCGACAGTCATTAATAATGTGATTTCGCTCGCTTCAGTGCCTTCAATTTTGGCTAATGGCGTGGACTCCTATCAAAGTTATGGTGTGAATCGTTCTCGCGGAACGCTGCCATTTCAACTTGCCGGCAATATCAAGAATGCGGGATTAGTAGAATTAGCCTTTGGAGTCACATTAAAAGAACTCATTTACGAGTATGGTGGTGGTTCGAGAACTGGTCGGCCTTTGAGGGCTGTTCAGGTGGGTGGACCATTAGGCGCTTATTTGCCAGAAAGTCAATGGGACACACCTCTTGACTATGAGGCTTTCTCAGCTATTGAGGCAATGTTAGGACATGGGGGTGTTGTCGCTTTTGACGACACCGTCAACATGGGCGAGCAAGCCCGATTTTCTATGGAATTCTGCAGTATCGAATCTTGTGGTAAGTGCACCCCTTGCCGCATAGGGTCTGTGCGTGGTGCAGAGGTAATTGACCGTATAATTAAAGGAGAAAATTCGGACGAAAACAAAGACTTACTCCTCGAGCTTTGCGATACAATGGTAGCTGGCTCTCTCTGTGCTATGGGAGGATTAACACCCTATCCAGTGCGCAGCGCGCTCAAGCATTTTGCCGACGATTTTGACCCAAGTTAAACGGTTTACTCTAAATACTATGTTGCAGTACTACGACCCAGACAAGCATTCCTTAACAGGGCAGCAAAGCGATCCTAATCGCGACTATGGCACGCCCGCAATTTCTCTCAATAATGAAGAGCGAGTGGAACTTATAACCCTATCTATTGACGGACATTCAGTAACAGTTCCAGACGGCACGTCCATAATGCGCGCCGCCGCTCATCTCGATATCAATGTGCCAAGACTTTGTGCGACTGATTCATTGCAAGCGTTTGGTTCTTGTCGTATTTGTCTGGTGCAAATTGAAGGGCGTAAAGGTTTTCCGGCTTCCTGCACAACACAAGCAGAGGAAGGCATGGTAGTGCGTACACAGTCAGAGGCAGTGGCGAAACTTCGAAGAAATGTGATGGAGCTTTATATTTCGGATCATCCCTTGGACTGTTTAACGTGTTCCGCTAATGGTGATTGCCAGTTGCAGGATACTGCCGGTGAAGTGGGATTACGAGAAGTACGTTATGGATACGCGGGAGAGAATCATCTTGATGCTGAAAAAGACGAGAGCCACTCTTATTTCACCTTCGACCCAGCAAAATGTATTGTTTGTTCACGCTGTGTAAGAGCCTGTGAAGAAGTACAAGGCACGTTTGCCTTGACTATTGAGGGTAGGGGTTTTGAATCTAAAGTCTCCGCAGGCCAGAATGAGTCATTCGTAGATTCTGAATGTGTGTCATGTGGCGCTTGTGTTCAGGCGTGTCCTACAGCAACCCTAATGGAAAACTCAATTATAGAGAAGGGGCTGCCGGAACATGATGTTGTTACTACTTGTGCTTATTGTGGCGTCGGTTGTGCCTTCAAAGCAGAAGTAAGAGGTGACCAGGTTGTAAGAATGGTTCCATTCAAGGGAGGTAAAGCAAATCGTGGCCATTCTTGCGTCAAAGGGCGGTTTGCCTTTGGCTATGCGACCCATCAGGATCGTGTTACCAAGCCTATGATTAGAGAAAGTATTAATCAAGCCTGGCAACAAGTTAGTTGGGACGACGCAGTTAATTTTGCTGCGAAAAAAATACGGGCTATTCAGGAAAAGTATGGTCGCGATTCGGTAGGCGGAATTACCTCTTCCCGATGCACCAATGAAGAAACCTATCTAGTTCAAAAATTAGTTAGAGCCGCATTTGGAAATAATAATGTCGACACCTGTGCACGAGTATGCCATTCACCTACAGGGTATGGACTTAAAACAACGCTCGGAGAATCTGCCGGTACCCAGACTTTTGATTCTGTCGAAAAATCTGATGTTGTTATAGTAATTGGAGCAAACCCTACTGATGCGCATCCGGTCTTTGCTTCTAGAATGAAGCGGCGCTTGCGTGAAGGGGCGCAGCTAATTGTTGTGGATCCCCGTCGTATTGATCTTGTTAAAAGCCCCCACGTAAACAGCGAATATCATTTGAATTTATTGCCAGGTACGAATGTAGCACTGTTAAACGCTTTAGCTCATGTCATTGTAAGAGATGGTTTGGAAGATAAGAAGTTTATTGAGGCGCGTTGTGAGGACGAAGCATTCCAGCAATGGAAAGCATTTATAGTGGAACCCAATAACTCACCTGAGGTCATGGCAGGAGTTATAGGTGTCGCGGCGGAACGGATTATTGCAGCAGCTCAGCTTTTTGCTAAGGCAAGAAATGGCGCTATCTATTATGGCCTTGGGGTGACAGAGCATAGTCAGGGTTCGACTGCGGTAATGGCGATAGCAAACCTAGCCATGCTTACTGGCAACATCGGTCGAGAAGGAGTTGGTGTAAACCCACTGCGTGGTCAGAATAATGTTCAAGGATCCTGCGATATGGGTTCGTTTCCACACGAACTGCCAGGATATCGTCACGTATCAATTGATAGTGTGCGGGAGCCATTTGAGAATTTGTGGGGAGTAAAAATAAATAATGAGCCTGGGCTTCGAATTCCTAATATGTTCGATGCAGCAGTTTCGGGTACGTTTAAGGCCTTATATTGTCAAGGTGAAGATATAGCTCAGTCAGACCCTAACACACAGCATGTGGAAAGCGCGTTAAAAAGCTTAGAATGTTTAATCGTTCAAGATATTTTCTTGAATGAAACTGCAAAGTTTGCCCATGTTTTTCTACCCGGTGCTTCTTTTTTGGAAAAAGATGGTACTTTTACCAATGCCGAAAGACGTATATCGCCAGTAAGAAAAGTAATGGCACCCTTAAGTGGCAAAGCTGACTGGGAAGGAACTATGGCTCTCTCTAATGCTTTGGGCTATCCAATGGATTATCAGCATCCTTCTGAAATCATGGATGAAATTGCTCTACTAACGCCCACTTTTTCCGGTGTGAATTATAAACGATTAGCAGAGGAAGGGTCGATTCAATGGCCTTGTAATGAAGCTAATCCCAAGGGTACTCCCATAATGCATGTAGACGAATTCGTTCGAGGTGAAGGTTTTTTTGCAGTGACGGATTATGTTGCTACCGATGAGAAAGTAACAAAACGTTTTCCGCTTCTTCTTACTACTGGGCGTATTCTTTCGCAGTATAATGTGGGTGCGCAAACGCGACGCACCCAAAACATGGGTTGGCATAGTGAAGATGTACTAGAAATTCATCCCCATGATGCTGAATATCGAGGAGTTCTTGATGGTGATAGGTTGCAAGTTTCTAGCCGTGCCGGAGACACGCAGCTAAAAGCTACGGTTACCGACCGTGTTCAGCCCGGTGTCGTCTACACGACCTTCCACCACCCTGAAACAGGAGTTAATGTAATTACAACTGAAAATTCTGACTGGGCAACCAACTGTCCTGAATATAAGGTGACCGCAGTTGAAGTACGTAAAATGATGGGCCAGTCAGACTGGCAGGCCCGTTACGAAAAATTTTCTCAACAACAAGTCGAATTTTTTAACGAAGCTGAAACTTGATCTTCTAGTGAGTGAATTTATTGGCTCAGAAAAACACTTAGTAGATATCTGGTCTGATCAGAGTATAGACCGACGCGAAGATTTTATCGCCGAAGAAACTCCAGTAGCGTTTGTCTACAATGATATTTCTCATGTTGTGATGATGGCAACACCTGCCCAGCTTGAAGAATTTGCCCTTGGTTTTAGTCTTAGTGAGGGAATTATTCAAGATTGCAGGGAAGTCTATGACATTCAAATTCGACAATTGAATGATGGTGTCGAAGTCGCATTAACTATCTCTAGCCAACGTTTTGCCAAGCTTAAGGATAGGCGTCGCAGCATTAGTGGGCGAACCGGTTGTGGGATTTGCGGGGCTGATTCATTGCAACAAGTTCGGCTCGCGGTAGATCCTGTCACCAGTCACTGTGAGCCAATCCCAGAGGCTATAAATAAGGCAGTCACAGAGTTGGACGGTAGGCAAGACTTGCAAGCTTGTACTGGAGCTGTGCACGGCGCTGCATGGTGTAATATTGACGGTCGAATTTTGGAAATTTGTGAAGACGTAGGCCGACATAATGCGTTAGACAAGCTAATTGGAGTTTTGGCACAAAAAAACTTACTAGAACTTGAGAGTCTGAATAATGGATTTGTTCTGGTTTCTAGCAGAGCTAGCTACGAAATGGTACAAAAAACTGCCATGATTAATGCCTCAGCACTAGTTGCGGTGTCTGCAGCTACTACCATGGCAATGGATGTTGCTCGAGAAGCGGGCGTAACTCTAATTGGATTTGCACGCAAAAATAGACACGTTACGTATGTAAATTCAAGGTGAGTGAAAAGTAGGCTAAAGCTGAGTAATGAAAATATGACCGATTCTGAATTGACTCACCTCGTAAAAATGGCAAACCAAATAGCCGACAATCTAAGCCGACGAGATCCCATAGAAGTTGTCGCAGATCGAACTGCTGACCATATGAAAAGATTTTGGGCCCCATCAATGAAGGCAAAAATTATTGAGTACATAAAAGATGATGGAGCTGAGCTTAGAGAGGCCGCTAAGTTGGCAGTGGCGCAGCTGAGCTCAGCCAGCAACTAATTTTCCAATCCCAGTATTTCTATTCTTTCGCTGCTAGCGACCGTAATCGAGCGTCCATCGGTCGTAATAAATGAGCGACTTTCTAATTGGTATTTGTAAACCTCATAACTGACTACAGCAGCATTATTATCACGATGCAGATTTACAGTTAGAACCGTATGGTCATCCTGCCAATCGAAATAATAAAGGGTCGCGCCTATGCCCACCATGAGAAACAAGAACATGTAGGCACCTGCACGTAAATCCGCAGACAATTCATCTTTTTTATTTGACTTAAGGGTCTTAGTTTTTTCTGTTTTAATAGATTTAGAGTCATTTTCGCCACTGGTATGACGTTGTCGGATGACAAAAAAGGCGCCGATAATGACTGCCATGGTAATGAGGAATTTTCCAACCATTTCGCTTTATCCGACTGCAAGCCTCGTTCGATAATAGCTTAATGATAACAGTGCTTGCGTCACTTTGCCCCTAATCAGGCTAAAGCATGAATTGAGGCCGATTGATGGCGATGCAATAATGGAAAAAATAATTTGCCACTATGGCCTATCCCACTATATCGTCCGACACTTAAGATTTTGAATAAACCAGTAAACCAAGCTATTTGTTATGTTTCCCCAGGCATGCCGCCGCTGGATTTAAGCGGTCGAAAAACATCGTTTTTTGAATTTTGGCCACTCTGGCTTATATACGTTCCCGTATTCTTACAGTGGTTACTACTTTCTTTACGTTATCGCAGTTTTTCTCTTCCACTTATTGCAAATCCCGCGGTGCCTTTATCTGGCATGGTGGGTGTCGCAAAATCGTCAGTTTTTGATGCTGCTGGAAATGAGGCCCGGCAATGGATATTGCCTTGGTATGTATACGAGGTGTCAGGAGAAGCTTTGGAGGTGCAATCTCAAAAAGTGTTGGTAGCTCTCTCTAACTGCAAATTGAGCTTACCTTTGGTGGGCAAACCAGAAATCGGCTGTCGTGGGGTTGGTGTAAAGTTGCTGAAGAATGAAGAGGAGCTTGCTAATTATCTAGGTAATATTCCACCAGGGGGCAGCATCCAATTTCAAAAATTGAGTCAATGGGATGCGGAAGCAGGGGTATTTTATGTACGCTATCCCGGTTCAAGCAGCGGTGAAGTGACTTCTGTAACCCTGAAATACACACCCTATGTCGTTGGCGACGGGCATAGTACTTTGAGCGAGCTGATTGAGGCAGACCCGAGAGCAGGAGTTCTTCAACACTTATACAATGAACGTCATCAACAGAACTGGCATACAGTGATTGCCGCGGGTGAGCCATTCAGATTGATATTTGCGGCGAGCCATAGTCGCGGAGCGGTGTTTAGAGATGGCAAAGAATTAATAACTACTAAACTGTCACAAAGTTTGGATAAGATATTTAACGATATACCGGGCTATTACTACGGAAGGTTAGATATTAAGTTTCAAGATGTCGAAAATTTAAAGGATGGTCGTAATTACGATATTCTTGAAATCAATGGCGCTAGTTCAGAATCAATAAATATCTGGGATCGCAATGCCAGTTTTTGTTCAGCAATTAGAACTTTATTACATCAGTACCATACGCTGTTTAAAATCGGTAACGAAAATCGGCAAAGAGGGTATAAAACACCAGGTCTTTTTGCACTTTATAAAGCTTGGCGTTTTGAAACCAAGCTAGTGAAGCTCTACCCCGATAATGACTAATCCAACTCATATACCTATAAAACCACGATTTCTAGCGTTATTGCTCGAGCGAATGCTAGGTTTGCAGCCTCTGGGGAGGATTTATGATCGAAGGCCAATGGAAACAATTCCTAAGGATTTTCTCGACTACATCTTGAGTGCTTTAGGAGTGAGTAATGTAGTTACTAATGCAGAAAATCTTAATGACATTCCCCGCGAAGGACCTTTGTTAATAGTAGCGAATCACCCCTTGGGTGGCTTGGAGGGTATGGCACTTGCCCATGAGATTCTCAAAGTCAGGCCAGACTTAAAAGTATTAACCAATGAACTCTTGCGCAGAGTTTCTGAGCTTAGTGACTTATTTATTGGTGTAGATGTCTTATCGAGCAATGCTGCCGCTGGTAATGTTGGGGGCATTAAACAAGTGCATAAACACCTAAAGGCCAATGGTGCAGTATTAATATTCCCAGCAGGTATGGTCTCTGCGTATGAATATAGTCAGCGTCGAATCCAGGATAGGCCTTGGAGTCGACTGGTGGGGCAATTAATAAAGCGCTATGAGTGCACAACAGTCCCTGTTCACGTGGGTGGTCGCAATAGTCTCTATTTTTATGCTGCAGGTTTCATTCATCCTCGTTTACGAACGCTTTTATTGCCGAGACAGTTAGCAAATAAACAAGGATTTAAGTTGCCGCTTATCATTGGTAGGCCAGTCTCTTCTCAAGAAATTCGTTTATTGGATAGCCCGAAGGCCATCACGGAATATTTGCGCGTAAGCACTGATGCACTCGCTCAAGAGCCAGCTATTTTTAAAATAAAGAACCAGGAAGGCATAGACGAGTCTGCATATGATATGAATTTCTCTGAATTAAAAAATGATCTTGCTAATTTGAAAGAATTTCGCTTGATTAATCATGAAGAGTTCGATGTTTATTGCGCACCGTTTGATCGCCTTGGCGCTATAATGGAGCAAATCGCCATTGCACGAGAGGTCACTTTCCGAGATGTGGGAGAGGGAACTGGGCAGGCGAAAGATTCAGATAGATTTGATCAGCATTATTTGCATCTTTTCTTATGGGATAAGGCAGAAAATCGTATAGCAGGAGCTTATCGCGTCGGTTTAGTAGATGAGATCGTTGCTAAGCATGGAGTGAAAGGTCTTTATAGTAGATCTCTGTACCATTATGACGATGCTTTTATAAATCAATTGGGTTCTGCTATCGAAATGGGGCGATCCTTTATTCATCCCGATTACCAGCGCCGGCCAGTATCGCTGAATTTATTATGGCGAGGGATTGGCTGTATATTGGTCTCTAGACCTGAATATCACACACTATTTGGCTCAGTAAGTATTTCCCGAGAATACAGCGATCTCGCTAGATCATTAATCGCGGACACATTGCTTACCAATTTTAAAGCCAATGAGTTTGCCGACTTAGTAAGGCCTATTACGCCTCACCGAGTTGAGAATCGTGTTTGGACACAAGACATTTTGAGGGAATTATCCAATATAAAGATGTTGGGTAAATTGATAGGTCGTTGTGATCCGGGAAAAGCAGTTCCAGTTTTGTTACGTCATTATTTATCCCTCAATGGAAGAATTGTGTGCTTCAATATTCATTCCAATTTTAATGACTCTCTGGAAGGGCTCATTATTGTAGATGCTCGTAAAACTGACTTTAAAACCCTATCTCGCTTCTTGGGGGCTGAAGGGGTGAAACGCTTTTTAGCGCAGCATAAATTGCCAGAATCTGCTTAAGCCGAATATAATCCAACAATGAAAAAACTCGTCGCCCTGCTCCAATTGCTCGCGACTGTCGTATTGGGCATTTTTGCGCTAGCAACGGCAGTTAATTTAATCTTGATCTCTATGCGTCCTGAGACCATTTCCGTAGTGAATGCTATTATTGGGCAAGGAATATTGATTATTTGTATGCTCGCTTTAGCCAGCATTAGTTTACGCAAAGGCCTGAAAGGTCTGCGTTCAGATAGTTCTGGCACTATTTTAGAAGAATCCCAGGAATAGTTCTTTCATCTGCACAGCTTGCAGAGAAAGGAGTATAATCCAGCGCTTTTAGCATCAGCTGTCCCCATCGATGATAATATTTGAAGAGACAAGCCGGTTTTCTCAATCGCAGCAGAGTTGCGTAGCAACTATTGGGAAGTTTGATGGTGTGCATCTTGGCCACCAATTAATTCTCGACCAGCTCAAACAAAAAGCCGAACAACTCAATTTGCCTTCTCTGGTAATCTTGATTGAGCCTCATCCGGAAGAATTTTTTGCCAAAAGCGATGATGATTGTCCTGCTCGCCTAACCACCCTGGAGGAAAAACTAGAACTATTGGAGAGCTTCGGAATCGATTTTGTTTTTCATTTAAATTTCAATCAGGCAATGAGTGAGCTAAGTGCGGAAAAATATATTAAAGATATTTTGATTGAGGGGCTCGGTGTTGCAAGCTTTATTGTTGGCAACGATTTTCGTTTTGGGCATAAACGAACTGGAAATTTTACGTTGTTACAAGAAAAAAGTGCTGAGGCTGGTTTTGAAGTGATAGAAACTGCAGCTTATGAACGAAATGGCCAAAGGATTAGCAGTACGTTTATTCGTGAGCAATTAGCTAATGATGACTTTGGTCTAGTCGAACAGTTATTGGGTCGACCTTTCTCTATGAAAGGCGAGGTAGAGCATGGACAGCAACTGGGAACTGATTTGGGATTTCCAACCTGCAACTTAAATCCTGGTCGGCGCAAAATTCCATTAAATGGAGTATTTGCTTGCGAAGTAAGGCTGGGTGATCGATATCGCCAGGCTGCGGTAAACATTGGGTACCGACCGACGATAACGGAGGAGGGAAGCGCTTTATTGGAGGCACACATTTTAGATTTTGATGAAGATCTTTATGGTAAAACTATAGAAATCATCTTCAGACAGAAACTTAGAGAAGAATTAAAATTTGATGGGCTTGAAGCGCTGAAACAACAGATGAGTGTCGACGTACAACAAGTAAGAGAAGTATTTAATGAGAGGTTATCGTAAGCGCAAAAGTCTAAGATTTGCTTGCTAAAACACATGACGGACTATAAAGACACACTCAATCTGCCACACACAGAATTCCCTATGAAGGCAAATCTGGCCCAACGGGAACCTGTTATGTTGAAAAAATGGCAGGACTTGGATTTGTACAAAAAGATCTGCAAAAAAAATGCAGGTCGGCCCAAGTTTATACTTCACGATGGCCCTCCTTATGCCAATGGGGAATTACATCTAGGTCATGCAATCAATAAATCCTTAAAAGACATCGTTGTTAAATCACGGCAACTGAGTGGTTTTGATGCACCCTTTATTCCTGGGTGGGATTGTCATGGGCTTCCTATCGAACATAATGTAGAAAAGAAAAGAGGAAAAGCAGGTCAAAAGATTAGTTTTGCTGAGTTTAGGAAAAACTGTCGTGAATACGCTAAAAAACAAGTAGAAATTCAAAAAGCTGGATTCATTCGCTTGGGCGTATTCGGTGATTGGGAGAGTCCTTATCTGACAATGAATTTTACGACGGAAGCCGACATCGTTCGAGCTCTCGGCAAAATAGTTGGTAATGGGCACATGGTGAAAGGCTATAAGCCCGTTTATTGGAGCGTGGTTGGTGCCTCTGCCCTGGCTGAAGCAGAAGTTGAATACCACGACAAACAATCTTTCGCTATCGATGTGCGTTTTTCTGTCGCCGAACGGGAAAAATTCTTAAGTGTTTTTGGTGATCCATTGGTAAGAGAGATATCTGACCCGGTTTCCGTGGTAATTTGGACTACGACACCATGGACCTTGCCTTCAAATCAAGCAGTTTGCTTGCATGCAGAACTGGATTATGCGTTGGTCAGATGTGAAACGGCGCAGGGCAAAGAAATTTTTTTGCTAGCTAAGGACATGGTTGAGGATGTGCTTATTCGTTACGGAGCCGAAAATCCTGAGGTCCTGGGTGAAGTGAAAGGTGCTGCTTTGGAAGATATATTGCTACAGCATCCGTTTGTGGGCAAACAAGTGCCTTTAGTCCTTGGTGAACATGTGACGACTGAGGCGGGTACAGGCGCCGTTCATACTGCACCTGATCATGGTCTTGATGATTTTTATGTGGGCCAGAATTATGGCTTGGGCACCTTGAATCTAGTTGATGAAAATGGTGTCTTTACTGCTGGTGCTGGTGAGTTTAGTGGCGCTCATGTCTACAAAGTGGACGAGATGATAATTCATACACTTAAAGATAAACAGGCCCTGGTTGCAGAAGAAACTATTACCCACAGCTATGCTCATTGTTGGCGTACTAAAACACCACTGATTTATAGGGCAACACCGCAGTGGTTTATAAGCATGACTGAGCAGGATTTACTGGGCGCTGCTTTAAAAGCTGTGAAAGATGTGAAATGGATTCCCGACTGGGGTCAGGCTCGGATCGAATTAATGTTAAAAGGCAGTCCAGATTGGTGTGTGTCTCGGCAAAGAACCTGGGGTGTTCCTATAACCATGTTTGTAAACAAAGAGACGCAAGCCTTGCATCCTGATACGCCAGCTTTGTTTGAAGAAGTTGCCAAGCGAATTGAAGTCTCAGGAATAGATGCCTGGTTTGATTTAGCTCCAGAGGAGCTTCTGGGATCGGATGCTGACCGGTATGAAAAAGTAACTGACACTATGGACGTTTGGTTTGACTCTGGTGTAACTCATGACTCAGTTATGGGGCAAAGAGAAGAGCTGCAATATCCGGCAGATCTTTATTTGGAAGGATCAGATCAACACAGAGGGTGGTTTTTATCTTCTCTAAAAACTGCTATCGCCATGAATGGCACCGCACCCTATAAAGAAGTGTTGACCCATGGCTTCTTTGTTGATGCGGAAGGTAAAAAGATGTCGAAGTCTCTCGGCAATACCGTAGCCCCAGAGAAGATATTTCTACAGTATGGCGCTGACGTTTTAAGATTATGGGTTGCTGCTACTGATTATCGTGGCGAAATGACAGTCTCCGATGAAATATTCAAGCGTGTAGCTGATGCCTATCGCAGAATCCGAAATACTTCTCGATTCATGCTGGCTAATTTAAATGGCTTCAGTCCAATTAAAGATGGCGTGACTTCTGGGCAAATGTTGGCACTAGATTATTGGATTGTTCGGAAATGTCAGCTGCTACAAAAAGAATTGATAGAAAATTACCATGAATACAACTTCTTGAATGTCTATCAAAAGATTCATAATTTTTGTGTTATAGAACTTGGTGGCTTTTATCTCGACGTAATTAAGGATCGACAGTACACGACTCAAGCTGATAGTTTGGCACGGCGTTCAACTCAGACTGCGATGTATCATGTCTTGGAAATGTTCAGTCGGTTGATTGCTCCCATTCTTAGTTTTACTGCTGACGAGATCTGGCAAAGTATTCCTGGAGAAAGAG
>Ga0315315_10002434_pt1 | contig 17032 bp, 13 predicted proteins | sample M140m3416metaG_FD_203699 | JGI IMG/M metagenome (GOLD analysis project Ga0315315, IMG submission 203699) | Ammonia-oxidizing marine archaeal communities from Monterey Bay, California, United States - M1 40m 3416 | ecosystem: Environmental > Aquatic > Marine > Intertidal zone | place: USA... | reverse complement strand
CTTATTGCTTAAAAAGAAATTGTTAATTTCTATAAATATTTTCAACTCACTAGCTTCGGCTATAATTTTATCTTTATGAATTACAGATAAATTTTTAGCAACAAAATGTGGTTTGGGAATTAAAGCATATTTTATTTTTTCGTTAAATTTTATTTCAAAATCATATCTTTTAAATATGTGATTCTTTATTTCAGTTTGAATTTTTGCTTTATTATAAAATGTAGGCACCAATAAATAGCTTAGGGTCAATATGACTATTGCCCCTAAGGCCAAAAATGCATTACTATTACGACTTAATTTTGTTTTTTTAAGTTTTGTTTTAAATGATTTTAATTTGTCAAAATAGCTTTCTATTAAATCATTTATTGATAAAAATTGCTTTTTAAGCTTTTTTGTAAATAAATTATGTTTTCGCATAAAGATTTACACAACTTATAATTAAATTTTAAAAATGGTAAACTCTGATTATCTAAAAAACCTTAATAAGTCGCAAAAAGAGGCTGTAATGCATCTTGATGGTCCATTATTAATTGTTGCTGGGGCTGGTTCAGGTAAAACAAAGGTTTTAACGTCTAGAATTGCTCACATAATTAAAGAAAAAAAAGCATTTCCAAATCAAATCTTATCTGTAACTTTTACGAATAAAGCTGCTAAGGAAATGCAAAATAGAGTTAGTAAAATTTTAGGCTCATCAGCAATAGGGCTTTCGTGGCTAGGAACATTTCATTCTATTTGTGCTAAATTGCTTAGAAAACATGCTACAGCAGCTAATCTTAATTCAAATTTCACAATTATTGACGCAGATGACCAAGCAAGATTAATCAAAAATATTTGTAAAGCTGAAAATATTGATATTAAACAATTAGCACCAAGATTTATTCTTGCAGTAATAGATAGATGGAAAAATAAAGGGTATTACCCTTCTGAGGTAATAATAAACAACAAAGATATCTACGAAAAAACTATTCTTCCTCTTTACAAAATTTATCAACAAAAATTAATAGATTTAAATTCATGTGATTTTGGTGATTTAATTTTACATACAGTAAAAATATTAGAAAACTATCCTGATATAAAAAAAATTTATACTAATAATTTTAAATACATTTTAGTAGATGAGTATCAAGATACCAATTTTATTCAGAGTAGATGGCTTAACCTATTATCTGAAAAAAGTAAAAACTTATGCTGTGTGGGTGATGATGATCAATCAATCTATAGTTGGAGAGGTGCAGAAATTAAAAATTTCTTAGAATTTGATAAAGTTTATAAAAATACTAAAGTAATTAGATTAGAACAAAATTATAGATCATCTCAAAATATTTTATCCGTAGCTTCAAATCTAATATCAAATAATCAAAATAGAGTAGGAAAAACCTTAACAACTACAATGGAAGAAGGAGACCTGGTTAAATTAAACTGTTTTAAAAATGGTAAAGATGAAGCAACTGGAGTATCTGATGAAATAGAAAAAAAATTAAAAAAAGAATATTCTTACAATAATATCGCTATTCTTGTGAGAGCAATATTTCAAACGAGAGAATTTGAAGAAAGATTCCTCAAAATTGGTATTCCTTATAGAATTTTAGGTGGAACCAAATTCTACGAGCGAGCTGAAATTAAAGATTGTGTAGCTTACTTAAGATTAATCCATCAAGAAAAAGATGATTTAGCTTTTGAAAGAATTGTTAACAATCCAAAAAGGTCAATTGGTGACACTACGATTAAAGTAATTCATGAATATGCTAAAGAGAATAATCTAAGTTTAGAGATAGCTTCAATTAAAATGATTGAACAAAATTTAATAAAACCAAAAACAAAAATTGGTCTTAATATTTTTCTTAATTTATTAAAAAAATGGAGAAATGATTTAACTATTAAAAAAGCTAGTCACATTAAATTATTACAATTTGTTTTAGATGAGTCTGGCTACTCAGCAATGCTTAAAAATAAAAAAGATCTAGATAATGAAAATCGATTAGAAAACATTAAGGAATTACTAAGTGCAATGAAAGAATTTGATAATTTAGAAAGTTTTTTAGAGCATGTTTCGCTTGCAACATCTATTGACCAAGAGTGGGATGGAGAAAAAATTAATATGATGACAATGCATGCTGCAAAAGGATTAGAGTTCGATGTTATTTTTTTACCTGGTTGGGAAGAAGGTTTATTCCCTCATCAAAAATCAATTGAAGAAAAAGGTCAAAATGGTCTAGAAGAAGAACGACGTTTAGCTTATGTGGGTATTACAAGAGCAAAAAAAAAAGCTATCATTTCGTTTTCAATGAATAGGTTTTACCAAGGTGACTGGATAGACAGTATGGCATCAAGATTTATAGAAGAACTACCAGATAAGTATTTGGAAAAAAATTCTTTTTTTGAGGAAGAGGCCAGTGAATCTGAAGATTTTGATTTTAACCAAGATTTTGAAATCGAAGAAGGAACAAGAAGCCCTGGTTGGATTAGATATCAAAAGAGAATCAAATGAGTAAAAAAATTCAAGTTTTAAGAAAAAAATTTAAAAAGTATAACATTGACGGGTATATCATCCCTAAAAACGATGAATATTTTACCGAATATTCAAAAATTAATAGGCTTAAAATTATCTCTAATTTCAGTGGTTCAGCTGGGATTGCTATAATTTTGAAAAATAAGAATTATTTATTTACTGATGGGAGATATACTATTCAAAGTCAAATAGAGTGTGGAAAAAGTTTTAAAATTATTGATTATGAAAAAATATACAATTGTAGTTTATTTAAGAATTTAACTTTAGGCATTGATCCTCAATTATTTACTCACAATCAAATAAATAATTTTTTCAAAAAAAAAACCAAAATTAAATATATAAGTAATAATTTGATTGATGAAATTGAACGTAAAAAAATAATTAATAACTCTTCTTTTTTTTCTTTAAACAAAAATATAGTTGGAGAGAGACACACAACAAAAATAGGTAAAATATCTAAGTTTCTAAAGAAAATTAAATCAGATTATTTATTTGTAAGTGCGCCAGAGAATGTGGCATGGGTTTTAAACATAAGAGGTAATGATAGTCCCAATAGCCCTATTCCAAATTGTAGATTGATTATTAGTAGTACAAAAAAAATATTTTTGATTAGTAAAATCCACAAAGTAAAAAAACTTATAAACGATAATATAATTAGCTTAAATAATTTTATTGATATTGATGATTTTCCAAAAGAAATTCTTCGTTTTAGGGGAAATAATTTTATAATTGATAACAAATCATGTTCAATTTATTATCAAAATATTATTAATTCAAAGTTTAAGATTTTAAAAAAAGAAGATCCTATTTATCATCTAAAAGCTATTAAAAATAGAACTGAAATAAAACATATGATTAATGCGCATATACTTGACGGTGTTGCTTTAACAAAATTTATTTACTGGATTAAAAAAGTTAATAATAAAAAAATTACTGAGGTTCAAGCTCAAGATAAGTTAGAAAAATTTAGAAAAAAAAATAAAAAATATTTATACCCAAGTTTTGATACAATTGCTGGCTCTGGAAAAAATGGTGCGATCGTACACTACCGAGCAAATAAAAAAAATTGCAAGATCATAAGAAAAAAAGATATTTTTTTGTGTGACTCAGGTGGTCAATATAAATATGGTACTACAGATGTTACGAGAACAATCTGCTTTTCAAAACCTAGATCTCATATAAGAAATATTTTTACTAAGGTTTTAAAAGGACATATTGCAGTAGCTACCACAAATTTGATTAAAGATAAAACTGGTAAAAAAATTGACTACAGAGCAAGAAAATTCTTAAAAAAAGATAATTTAGATTACGCTCATGGAACTGGTCATGGTGTTGGTTTTTTTTTAAATGTACATGAAGGTCCACAATCAATATCAAAATTTAATAACATCAGGTTAAAAGAAGGAATGATTTTAAGTAATGAGCCTGGGTACTATAAAAAAAATAGATTTGGAATACGAATAGAAAATCTTATTTATGTAAAAAAAGAAAATAAGAAAATTTTTTTTAAAAACTTAACTCTTGCCCCAATCGAAAAAGAATTAACGAATTTCAAACTTTTAACTCCTCTTGAAAAAGACTATCTATTTAAGTATCATATTTATGTCTACAAAAAACTTTCTAAATACTTAGCTTTAAAAGAACGTAAATGGTTAGCTAGTTTTATCTAATAATTTCAAAAATTGATTTTGATCAATAATTGAAATTTTAAGTTCTTTAGCTGTTTCAACTTTTCTTTTTGTCGGTTTTTCACCAACAATTAAATAATTTAATTTTTTTGAAACACTACTTACTGTAGTTCCAGAATTTTCTTCAATTAAAGATTTAGCTTCCGCTCTACTGATGCCATTCAATTTTCCAGTCAGCATAAATGTTTGATTTTTCAATATTCCATTTTTTTTATCAATCGAAGCATTTTTAACACTCAAAATTTTTTGAAGCTCATTGATAACTTTTAAATTGATTTTGTTAGAAAAAAAATTCTTAATAGAATTAACTTGAGTTTCACCAATACCATCAATATTGATTAAGTCATCGTAATTATTTAAGGATTTTAAATTTGAAAATTGCTTAAAGTATTTTGCAAGGAGCTTAGCATTTTCTAAACCAATGTGTCGAATACCTAATGAATATATTAATCTCTCTAAAGAAATTTTTTTTTTCTGATTAATTGAATATTTCAGATTTTCAACTGATTGTTTTCCCCAACCATCCAAATACTCAATTTTTTTAAAATCTAATTTGAAAATATCCTGAGGTAGTTTTATTAATTTAAGTTCCCAAAATTTTTCTACTATTTTTTTTCCAAAACCTTCAATATTGAAAGCATCTTTAGAAACAAAATGTTTTATTTTTTCAATCGCTATTTTTTCACACTCATATCCTTCACTCGAACATCTTCTTACAGCATCTTTTTTTTTTGTAATTAAATTGTATTCTTTAATTGTTTTTGACCCACAAGACGGACAATTATTTGGGAATACAAATTTTACACTATCATTAGACCTTTTTTTTAAATCTACAGATAATATATGAGGTATCACATCCCCTGCTCTCTCTACTACAACTGTATCACCAATTCGTACATCTTTCCTGTCAATTTCATCTTCATTATGCAATGTAGCATTTGATACTAATACTCCTCCAATATTTACAGGTTTTATTTTTGCTACGGGTGTTAATGCACCTGTTCTACCAATTTGAATATCGATATGTAAAATTTTTGAAATAGCTTTATCCGAAGAAAATTTATGAGCTATCGCCCATCTAGGAGCGTTAGCAACATTACCTAATCTTTTTTGTAACTTAAAATCATTTATCTTATAAACTATCCCATCAATATCAAAATCTATATCGGTCCTTTTTTTTTCAATTTCATTATAATTAATTAGTAAATCCTCAACTCCTGTAATTAATTTATTAAAAGGATTTGTTTTGAAACCCCACTCATCCAGTTTTTTTAAATATTGATATTGATTTTCAACTTTCAACCCTTTTTCATAACCAAAAGTGTATGCAATAAACTTTAAAGGTATTTTTTTTGTATCTTCTGGATTTTTTTGTCTTAACGAACCAGAGGCAGCATTTCTGGGATTTGCAAATTTATTTTTTATAAGTTCAAAATCACTATTTTTAATAAATACTTCACCTCTAATATCAATTTCTTCTGGGAAATCTTTTGAAAGAATTTTATTTGGAATATCTTTTATTGTTTTAAGATTCATTGTGATATCTTCACCTTCATTCCCATCACCTCTTGATAATCCCTGAGTAAATTCACCTTTTTTATATTTTAAAGATGCCGAAATACCATCTATCTTTGGTTCAGCACTATAAGAAATTTTAAAGTTTTCTTTTTGAGATAGAAAATTCATGATTCTTTTTTCAAAATTTAATAAATCTTCTTTATCAAATGCATTGGCTAATGAAAGCATTGGAACTTTATGTTTGGCTTTGTTAAAATTTTTTGAGGGTTTATATCCGATTGTAATTGAAGGTGAATTCTGATGCTTTAAAAAATCATATTTTTTTTCAAGATCAACAATATCTCTTTTCAATTTATCATATTCGCTGTCTGTTACTAATGGAGCATTTTTGTCATAATAATTTTTATTAAACTTATTAATCTGTTTTATTTTTTTTAGATAATCTTTCTTTAATTTATCAAGCTTCATTTTTATTTAAACAAGGCCTTAAATTTTTTAATAATTACATTTTGTTTATTTTTTTTAATTCTGTCTTTAGGATTTTCATATTTTTTATTAAATACTTTATAGCTTTCTTTGTACCATTCACTACTTTGATAATTGTATCCTAGCAAAACTGCATATCGCTTAGCTTCTGCCTCTAGACCTAATTTATAATTTAATTCAACTAAACGATGAATTGCTTCCTCAACATATTCTGTTTCATCGTAATTGTTTAAAACATTTTGAAACCTATTCATTGCAGGTATCCATTTTTTCTTTCCAAGATAATAATTTCCAATATAAACTTCTTTTGATGCTAATACATTTTCAATTAACTTAAGTTTAAACTTTGCATCTAAAGCAAAATCTGTGTCTGGGTATTCTTTGATTAAAATTTGGTAATATTTTTTTGAATTAATTAGAGGCGATATATCTTTTTTTTCATCAATAATTAATTCATAATAACAAGTAGCTAATAAAAAATAGGCGTAAGACAAATCTTTACTCGCAGGATAGTTTCTTAAAAATCTTTTTAACTCTGAAATAGCATCACCATAATAATCTTGTGAGTAATAAGAGTATGCAGCCATTAAGATTGATCTGGGAGCCCAAATTGATTGAGGATAAATATTTTCAACTGTATTAAAATTTTTTGCAGCAAATAAAACATCTCCCTCCTCTAATGCTTTCATTCCAGCGTTATAGGTCTCTATCATTTGTCCCTGCAAATCAATACTTTCTACTACTACCTCTTTCTCATTTTTTCCAGTACATGCTGATAAAAAAAATAAGATTACAGATAACAAAATCGTGAAAATATATTTCATATCTTGATATTATTAGTTTAAAAAAAAATTTATGCTATTGATTTAAATAAATTCTTTTTAATGTAAGTGTGGGGTAAAGTCTTTTCCTTGATCTCTAAAATTGAAAAATTTTCATTATTTTCAAATACTTTTCTGAGTAATGCGTTAGTCAAAAAATGTCCACCTTGCGAGCATTGAATTTTAGCCAACATCCTATATCCGCTTGTATACAAATCTCCTATACAATCGAGTATTTTATGATTCACAAATTCCTTATTATTTCTCAATCCGTCTTTATTCAAAACCTCATTTTGTTTTACTACTATCGCATTTTCAAGACTTCCACCTTTCGCTAATCCATTTTTTTTAATAGCCTCAATATCTTCATATAGGCAAAAGGTTCTTGAATCAAAAATTTCAGTAAGATCGTCTTCATAAACATTTATTTTATTTCTTTGATTACCAATTATTTTATTTTTATATTTTAATTCAAAGTCAATATCTAAACTTAATTTTGAAGGTTCTATAGAGATAAACCTTTCTCCATCTCGAATTTCAATTTTATTATTTATTTTTATAATTTTAATTGGTTGTTCACTTATACTTATTCCAGTTTTAAAAATTTTTTCTATAAACTCTTTGGCAGATCCATCAAGGATTGGAACTTCTTCATTATCTATTTCTACTAAAGCATTATCAATTCCAAGACCAAATAATGCACCCATTAAATGTTCGATGGTTGAAACTTTTACACCATATTCATTTGAAATAGTTGTGTTTAGAGAAGTGTTAGTCACATTTAAAAAATTTGGAAAAATCTCATTGTTGTCTTTTAAATCCACTCTTTTAAAAATTATCCCAGAATTAGGAGCGCTAGGTTTGATGTTTATATTAACAGTTTCACCACTGTGTAAACCTATTCCTTTAAAAGAAACTGGTTTTTTTACTGTTTTTTGGTTTAATGATGACACGGGATACTTTTAATATTGATTACCTAAATATCAAAAACAACTAATGTTACTGTAAAATACAATTTAGCTAAAAAAGTCGAAAAATTTTTCAAAAAAACCCTTGTTTTTTTGCATTTTTTTAATCAGTAAAACTTCATTATTATTAAACCCATTCTTTATAAGTTTGGCTTTTTTAATTAAGTCAAGATCGACATCTTGAATTAAATTATTAGCGTATCTAGCACTTATAATTTGATTAATTGAAATTTGATATTTTTTGAGTGTATCCTCCAAATTGTTTATGAAATTTTTAGATAAACATAAAAAATTGACATCTATTGAAAGATAATCGCAGTTTAAATTATCGGGTAAATTTTGATAATTCTTTTCATCTATTTGATAGTTTTCAATAATCATGTGAATTATTTTTTTTTCATTAAAACTATTTTTGCACTGGTCTTTTGACTCATTTAATAAATACTTTAAACTATTTGATGTTATCTTTTCACCATAAAAATTTTTTTTTAATGATATCTTTATCGGAAAAAAATTATTGTAGTCTAAGACTAGAAATACACTTTTTAAAAAATTCCCTAATACTTTTTCAATTTTAAAAATATTTTTTTCAAGAAAACTATTTAATAAGTCAAAATCTAATTTTTTAATATTATCATTAATTATATATTTTTGCTCATACATTACTTTATTATCAAATTTTTGATGAACAGAAATTATGAATTCCTTTGAACTTATAAATAAATAAGTTTCAAAGTTTGTTTCTTCAGCCATTGATAATTACCTGATTTAATTGACGAAGATCAATTTCTTTTTTTTCTCTAAAGTTTTTATTTCTTATAATATCATCAATTAATTTAAGAGACTCTTTTAATTGATCTTTTGGTAATTTTATTAAAAGCCCCGAATGAGTTTCAATATCCCATCTACCAGACTTAAAAAAATATAGATTTTTTATATCAGTATATTTAAGATTTTTTTGATCAATATTCTCTTTTAAGTCAAAAAATTCATTAATATTAAAATTTCCAAAGATAGTTGGAATATTTTGATCCATATCTAATGTTTTTATTAATTTACCATTTGATCCTAAAAAAAAATTATTACCATCCCTCTTAACATAAGCAAAAAATTTTGCTTTATATATATTAATTTCTAATGATGAAGGATACTTTTTAAAAATAGAATATTTTTCAACAAGATTATTAGAGCTTATTATTTCATTAACTTCAATTTTATCAAGAAAAAATAAATTATGTATTCTTAAAAAATTTAAATTATTTATTAATTCAATTTCATTTTTTTCATCAAGACCTTTTATGCTAATATTGTTAATTTTTGGAAGATCAATATTACTTAAATTTCTGTTATTCAATGTCCCAATAACTAAAAATAAAAAAAAATATATTAAAATTTTTTTACTTTTTTGATGAAGCATCTTTTAAAATTAGTTCAATGAGTTTTATAAAACTTATACCAGCAAATGCAGCTATCTCAGGGACCAATGAGAGACTGGTCATACCTGGCTGAGTGTTAATTTCAAGTAAATAAAATTTTCCATTAAAATATTTAAAGTCTGATCGAGTAACTCCTCGACAACCAATCAATTTGTGAGCCTTTAACGCTAAATTCATTATTTGACTATGATCATTTTTTGTTAAATCTACTGGAATGATGTGTTTGGTTTTTGCCTTAGAATTATATTTGGCTTGGTAATCATAAAATTTTCTTTTTGGTTTCAATTCAATAACACCTAGTTTTTTTGAACCAATTATAGCTGCTTGAATTTCTCTACCAGGGATAAATTCTTCTATAATTACCTTTTTATAACTTTCTAATAATTTTAATTTTTTAAAAATATTAAATTTTGTGCAGATAAAAACATTAACACTTGAACCTTCATTTATAGGTTTTACTACCACTGGAAATCCTAATTTTTTTTTTATTTTTTTTATTAAATTTGAATTTAGTTTATCAAAAGAGTATGAAATATATTTGGGAGTTAAAATTTTATTTTGCAGAAAGATTTTTTTTGATATTTCTTTGTCCATCGCTATAGCTGAAGAAATGACCCCTGAATGAGTATATGGTATTTTCGTAGTCTCCAAAATTGTTTGTATATAACCGTCCTCTCCAAACTGACCATGTAATGCATTAAAAATTGTATCAGGTTTAAAAGATTTAATGGTATCTAATAATTTGAAATCTGGTTCAGTAATTTTAGTAGTATAACCATTTCGATTTAATTCTCTAGCTACCTGTTTGCCAGTATCAAGACTTATTATTCTTTCTTTTGAGATGCCACCTGAGATTATTAATATTTTTTTCAAATTATTCCAAAATTTTAATTTCTTTTTCTAGACTAATTCCAGTTTTTTCTGAAACTTTTTTACTTACAAAATTAATTAAACTTAACATATCTTTAAATGTTGCGTTTCCTTTATTTACAAAAAAATTACAATGTTTTTCTGAAATATAAGCATCACCAAAACTCTGATTTAAAGGTACCGATTCTTTTATCAGCTCCCAAACCTTTTTTTCAGTTTGAGAAATTGGATTTTTAAAAGTACTTCCACTTGTTTTAACCCTTGTGGGCTGATTTTTTTCTTTTTCTGTTTTAAGTTTTACCATTTCATCATTTATTTTAGCTGACTCTCCTTTTATTCCCTTAAAAGAGGCACTTAAAAAAATCAAATCCTCAGATAAATCATTTTTTCTATAATCGAATTTAATTTCTTTGGATGGAATAGTTATTACATTTCCCGTTTTATCAATAGCTTGTATGGATAGTAAAATATCTTTAAATTCTCTTTTAAAGCAACCAGCATTCATTCTTATTCCGCCGCCAATAGTACCTGGAATACATGATAAAAATTCAAATCCACTTAAATTATTATTCAAGGCAAAATCTGACAAAGCTTTATCTGAGACTGCACTACCAGCAATTATTACATCTTCACTATGTAAAGTAATATTGTTGAAATTTTTACTAAGTTTAATCACAACCCCATCGAACAAATCATCTGTCATTAAAGTATTAGATCCAGCACCTAGGATAAATATCTTTTCTTTGTTATTTAATATTTTTAAAAATTTAACTAAATCCTTTAAATTATTAGCTTTATAAAAAACTTTTGATTTTCCTCCTATATTGAACCAATTCTTTTTTTTAAGATTACATTCAAAAATTATATTTTCATTAAATTCATTTAATAATTTTTTTAGTTTATCTATTTCCATTATATTAATTTAGGAAGATTTTTCATCCAGTTAGATATGGATCCTGCACCCATACCAATTACAATTTTTTTTCCATACATATTTTTTTTTATAAATCTTGCTAACTGTTCATTATTGTTTACTAAAAATAATTTTACTTTTGAATTTTTTATTATTTCTTTTGCAAAGTCTAAATAACTAAATCCTAAATTGATTTTTTCTCCGGCTGTATAAATTGGGCATAAAACAACTGTGTCAGCATTCTTAAAAGAATTAGAAAATTCTTTTCTTAAATCTTTTAATCTAGAAATTCGGTGTGGCTGAAATATACAAACTTTATCATAACCCTTATAGACTTTGTCAACACCCTCTAGTACAACTTTGATTTCTGTAGGGTGATGAGCATAATCGTCATAAAAATCTATCCCATTAAATGTAAATATTTTATTGAATCTTCTTTGTACACCTTTGAAATTTAATAATCCTTTTTTTATATCCGTAACCGATATACCAACTGTCAAAGCAACTGCAAAAGCTGCTACGGAATTTCTCACATTATGAATACCAATTAAAGGTATTTTTATCTTTTTTATTGAAAGCTTTTTTTTATTAGGAACATTTATTTGTAAATCAAATTCTGTAAATTCCTTATTTTGTAAAATTTTTTTTATCAGAAAATTTGATGAAGCATTTAATCCATAAGTATAAAAATTTTTACTTTTTAAATTTTTAACAAGATCATTGTTTATTTTGTCATCTAAACAAATAAAGGATTTTCCAAATGAAGGGACTTTTTCTATAAATTGAATAAAATAATCTTTTAAATCATTTATAGATTTATAAAAATCCATATGCTCTCTATCAATGTTTGTTATTATTGCATAAGTAGGAGGTATATGAATGAAACTACCATCAGACTCATCAGCTTCTAATACTGACCAATCACTTTTCCCAAGTTTAGCTGTATTCTTAATCGAATTAATAACTCCTCCATTGATTATCGTTGGATCAATTTTTGTTTTTTGAAAAATCGAAGCTATCAAGGAAGTAGTGGTAGTTTTACCATGAGAACCGGCAACAACAACATTTTTCATCAAGGAAACAATATGAGCTAACATTTTACCTCTTTTAATAATTGGTAAATTTTTTCTTTTTGCTTCAATGATTTCAGGGTTATTTTTTTTAATAGCTGACGAAACAACAATTATTGTTGCATTTTTTAAATTTTGTTTTTTTTGACCAATGAAAATTTTAATTTTTTCTTTTTTAAGTCTATCAATATTTTTGTTTACTGAAAGGTCACTACCTTGAACTTTAAATCCTTTACCTTTCATGATTAAAGAAAGACCACTCATTCCAATGCCTCCAATTCCGACAAAATGAATAATCTCAGTTTTTGCTAATTCAATTTTCATTAATATTTTTTGTTATTTTTTGATTAACATTAATCCAAGTATTTTGATAATTTAATCTTTTCAAATTTTCAATTTTTTTTAAATAATTACTTTTTTTTTCAATAATATCTTTTAAATATTCTTCAATTTTTTCTTCAAAATAATTTTGTTCAATTATCCAACAACAATCATGATCTTTATAAAATTTTGCATTTTCAAATTGATGATTATCTTTTGCTGTTGGTAATGGCACAGCTATGAATGGGATATTCAAAACTGACAACTCCGCCAATGTTGACGCACCAGCTCTTGTAATACAAAGATCAGCTTCTTTAACAATATTCTCAAAATTCTTTTCAAAATTAAAAATTTTGTTTTCTATATTATTTCTTGTATAAAAATCATTCAAATAAAGAATATTTTTTTCACTTGTTTGGTGAAATACTTTAATCTTAATTTTTTTTGAAACATTTATAATTGAATTTTTTAAATTATTATTAAATATATTTGCTCCTTGGCTGCCTCCTACTATCAGTAAATTAAACTTGTTCTTAAATACTTTAGTTGGAACTTTCTCATAAACTTCTTTTTTTACTAAGGGATTAATGATTATTATTTTATTCATAAATTTATTAGGAAAATTTTTAATTTTTTTGTTATAACAAAAAATCTTTTTACAAGAACTTAAAAAAAACTTATTAGCACGTCCTAAAATTAGATTTGGTTCTATTAAAAAAATATTTATCCGAAGTAATTTTGCTGCAAAAATTAAAGGTAACGACATATACCCACCTGTAGAGATAAGTTTTGTAATTTTTTTATTTTTCAACAATAAAATAGATTTAAATGTTAATAATAAAATTAATAAGAGGTTAATTGGTAATAAAATAATATTACTCAACTTTGGGGTATTAATAATTTCAAGATTATACATATCTTTATTTAGATATTTCAAACCTCTCTTATCAGATGAGATGATTATATTAGCATCCTCTGATAAATGCTGATGAAAGATTAAAGCAGGTATAACATGTCCACCTGAACCACCAGTTGATATTAAATAATTTTTTTTCATTCTAGTTAACTTTTCTTTTTGTTAAATTTAATATTATACCGGATAAAATCGAAATACTTATAATTGAAGAACCTCCATAACTAATAAAAGGAAGTGTCATCCCTGTAGTAGGAAATAATCTTATATTAACTCCCACATGTATCATGGTTTGAACTAAAATAAGACTGATACATCCTACTAAAATTAATTTTATTCTTTCCTCATTTTCTAAATAAACTTTTTTAAAAACAGAATAGATAAATATTAAAAATAGTAATAAAATTAGGATAATTGCAATTACTCCAAACTCTTCTGAAATAACAGAAATAATATAATCCGTGTGAGCCTCTGGCACTCTATTTTTTAATGTTCCTTCACCTATTCCTTTTCCAAAATATCCTCCACTTGTTATCGAGTCTATTGCTTTTTCTGATTGTGCGTTGTGAGTACCTGTTTCACTGTTAAAAAAAGATAATATTCTATTTTTTATGTATTCAAATTTTGGAACAAATTTTACTGAATAATATAAAATTAAAGATAATATTGAACATGAAGTAATTAAAAATATGATATTTATACCTGAAATAAATATTAAAACTGACCAACTAAAAAAAACTAATAAAGTTTGCCCAATATCAGGTTGAGCTGCTAACAACAAACCTATCAATAAAGTTACTAAAAAAGATAAAAAATATTTTAAATAAATATTTGGAAGTTTTTCACTACTTAAAATTAGACTAATTAAAATTATCAAAAATGGCTTCACTAACTCTATAGGTTGAAATCTAGGTAAAAAATAGAGATCTATCCATCTTTGAGCATTATTAACTTCAACACCAATAATTGGGACTAATAATAAAAAAATTAATGAAAATAAAAAAATTATTGGAGAAACTTTAAAAAGTTTTTTTTCATTAATTGATGATAAAATAAAAATTATTAATATTCCTAACAAAACAAAAGATAAGTGTTTAAAGAAAAAAGCATAATCATTTGTGTCTAATTTATCTGAAACTAATAGAGATGTTGAGACTAAAGAAAAAAATAATCCCGTAACAAATAATAAGATTATTAAAAAAAATAAGAATTTATCAATATTTTTCCACCATTTATAATATAGACTGAATGCAGATCTATTATATTTCATTAGAATAATTCTTTATTAACTTATTAAAATATAAGCCTCTATCTTCAAAGTTTTTAAAACTATCAAATGATGCTGCACATGGACTAAATAATATTGTTTTATTGATTAATTTTTCTTTTTTTATCATCATAAAGACTTTTTTTAAGGCATCTTTAAGATTATCAAAATTTTTTATATCTATTTTACCTTTCAGTTTTTTATTGAAAAATTTTTTATTTTTTCCATAAACAAAAGCCTTTATATTTTTAAAATATTGTCTAGACAAATTTAGTTTGTCACCCTTTTTATTAATGCCACCTAATAACCAGTAAATTCTCTTATTTTTTTTCAAAAGACTAATCGATGATGAAAAACTTGTAGATTTTGAGTCATTTATAATTGTTAAATATCTTTTTTTCAAAATAATTTGCTGACGATATTTCAAACCTTTAAATTTTTTAATTGTTTTCAAAAGTAAATATTTTTTAATATTAAATTTTTTTGATATCTCTAAAACGAATGATAAATTTTCTTTATTTGTATCTGTAAAAAAATATTCATTTCTTAAATCTTTTAAAAAAAAGATATTTTTTTTCGTATCTACCTTGATAATCTTACTAATTGGTTTAGTCAGTTTAAGTTCTTTTTTTATTAGTAAGTCATTTTTTTTTACAAATGCAAAATTTCCTCTAGATTGATATTTTAATAACTTAAACTTAGCTTTAATATAGTTTTTTAAACTTTTATGCCTTTCAAGATGATCGGGTGATAAATTTAATATAGCTGCATATTTAGATTTAAAATTTTTACTATATTCAAGCTGATAAGAAGAGGCTTCAATAACAAAAATTGTTTTTTTTTTAACATTTTTAATTGATAAAATTGGATTTCCAATATTTCCAACTAATCTAACATCAAACTTTTGATTCGATAAAACTTCATACATTAACTGACACGTTGTAGATTTTCCATTAGTACCAGTAATAGTAATACAATCGTTTTTATAAAATGAGTAAAAGACATCTAAATCTGTGTGAATTTTTTCATAATTTTTTTTTAGAAAACTTGATAATCTGCACTTATTTATATCAATGCCCGGGCTTAAAATTATTTGATCAAATTTTAATTTTGAAATATTTCTTAAGCTGACTAAATAACTTTTTAAATAAGTAGTTTTGAGTTTTGTGAGATGATCATCATATAAATAAATTTTATTTTTATTTCTTAGAAATTTAAATGCTGATAGACCACTCTTGCCTAAACCATAAATCAATATTTTTTTATTTGTAAAGATATTCAAATTAGCCCTTTATCTTAATTTAAGTGTAGCTAAACCTATCATTGCTAAAATAATTGAAATGATCCAGAATCTTATAACTACTGTGGACTCTGGCCAACCTTTTTTTTCAAAATGGTGATGTATTGGTGCCATTCTAAAAATTCTTTTGCCAGTTAATTTAAATGAAATTACTTGTACCATTACTGACAAAGCCTCTAAAACAAATAAGCCACCAGTTATAGCTAAAACTATCTCGTGTTTTGTAATAATTCCTACTGCTCCTAAGGATCCTCCTAGTGAAAGAGAACCTGTGTCTCCCATAAATATTTTGGCGGGTGGTGCGTTAAACCACAAAAATCCTAAGCAAGCACCAATAATTGCACCACAAAAAATTGATATTTCACCAGTTCCTTCAATATAAATAATTTGAAGGTATTCAGAAAAAACTACATTTCCTGTCACATAACTTATAAAAGCAAAACAACCAGCGACTAAAATTACCGGAACTGTAGCTAGACCATCTAAACCATCAGTTAGATTTACTGCATTAGATGAGCCCACAATGACAAAAACAGAGAAAGGTATAAAGAACCAACCCAAATTGATTATTAGATTTTTAAAAAATGGAAAATAAAGATTTTTGAATTCTGCATAATCAATAAAGTAAGTTAAGATAATTAATCCCAACATAGCTAAAAAAATTTGAACAAATATTTTTAATTTAGAGGAAATTCCTGAAGAACTATTATTTTTTATCTTTTGGTAGTCATCATAGGCACCAAGAAGTCCAAATGATGAGACAATATATAGGCAAAATAAAATATAAATATTAGTTAAATCAGCCCAAAATAAAACTGAAATAATTATACCGAGTAATATAATTACCCCACCCATTGTAGGTGTTCCAATCTTTTTTACAATATGGTCCGAAGGTCCATCTTCTCTAATAGGATTAAAAATTTTCCTATTAGAAAATAGCTTTATAAAAGGT
>Ga0315315_10002433_pt1 | contig 17034 bp, 19 predicted proteins | sample M140m3416metaG_FD_203699 | JGI IMG/M metagenome (GOLD analysis project Ga0315315, IMG submission 203699) | Ammonia-oxidizing marine archaeal communities from Monterey Bay, California, United States - M1 40m 3416 | ecosystem: Environmental > Aquatic > Marine > Intertidal zone | place: USA... | reverse complement strand
TATTATATTTTCTGGGTGAAATAATCTAATATTGCTCATTAAGATCAATTTAAGTTATGAAAAATATTAAAGCAATAATTTTTGATGCATATGGCACTCTTTTTGATGTCAATTCAGCTGCAGAAAAATGTAAGGATAAAATCGGTAGCAAGTGGGAAGGTTTTGCCAATTATTGGAGAACCACTCAACTTGAATATACTTGGCTAAGAAGTTTAATGAATAGGCACAAAGATTTTTGGCAAGTGACAGAAGACAGTTTAGATAAATCAATGAAAGCTTTTGATATAGATATTTCAATGAGAAATGAATTGTTAAACCTTTATAAAGTACTTTCACCTTTTAAAGAAGTTCCTGAAGTTTTAAAAATTTTAAAAGAAAAGAATTTTAAACTTGGTATTCTGTCAAACGGAACACCTGCCCTTCTCAATGAATTAATTGAAAGCAATAATTTAAAAAATATTTTTGATGATGTTTTTTCAATTGAAAAAGTAGGAATTTATAAACCAAGCTCAAAGGTTTATGACCTGCCAATTAAAAAATATAATATACAAAAAGACGAAGTTGCATTTTTAAGTGCAAATACTTGGGATGTATCAGGTGGTGGTAACTACGGTTACAATTCTATTTGGGTGAATAGAAATAAAAATATTTTTGATAATCTTGATTATAAACCTAGTAATGAAATAAATGATTTGAAACAATTATTAGATTTAGTATAAGCTAAAAATTATGGAGAAATTAAATGACTAAAGGACAAAGAGCTGGAGATATTCCAATCGGAGTTGATGTTTTAGAGGGTAAATCTTATTATTGGTGTACTTGTGGCAAAAGTTCAAAACAACCTTTCTGTGATGGTTCACACAAAGATACTGCTTTTAAACCTTTGCCTTATAAAGCTGATCAGTCTAAAAAAGTTTTTTTCTGCACTTGCAAACAAACAAATGATCCTCCAATGTGTGATGGATCACATAACGCTAAATAATTTTTATGAAAAGTATTGAAGTTAAAAAAATTATAAAAGCTTTAAAAGCATCTGATGGTGCTGGGGTGAAGTTAAAAAGAAGTATCGGTACTCCTGAAGCAGATTATATTGATCCTTTCTTAATGCTTGATGAGTTTGGTTCAGAAAATAAAGACGATTATATTGCAGGTTTTCCTCCCCACCCTCATAGAGGAATAGAGACGGTTACTTATATGTTAAATGGAGAATTTGAACATCAAGACAGCACTGGCGCTAAAGGAATTATGGCATCTGGTGATGTACAATGGATGAAAACTGGTAGAGGTATTATACACTCAGAAATGCCTGCAATGAAAGAAGGTAAGCTGTTAGGATTCCAATTATGGATCAACATGCCTGCAAAACTTAAAAAAAACAAACCTGAGTATCTTTATATTAAAAGTAATGAGCTTGGAACTCACAAAGACAATGATAAAATTGTTAAGGTAATTGCCGGTAAATATGAAAACGCTGAGGGACCTGAAAAAAATCACAATGTGGAACCAATTTATTTTCATGTAATTTTAAATGAAGGCAAAGAATTTAGTTGTGTAGCTCCAGATGGACACAACAGTTTTATATATTTACTTAAAGGTCAGTTGGATATAGGCAAAAAGGATCACGAAAAAACTTCTGACTCAAATTTAATTTTACTTGAGAGAGGAAATAAGCTTATTGTCAAAGCAGCCAAAAAATCTGAATTTTTATTTATCGCCGGCAAACCCATAGGTGAACCTATTGCAAGAGGTGGTCCTTTTGTGATGAATACAAAGGCAGAAATACTTGAAGCGATAAAAGATTATAATAACGGAACATTTGCTAAATATTAAAAGTTCAAGTACGTTCCCAGGATGCCAAAAGCAATAATTATAACAAATAATGGTGGACCTGAAGTTTTAAAACTTCAAGATGTTAAAGTCGGAGCTCCTGGTCCTGATGAAATTAAAGTGACCAATCATGCTATTGGTTTAAATTACATTGATACATATCATAGATCAGGTTTATATCCCCTTAAGTTACCAAGTGGAATTGGATTAGAAGCTGCGGGTAAAGTTGAGGAGGTTGGGTCTAATGTTAAAGAATTTAATATTGGTGATAATATAGCTTACGCTTCTGTACCATTAGGTGCATATTCACAACAAAGAATTATTCCATCTAAGATAGCTGTAAAAGTACCTGAAGGTATTTCTCATAAACAAGCTGCCACCTTAATGACGAAAGGTTTAACAACAAACTACTTAATTTGTAAAACTTATAAGCTTAAAGCTGGGGAAACTGTTTTATTTCATGCAGCTGCAGGAGGTGTTGGTCAAATATTTGCTCAATGGGCTAACAGTATTGGTGCAAAAGTAATTGGAACAGTTGGTTCGGATGAGAAAATTAAAATTGCAGAAGAAAATGGTTACGCACATGTTATCAATTATACAAAAGATGATTTTAGCAAAAAAGTAATGGAGTTAACTAACAACGAGGGAGTTCCCGCAGTATTTGATGGTGTTGGAAAAAACACTTTTCAGGGCTCACTAGCTTGTCTCAAAACTAGAGGAATGATGGTAAGCTTTGGAAATGCTTCAGGTCCGCTAGATCCTGTTAATGTTCCAAAAGATATTCAACCAAAAGGTCTTTACCTAACTCGACCTTCAATTGGACAATACTTTACAAATAGGAAAGAACTTCAAGCTGGAGCAGATGCTATTTTTGAAAAAGTTAAGTTTGGAAAAATTAAAATTAAAATTTCAAAAGAATATAGTTTAATAGATGTAAAAAAAGCTCACGAGGATTTAGAAGCAAGAAAACTTACTGGCCCAGCGATATTAATTCCATAATGAATAAGAAAATTATATCTCCTTGCATAAGTATTTGCAGAACTGATCCTGTAACAGGTTTTTGTTACGGTTGTGCAAGAACCAATGAAGAAAAAAAGCAGTGGAAAGAGGAAGATATTACAGACGTTTGGAAAGAAGAAAATTTAAAAATAATTTTAACTAGAATGCAAGGCTGGCAATTAGAGACTTTTAAAGAGTCTTACAATCATAAAAAAAACAAAGGTATTTCTTTGTTCAAAAGAAAATTATTAGAGAATAAATAATTATAAATCGTTTTTCATTGAGTCCATATCGCTCAAATGATATTTTAAGGCTTGATTAGACAGTCTTATTTCTTGCAAAAATAAAAAAATGGAAATAATCATACAGAGACAGCATGCTGCAAAATTTAATCTAGCAAATTGTAAACTTCCTAAATAAAGCAGTAAAACTGTAGTCATATTAAATAAAAAACCGAATGCAGCAAAACCCATTGTGTATTTTAATAAATTAGTTCTATTATTGAGGACATGTAGTTGATTTTCTAATTCTGGAGGGGTTTTTTTTTCAAATGTCAATTGATCATGTAAATTTCTTATTAACCCACTCAATGTATGAAATCTATTGCTATACATTGTCATCATTAACGGAATTGCTGGAAACATTAAGGCTGCTACTGTGTAATCTATATCCATATCGAATCAAATTGATTATGAAGTTAGTGTTTGATATTTACAAGTAATATTTCATGCACCAATTAAAAATATTCATAGAATTAACAAGACTTAATAAACCTATAGGATTTATGCTTTTATTTTGGCCTTGTTCATGGGGTTTAGCTTATGCGTATTCCATTAATCAAAATTCTGAAATCTTCATCTATTATCTGATTTTATTTTTTCTTGGCTCTGTTCTGATGCGAAGTGCTGGCGTCATCGTAAATGATATAGTTGATAAAGAATTTGATAAAAAAGTAAAGCGAACAAAAAATCGTCCAATTACCTCAAAAAAAATATCTATTTTTCACTCTTTGATTTATGTTGCTTTTCTTTGTTCTTTAGCTTTCCTAATTTTAATTCAATTTAATTTCTTAACTATTTGTCTAGGAATAGGCTCAATGATCCCGGCATTTCTTTATCCTTACATGAAAAGAATAACTTACTGGCCACAATTATTTTTAGGTTTTACATTTAATTGGGGGATAATAATGGCTTGGACAGCGTCAAATGGATACCTGAATTATGAAATTATAGTTCTTTATTTGTCAGCCATATTTTGGACATTGGGTTATGACACCATTTATGGTGTGCAAGATATTTACGAAGATGAAATAATTGGTTTAAAATCTACTGCCATTAAATTTAAAAATAATATCAAAAAATTTATTGCTATGACATACATTGCAACTATCCTAATTTTATTTTATCTGTTTAGAGATATTTTGGGTTTAAATATTTTTACATTATTATTATTTTTTTTTTCATTTACCCTATATTATCAAATTCAAAATTTTAAAAAAAATAAACCAAAAGAATGTTTAAAGCTTTTCAAGTTTAATAATATCTCAGGAATCACATTGTTTTTGGCGTTATTATCAATAAATTTATAAAATGAAATTTGAAGAAGTAAAAATATTAATATTACGATTATTTAATGAATATATTAAAAAACATTTACACAGAATTTTTATAGCTCTCATTTTATCAATAGTTGTTGCAGGAAGTACATCTGGTATAGCTTGGCTTTTAGATCCTGCAGTCAAAAAAATATTTATTGATCAAGATAAGACCTATGCTTTTTTAATACCAATATTGATAGTAGTTGTATTCTCAAGTAAAGGTCTATCTTTATATTTTGCTAGAATAAATATAATTACAGTAAGTGAAGAAGTTGCAGGTCAGTTACAAAAAAAAATAGCAAAAAATATTTTATTTACAGATATTCAAACTTTGGAAAATAGACATTCAGGTAAATATATATCAAATGTAATGTTTGATACTCACCTTGTTCAAAATTTCGTGAGTACTGGAGTTTTGAACATCATGAAAGATAGCTTTACAGTGATAGCTTTAGTGTCATTAATGTTTTACCAAAATTGGAAGTTAGCTTTGTTTGCCATACTTATGATACCTTTTGCAGGGACTTTAGCAAAATCATTAGCAAAAAAAGTGGGGAAAGCCACTGGTAAAGCTGGAGAGTCATCAGGAATTCTTGCATCTTTCTTATCTGAAATTTTGAAAGCGTCAAAAATGATTAGAATTTATCAAAAAGAAGATAAAGAAAATTCTAAAGCGGGAAAAGTTATCGATGATTTAGTAAAAAAAAATATCAAAATTGGAAGCATCATGATTAGAGCAACTCCAATTATGGAAACCTTAACAGGCTTCATGATCGCAGGTTTTATAATATTTTCAGGAAAATTAATTGCATCCGGCGAACTTGGGGTAAATAATTTCTTTTCTTTTTTAGCTGCTATGATGTTGGCTTATCAACCAATAAGATCTTTAGCCACTTTAAATATGACTGCCTATCAAGGAGCGGCGGCTTTTAAAAGAATTAGTGCTGTTATTGATGAAAAAATTCACGTTATTAATGATGTAAACCTTCCTGAGTTAACTATTAATAAATCAGAAATTGAATTTAAAAAGGTGAATTTCAATTATGAAAATACTAGTGAAAAAGCAATTATCGATTTAAATTTTAAAATAACTGGAAACACTATTAATGCTTTTGTTGGCCACAGTGGAGCAGGTAAGAGCACTATATTTAATCTTTTGCCAAGATTTTATGATCCTCAAGATGGAGTAATTACTATAGATAAACAAGATATTAAAAATGTTAGTTTAAGCTCTCTCAGAAAAAATCTATCACTTGTAAGTCAAGATATTATTTTATTTGATGATACAATAAAAAATAATATCTCGTACGCTAAAGAAGATGCTTCAGAAGATGAAATTAAAAACGCATGTAAGTTTGCTGCTGCTGAGGAATTTATCGATAAACTTCCCGAAAAATACAATACTTTTATAGGTGAAAATGGAGTTAGACTTTCTGGTGGTCAAAAACAAAGAATATCAATAGCAAGAGCAATTTTAAAAGAGTCTCCTATAATTCTTTTGGATGAAGCTACCTCTTCTTTAGATGCTGACTCGGAAGAAATTATCCAAAATGCGATATTGAATTTAACAAAGAATAAAACAACTTTAGTAATTGCGCATCGTATGTCAACAATTCACAATGCCGATAAGATTTTTGTTTTAAATCGTGGTAAAATAATTAACTCTGGAAATCACGATTATTTAATAAATAATTGTGAAATTTATAAATCACTATATCAAAAACAAATAAAGTAAATAGAATGATTCTTTTTTATAGAATTATAACAACATTTCTTTACCCAATATTAGTTGTAATTATTTTTTTTAGAAGATTAACTGGCAAAGAGGACAAAATTAGATTTAAAGAAAAAATTTTTATAAAAAATTTTAATGTAAATAGAAGTAGCGAAGAAAAACTAATATGGTTTCATTGTGCCAGTATTGGAGAATTTAAAAGTATATTGCCTATAATTGACGAATTAAATAAGAATTATAAAAATATTCGATTTTTAATAACCACTGTAACGCTTAGCTCAGCCAACTTAGCAAGTGATGAGTTAAAAAAATTTGATAACGTAATTCATAGATTTTTTCCTGTTGATGTAAAATTCATTATTAGAGGATTTTTACATTTATGGAAACCAAGTGCAATTTTTTTAGTAGACTCTGAGATTTGGCCGAATTTAGTTTTGACATCACAGGAAAGTAAAATACCACTATGTGTTATCAACGCAAGATTAACAAAAAAAAGTTTTAAAAGATGGATGTTATTTCCTAAATCAACAAAAAAGATTTTTCAATCAATTAATTTATTCCTAGTCTCGAATTTAGAAACAAAAAATTTTTTAAACGCACTTAAATTAAAAAATGTTATTTATAATGGAAATATAAAACTTTTTAGTAAAATTGATAAAAAACAAATTTATAATCCCAATGAAAAAATATTATTAAATAAAAGATTTTGGGTAGCTGCAAGTACACATGATAGTGAAGAAAACTTTTGTTTAAAAACTCATTTAAAAATTAAAAAAAAATACGATGATATAATTACAATTATTTTTCCTAGGCATATTGAAAGAGCAAAACAAATAAAAAAAATAAGCGAAAATATGGGATTAAGATCTCAATTATTGAATAAAAATGAGAGAATTTTAGAAAATAAAGAAATTATTATTGTTAATACATTTGGAGAATTACAAAAATATTTTTATTTAGCTAAAAGTGTTTTTATAGGAAAATCTTTAATTAAAAGATTGGAAAATGAGGGCGGCCAAAATCCAATCGAGGCAGCAAAATTAGGTTGTAAGATATATCACGGACCACATGTGAATAATTTTAAGGAAATTTATGACATTTTTGATAGTAAGGGTATATCAACAAAAGTTGAGGATCCAATTGAACTGCATGCTTTACTCTTAAAAGATTTGGAAAATACAACTAAGAATATAAATAATTCGTCAAATTTAATTAATAATTTAGGAGAAAAAGTTTTTAAAGATACCATGAAAAATGTAAATAAAATACTATCAAATGTTATTTAACAAACCAAGATTTTGGGATGAGAAGTTAAGTATTATCTCTACTATTTTATACCCTCTCTCAGTAATTTTTTCTCTAATAGTATTAATTAGAAAAAAATTAATTTCAAAAAAAAATTTTAATATTCCTATAATTTGTATTGGTAACATTTATTTAGGTGGTACCGGAAAAACACCCACGAGTATTCTCGTTGCTAAAGAGTTAAAAAAGCTAGGTAAAAGACCTGCAATTTTAAGAAAATTTTATACCGAACACCAAGATGAATATGAATTAATAAAACAAAATTTTAAAAATCTTATTTTGAGTAATAATAGAAGCAATGGAATACAATATGCTACAAAAAAAAAATTTAATACAATTATTTTAGATGATGGATTTCAAGATCATAGTATCAAAAAAAATTTTAACATAATATGTTTTAATGAAAATCAACTTGTAGGAAATGGATTAATGCTTCCCGCTGGACCTTTGAGAGAAAGTTTAAAAAGTTTAAAAGAAGCAGACTTGATTTTAATTAATGGAAAAAGAAACATTAAATTTGAAAAAAAAGTTTTAAAAACTAATAAAAGATTAAATGTCTTCTACTCAAATTATAAACCAATAAACACAAGACAATTTATAGGAAAAAAATTAATGGCAATTGCAGGAATTGGAAATCCAGACAATTTCTTTAAATTACTTTCAAATTTAAACATGAAAGTAGTTAAAAAATTTACATTTCCAGATCATTATCAATTTAAAAAAAATGAAATTCTTTCTATTGTAAATGAAGCAAAAAAAAATAAATGCGAAGTAATTATGACAGAAAAAGATTTCTTTAAAACAAAGAAATTTAATATTAAAAATATAAAATATTTAAAAGTTTCTTTAGAAATAAAAGATAAAAAAAAATTTTTAAGTAAAATTATAGAAATTTATGATTAAATTAATTAAATATTTACTTCAATCATTGTTAATTTTTCTTTTTTTAATCATTGGTCGAATTATAGGAATTTTTTTAAGTAGAAAAATTTTTTCTGTAATTTTTCTTTTTTTAGGACCATTATTTAAATCAAAAAAAATTTTTAGGAAAAATATAAATATATATTCAAATGCTATTTCAAAAAATGAAATTGATAAAATTTTTAAAAATATGTGGAAAAATTATGGAATGACTTTTATTGAATATGTTTTTCTTAATTTTTTCAGAAAAAATAATTCTCATATAAATATTATAAATGAGAATTATCTAATAGATATTGATAAAAAAAATAAACCTGTAGTTTTTGTGTCAGGTCATTTTGCCAACTACGAACTTATGTCGATGGAAATTACAAAAAAAAATATTAAACTAGCAACTATTTATAGACCTTTAAATAATATTTTCCTAAATCCTTTAATGGAATATTTAAGAAAAAAATATGTTTGTAAAAATCAAATTCAAAAAGGTATCAGCGGTGTTCGTGAAGCAATCGAGTATATTAAAAAAAATTATAGTATTGCCCTAATGATTGATCAAAGAGTCAGTGAAGGTGAAAAAATAAAATTTTTTAACAACATGGCTCTAACAACTACTCTGCCAGCTCAACTTGCAATGAAATATAACTTAGAAATTATTCCCGTTTTTATTGAAAGAATAAATGAAAACAAGTTTAATATTGAATTCTATAAACCAATTAATCCCAATCATTTTGAAAATAAAATAAAATTAACTGAAAAATTAAATAATGTGCTTGAAACAATGATTGTCAGAAATCCAAGTCAATGGATTTGGACTCATAACAGATGGAAATAATAATATCACTTTTTTAGACTTTTGAACCTTTGATCAACCTCGACTGGGGAAAAATACGCCTCTTGTAATTCAACATTCCAATAATTTAAATTTTGTAAAGAAATTTTTTTACCAGAAATTGAACACAAAACATAGTCGCCCTCCTCTACAATTTCAAAATAGTTGTGTTTAAAAATAAGTTTAGCTTTTTTTTTTAACATCAATAAATTATACAATATATCAGCAAACATGAATATTGGATTAATTGGTAGCGGTGGCAGAGAGCACGCGTTGTGTAAAAAGATGTCTGAGTCCAAATTAGTAAAAAAAATTTTTTGTTTTCCTGGCAATGCAGGTACTGCTGAAATTGCAATAAATATAGATGTAGATATTCTTAATTTTAGAAAAATCTTGCAATTAATTCATTTTTATAAAATTGACTTAGTCGTAGTTGGACCTGAAGAACCTTTGGTAAAAGGTATAGTTGATTTTTTGAAAAAAAATAAAGTCAAGGTTTTTGGTCCTAACAAGTATGCATCTAAACTTGAGGGCTCTAAGGCATTCATGAAAAGACTATGTGAACATTACAAAATTCCAACTGCTAAATTTAAAATTTGTAATAATAAAAAACAAGTCACAAGTTTTCTAAATAATTGTACTTTACCTATTGTTGTAAAAGCAGATGGTTTAGCAGCAGGTAAAGGTGTAACAATTTGTAATTCAAAAAAAAAGGTGCTTAAAATTTCTACTGAAATTTTTAATGGAAAATTTAAATCTTCTAAAAAACTGATATTGGAAGAATTTTTAGAGGGCGAAGAGGCAAGTTATTTTTTAGTAATAGATAATAAAACTTTTAAATTTTTTGGAACTGCTCAAGATCACAAACGTGTTTATGAAAATGATCAAGGTCCAAATACAGGTGGTATGGGAGCTTATTCTCCTGCTCCAATAATAAAAAAATCGCTTGAAAAAAAAATTATTTCAAAAATAGTAAAACCTACTTTATTGGCTCTAAAAAAAAGAAGAAAACCGTACACTGGATTTTTATATGTTGGATTAATGATAAAAGATAATGAACCTTATTTAATTGAATATAATGTAAGAATGGGTGATCCAGAATGTCAAACAATATTACCAAGATTAAAAACAGATTTGTTAAAAATAATTAGAAGCACAATTGATAATAAACTTAATCAAATGAAGATCAAATGGAAAAAAGAAAAAAGTATGGTAATTGTTCTTTGCTCAAAAGGTTATCCTGGTAATTATAAAAAAAATAAAATTATTAATAATTTAGATAAAATTAATTTATCGAAAAATGATTTTATATTTCATGCAGGCACAAAACTTAAAAAAAAACTTTTATTTTCTAATGGAGGTAGAGTGCTTAACATTGCATCTACCGGAGACAACTTTCTTATAATTAGAAAAAAAATAATTTCAATCATTAAAAAAATAAATTGGAAAAGTGGTTTTTATCGAAAAGATATTGGATGGAAGGTAATTCGATAATATGAGAATTATTAGTGGTTTTTTGAAAGGAAAAAAAATTAATTATTTAAGAAATACAATCACAAGACCACTAAAGGATAATGTTAAAGAAAATATATTTAATATAATTCAACATTCTAGTTTTATTGATGTAAAAATAAAAAGTGCTAATGTTTTAGATTTATTCTCTGGAATTGGTTCATTTGGTATAGAATGTATTTCTAGAGATGCAAAAAAAGTAACTTTTGTAGAGCGTGATTTTAATGCAATAAAAACTTTGAAAGAAAATTTGATAAAGCACTCTATTATTAAAAAAGTAAGTCTCCTCAATAGTGAAATTGAGCGGGCTATAGATAATTGTAAAAAAGAAAAATTTAATATTTTTTTTTTTGACCCTCCTTTTGTAATTAACAATATTGAAAAATATCTTTATTTAATAAAAAAAAATAAAATGTATAAAAAAAAACATATTGTAATAATTCATAGAGAGAAAAAAACCGAAGATAATCTGAACGAATTTTTAAAAACTATTAAAATTAAGAAATATGGAAGATCTAAAATTATCTTTGGATTCTTTATTTAAGTAAATTCTTTGTAAACACTTTTACCTGCTCTACTGCAGGTTGATCGTACGGATTGATGTTTAATAATTTTCCAATTATCACTGTCTCCAATATAAAATATGAAAACAATTTACCTAATGTCTCTTCATTAGTTTTTTTTATTTTAAATTCCCTAAAAGGTATTTTGTTTTTACTGAAGGACTTAATTAAAGCATTTTTTTGAGCAATTTTAATTTGATATAAACTTTTTTTATTTAGATTGATATTTTTTTTTACAAAGCTAGAAACACTAAGTTTACTTTTGACATATTCATCACAACTAAAAATATAAAACAATTTGTCTTTTGGACCATCCAAGTATAACTGCAATAAACTATGGTGATCTTTAGGTGCATTTGAAATCATTGGTAAAAAACCCTTATTTTTTTTTCCAAGACTTTCAGCAATAAGTTGTTGGCACCAAAAAAGAAACTGCTTTAATTGTGGCGAATAATTAATAAAAATTAAATTATTGAATTTTTTCAACTTAAGCATACTTGCAAGTTTTAACGCGCTATCTTTCAATAGAAATTTATTTTTTTCTTTAAAAATACTGAAAATTTTCGATCTTAATTTTAAAGTGTTTATTCCCATTAAATATGAGGGAATAATTCCTGTTTCAGAGAGCACTGAATATCTTCCTCCCACAAAGCTTTTGTGTTCAACATAAAATAAATTATATTTTTTTGAAATTGAAAATAATAAATTATTTTTTTTTTCAGCTATTATTATTATATTTTTTGCATTTTTTTTCAGAATTTTTAAGGCGAAAGTGTTAGATAAAGTTTCTACTGTGTTTCCAGACTTTGAGATGATTAAAAAAAGTACTTTTTTAATATTTTCATTTTTTTTAAAATCAATTATTTTTTTGTCATTAATATTATCAAAAAAATAAACTTTTTTTTTAACTTTTGTCTCAAGAAAATTATAAACAGACATGGATCCAAGAATTGATCCGCCCATCCCAATTATTGCTAAAGTTTTAAATTTTTTAAATTCTTTTAGATCTTTGATTTTAAAATTTAACTTAAATTTTTTACTTAAAACGCTAAGGGTGGTGCCTTTTTTATTAATTTCATTGCTTATGTCTAAATATATTTGATTAAATTCTTTAGCCATTTTTTTTAAAGAATTTTTTTTATATCTTATTTTAGTACTTAAATATGTATTATGGTAACTCACTTCCGAATTTTTTCTAATATTGCTTTTTCTGTTGTCTCGTAACTTTTATTATTTTCGCTACTGGTTTCATCTGTCTTTAGTATTTTTTTAATTTTTTCCTCTTCTGATAATACTTTTTTATTATTTTCTTTGAGTGTTCCTGGCTCAGGAATTTTATCAAATTCTGGGGGGAGTTCTAATGGCTCTTTTTTCTTTACTAAAAATTCATCAGTTGTTTTAATTTTTTGATTAGTTAAAACTTTTTTAGCATCATCCATGCTGCTACATGAGGTTATAATTATAAAGAACAAAATTAAAAAAATTTTAAACATTTTTTTTATATTTAATTGAGTCTACAAATATATATGTAATTACACCAATTGAAATAAATATATCCGCTAAGTTAAAAGTAAACCAATGAAAATTTTGGTAGTGAAAATCAATAAAATCAGGAACAGCCTTAAAGACAATGCGGTCATAAAGATTGCCAATTGCTCCACCTATTATAATAGAAAAAATTAGTTTAAATTTAAATTCTGAACAAAATACTAAATAAACTAGAAAAAAAATCACAAGACTTATAAATACTGTGATAATTCCATAAATGAGTGGTGAAAAAGTGCTTAATAGGCCAAATCCTATTCCACTATTCCACACTAAATCAAAATTGATATAATCATTAAAATAATATTGTTTGTCATTAAATTTAGCAATTATTTTTGATTTTGAATACCTGTCGAGAAAAAAAACTATTAAAATAATAGTTATATAAAAAATATTTACAGTTTTAAAAATATTATTTTTAATTTTCTTAGTAACGTTTAAAAGATTCATATTACAATAATTCTGAACATCTTTTACAATTGTGTTCTAAAATTTTCCAACATCGTGGACATTTGAACCCTTTTGCTTTATTAACCTCGACTTTCATTTCTTCAACTTGGGTTAGAACTTTTTCTGCTTTGGATGTAATTAAATACTCAGCTAGATCTAAATTTTTTAAAAGCTCAAATTTTTTTTTATTTACACTTAATTTAACTTCTGCCTCAAGGCTAGATCCAATCTCCTTTGATGACCTTTTGGCTTCTATTGCTATATTGGCTTCCTGCTTAATCTTAAATAACTGATCCCATTTATCGTTTAATTTTTTATTTTCCCACTTATCTGGAACTTTTACAAAGGAGTGCTCATGTATGTTTTTTTCATCTTTATTTATCAAACTATAAACTTCGTCAGTTGTAAAAACTAAAATTGGAGCAAACCATTTAAGTAAGCTTTCTAAAATAATATTTAAAATTTTGATACAATTAATTCTTTTTTTTGACGTCAGGCTATCACAGTAAAGAACATCTTTTCTTATATCAAAATAAAATGAGGAAAGATCTAAAGTACAAAAATTTAATAATTCTTTGTATAACTTATGAAAATTGTAATTTTTTAAGTTTATTTCAACAGACTTACTTATTCGATAAATTTTATGTAATATATACTGTTCTAATTCATCTAGTTCTTTTAAATCTATTTTCTCAAAATTTTGTTGTTCATATTTGTCTTTTAAATTTCCTAACATAAATCTAAATGTATTTCGTATTTTTCTGTATGACTCAGCATGCTGAATCAAAATACTTTTATCAATTCTTAAATCTTCTGCATAATCAGAGGAAGCGACCCACACTCTAAGAATATCTGCACCATAATTCTTTAAAATATCTTCAGGTGAAATTACGTTACCCATCGATTTTGACATTTTCATTCCTTTGCCGTCGACAACAAACCCGTGTGAAAGAATGCTTTTAAATGGTGCTTTCCCTCTTGTTCCGCAAGACTCTAACAAAGATGAGTGAAACCAACCCCTGTGCTGGTCAGAACCTTCTAGGTACATGTCTGCTGGCCATTTTAAATCTTTTCTTTTCTCTAAAACAAAACTATGTGTTGATCCACTATCAAACCATACTTCTACAATATCATTTAGTTTTTCGTAATCGCTAGGGTTATAGTCATTGCCTAAAAATACTTTAGGGTCATCTGTAAACCAACAATCAGATCCTTGTTTCTCATAAATTGAAGCTATTCTATCTACAACTTTTTTGTCTCTCAGGGGTTCTTTAGTTTTTTTATTAATAAAGATTGGTAATGGGACTCCCCATACTCTTTGTCTAGAAACGCACCAATCTGGCCTTCCTTCAACCATTGATAGCAGTCTTTCTTTTCCTTTGTTAGGATAAAAAACTGTGTCATTGATAGCCTTAATTGCTTTGTTCCTTAGTTCATTTTTTTGCATTGAAATGAACCATTGCGGTGTCGCTCTATAAATAAGAGGTGCTTTAGATCTCCATGAATGAGGATAACTATGATTAAGCTTGTCACTTCTTAGTAATTTATTTTGTTCTTTTAACTTTTCAATTATAATAGGATCTGCCTTAAATATGTGTGTGTTCGTAAAGTAAGGTATTTCTTTAGTGTAAAGACCTGCATTATCCACAGTGTACAAAGAGGGTATATTGTTCTTTAAACATAAATTAAAATCATCTGGGCCATGACTTGGAGCACAGTGTACAATGCCTGTCCCTTGGTCTAAATTTACAAATTGAGCATCTAACATTGGAACATCATAATCGTAATTCATTTTTATAAATGGATGGCTACAAATAGTTCCTTTAAATTCAGATCCTTTGAAAGTTTTTATCTCTTTGTAATTTTTTATAGAGCATTCTTTAATAATTGAACTGATAAGATTTTTTGCTACTACAATCCTTTTATCTTTGAAATATTCAAGTTCGTTAATTTCTAGAACTGAATATTCTATATCACTATTAAAGGCTAATGCTTTGTTAGCTGGAATTGTCCAAGGTGTTGTTGTCCAAATAATAATGCTAGCATCTTTTAAGAAATCTTTTTTTGTATCCTTAATCTTAAAAGCTACATATATTGTATTTGAAGTGTGATCTAAATACTCTACTTCTGCATCAGCTAAAGCTGTCTTTTCTACTGTTGACCACAAAACTGGTTTAAAGCCTTGATATAAACTCCCGTCTAATAGAAATTTACCTAATTCTCTAACTATTTGAGCTTCAGCTTCATAGCTCATAGTAGAATAATAGTTTTCAAAATCTCCTATTACACCTAATCGTTTGAATTCTTTTATATGTACATCAATCCAGCTTTTTGCAAATTCTCTACACTCTTGCCTAAAATCTTTAATTGGAACTTCATCTTTGTTTTTTTTCTTTTTCTTGTATTGCTCCTCAATCTTCCATTCAATAGGCAATCCATGACAATCCCATCCCGGAACATAAACTGAGTCTTTTCCATTCATTTGGTGAAAACGAGTTATAATGTCTTTCAAAATTTTATTAAGAGCAGTTCCCATGTGTATATGACCATTTGCATATGGTGGGCCATCGTGTAAAATAAACTTTTCTTTTCCTTTAGAATTTTTTCTTAATTTATCGAAAATTTTATTTTTTTCCCATTTTTTTAAAATTTCTGGTTCTTTGTTTGGTAGACTTGCTTTCATAGAAAAAGCTGTTTTAGGTAATTGCAAAGTGTCTTTGGACATTTTTTTATTTTTTTGCTTGCTTTATATCAAGTTTAATTTGTTTTTTTAAATATTCAAAATTCTTAAATTTTTTTTCTGGTCTTATAAATTTTTTAAAACTTACACTTATTACTTTATTATATAAATTTTTGTTAATTCCAAATATATTTGTTTCTAATAATAAACTTTGTCCATTAAAAGTCGGCCTATAACCTATATTTGCAATACCTGCTTTATTTAGATTGTCAAAATTAACTTTTACTGCATATACACCTAATTTAGGATTTACATAATCTTTAAGATTCATATTGCATGTGGGAAAACCTATTTTACGTCCTCTTTTTTTTCCTTTAATAACTTTTCCTTCAATACACCAAAAACGATTTAATAATTTATTCACTTCTTCAATTTTTCCTGCTCTAATTTTTTTTCTTATAAATGTGGAAGAGATTGTCTTTTTATTTTTTTTGAACGGATTGGTTATTACATTTTTATAATTGAATTTTTTCTCAAACTTTTTCAAAGTTTGTACATTGCCGCGACGTTTAAAACCAAATTTAAAATTTCTGCTTACATATAAATATTTACATCTTGTTTTTTTATGAATAATTCTACTAATAAATTGCTCTGGTGATAAATATGAGAATCTTTTATTAAATTTAATTATTATTAAAAAATCTAATTTTAATTTTTTAAGATAAGTTTTTTTTTGTTTTAGAGAATTTATTCTGTGATCTTTATTTTTTTTACTAAAAAACATTACTGGGACAGGCTCAAAAGTCATAACTCCTAAAGGTAATTTAAATTTTTTGGCTTTTTGTCTCGCTTCAGTTATAACCTTTTGATGTCCAACGTGTAATCCATCAAAATTACCTATAGCTATAACGCCACTTAGATGTTTTTGATCTAAATTTAAATTATTATAAATTTTCATTACCATTTAAATTCTTTCTGAAAAAAATTTGCTTTTACTTTATATTTATCTAAAAGAGATGTTAATTCTGAAGTATCTTTATATTCATCTCGGTGAACTCCGTCTGATATAAA
>Ga0315315_10002430_pt1 | contig 17040 bp, 21 predicted proteins | sample M140m3416metaG_FD_203699 | JGI IMG/M metagenome (GOLD analysis project Ga0315315, IMG submission 203699) | Ammonia-oxidizing marine archaeal communities from Monterey Bay, California, United States - M1 40m 3416 | ecosystem: Environmental > Aquatic > Marine > Intertidal zone | place: USA... | reverse complement strand
CAACAAGTTTAATATCGCCATCATAAATAGCTTTACCAATAATAATACCTTCAATTTTTTTATTATTTAATTCTTTGGCTTTTTTAATATCATTTATTGAAGAAACACCGCCTGAGATCACAACAGGACAATTTGAAAGTTCTGCAATTTTTATTGTCTCATCAAAGTTGGGGCCAGTTTTCATTCCATCTCTATTAATATCTGTGTAAATAATTCGACTCACACCATAGTTGTTTACCTCTTTTAGAAAGTCTATAGTTTTAATATTTAGATTTTCTTTCCAGCCTGACACAGAAAGATTTCCGTCCTTCGCGTCTAATCCTAAAGCGATTTGATCTTTAAAATTTTCACACGCTTCTTTTAAAAATTCTTTATTTTTAATAGCGCCGCTTCCTAAGATAACTTTATCAACACCTGCATCGATATATTGCTTAACATTATCAAGAGACCTAACACCGCCACCTATTTCAACTTTTAAATCATATTTACTTACTATTTCTTGAATAATATTTAGGTTAACTGTCTTACCAGTTAGTGCTCCATCTAAATCAACAATGTGTAAATTTTTAAAGCCATGATCTTTATATTTACCAGCTTGATCAATAGGTGAAGTTTCATATTCAGTTTTATTTTCGAAGTCTCCTTTAATCAACCTCACACATTTTTTATCTTTTATGTCTATAGCAGGAAATATTTTCATTATAGTTTTATAAAGTTATCAATTATTTTTAATCCGATTTTATCGCTCTTCTCAGGATGAAATTGTGTTCCAAATAAATTATCTCTTTCAACAGAGCAAACAATTTTTGAAGAATAATCTGTTATTGCTGAAATTACCGATTTATCTTCAGGAATAAATTCATAGCTGTGTACGAAATACATGTGGGATTTATTTTTTATATTTTTAAATATTTTACTTTCTTTCTGGATTTCAATTTCGTTCCAACCAATGTGTGGAAGTTTAAATTTACCATTTTGATTATTAATTTTAGAAACTTTACCAGTTATCCAACCTAGTCCTTTAGTTTCAGCTTCTTCATAACCTACATCAGCAAACATTTGTAAGCCTACGCAGATTCCTAACAAAGGTTTCTTATTTGTTATTGCAAATTCTTTGAGCGTATCTACTAATCCATTAATGCTGTTTAGTGAGTCTACGCAACTTTTAAATGAACCTTGCCCAGGTAAGACAATTTTATCACTGGATTTAATTTTCTTTATATCTGCAGTTACTTCTAGATTTACTTTACCTTTAGCAACCTCTGTGAAAGAGTTAATGACTGAGCTTATATTGCCCGATTGGTAGTCAACAATTGTGACGTTCATCAAATTTAAATAGAGCCTTTTGTCGAAGGTATAGAGTTTTTAATTCTTTTATCTATTGCTAAAGCGTCTTTTAAAGATCTAGCTAATCCTTTATAACAAGATTCTATCTTGTGGTGACTATTTTCTCCATAAATATTTTCTATGTGCAAAGTAACTCCAGCAGATTGTGAAAACGCTTGAAACCATTCTTTAAATAGTTCGGTGTCCATTTCTCCAAGTTTCTCTACAGGTAAATTTACTTTCCAAATTAAGTAAGGCCTGTTTGATACATCTATTGAAACTCGACTAAGAGTTTCATCCATAGGAATCATTGTTGATGCGTATCTTGTAATTCCTTTTCGGTTACCTGCGGCTTTTTTTATGGCCTCGCCAATGGCTATACCTGTATCTTCAGTTGTATGGTGTAAGTCAATATGCGTATCACCTTTGGCTTTAACTTCTAAATCAATTAATGAATGCTTGGCTAACTGCTCAAGCATGTGATCAAGAAAACCTATACCAGTTTTAATTTTATATTTTCCTTTTCCATCTAAATTAACTGCGACCGAAATGTTGGTTTCTTTGGTTTTTCTGTTTATTTTAGCTTTTCTTTTCATAAACTTAGACAATTTTATCTTTGATATATATATAAATCATCATTTTATCAATAAATCAGATTCCGCTATTGAAGATCCGGAATTAATCTCCACATATAACATCATGAATACAGCTGAAAAGTGGCATGGAACTACCATTGTCTTACTGAGGAAAAATAATGAAACTGTAGTTGCAGGAGACGGACAGGTCAGTCTCGGTAATACTGTTTTAAAAAGTAAAGCTAAAAAAGTTAGAAAAATAGAAAGCAGAGGTGTTATAGCTGGTTTCGCAGGATCCACCGCCGATGCACTGACTTTATTCGAAAGACTTGAAGCTAAACTTGAAAAACATGCTGGAAACTTACAAAGAGCAGCTGTTGAATTGGCGAAAGACTGGAGAAGTGATAAATTTTTAAGGAGATTAGAAGCATTAATGGCTGTAGCAGACAAAAAACATAGCTTTATAATTTCTGGAACTGGTGATGTGCTTGAACCTGAAGATGGCATTATAGGTATTGGATCTGGAGGAAATTATGCACTTGCTGCAGCTAAAGTATTAGTAGAAACCGATTTAAAAGCAGAAGAAATAGCTAGAAAAGCAATTAAAGTTGCATCAGATATTTGTGTCTTTACTAACAACAACGTTACAGTAGAGAAAGTATAATTATGGTCAACTCTAAAAACGTAACAAATTTAAATCTTGTAAAAAATACAAAAAAGAAAGATTCTAAGGTCAGCGCTTTATCTCCTAGAGAAATAGTTTCTGAATTAGACAGATATGTAATTGGGCAGAAAGAAGCTAAAAAAGCAGTTGCTGTTGCATTAAGAAACAGATGGAGAAGACAGGCTCTTTCTGATGAAATGAGAGATGAAGTTCTTCCAAAAAATATTCTTATGATTGGTCCAACTGGCGTTGGCAAAACCGAAATATCAAGAAGATTGTCAAAATTAGCTGAAGCGCCTTTTATTAAAGTTGAAGCTACAAGATTTACTGAAGTCGGTTACGTGGGACGAGATGTTGAGCAAATAGTTAGAGATTTAATCGAAATAGCTATTGCCATGGAAAAAGAAAAAAGAAGAAAAGAAGTAAAAGCAAAAGCCGAGCTCAAGGCTGAAGATAAAGTATTAGATGCACTAGTTGGTAACAAAGCGAGTGTAGCCACAAAAGAAAGTTTTAGAAAAAGACTAAGAAATGGCGATCTTGATGATAATGAAATTGAGATAGAGGTCCAAGATAAAACTTCAGGTCTTCAAAGTTTTGAAATTCCTGGCATGCCAGGTGGAAACGTGGGTATGGTTAATCTTGGAGATATTTTGGGAAAATCTATGGGAAATAAAAAAGGTAAGAAGAAGAAAATGACTGTAAAAGAATCTCATGATATTTTGGTTGCACAAGAGTCAGATAAAATGATCGAGGAAGACAAAATTATTAAAGAAGCAAAAAAAGCAACCGAGGAAAATGGTATAGTATTTTTAGATGAAATAGACAAAGTCTCAGCAAGAAGTGACAGGGTGGGGGGTGATGTTTCAAGAGAAGGTGTTCAAAGAGATTTACTGCCATTAATTGAAGGTACTACTGTAAGCACAAAACATGGGCCAATTAAAACCGACCATATTCTTTTTATTGCATCTGGGGCTTTTCAACTAGCAAAACCCTCTGATCTTCTTCCAGAATTACAGGGCAGATTACCTATCAGAGTAGAATTAAATGCTTTAAATGAAGACGATTTCAAAAGAATTTTAAAAGAGCCTGATAATAGCTTAATTAAACAATACAAAGAATTGTTAAAGACAGAAAATGTCAATCTTGTATTTACAGATGATGGTATAGACATGCTGGCAAAAATATCCGCAGAGGTAAATTCGTCTGTTGAAAATATTGGGGCCAGAAGACTACATACAATCATCGAAAAAGTGTTGGATGATATAAGTTTTAATGCCACAGATAAAGCTGGAGAAACTATAACTATAGATAATAAATATGTTAATGAAAATTTAGGTAACCTAGTTAAGGATACCGATTTATCAAAATTTATTCTATAATTTTTTAAGCTTAATTATAATAGCTCCTTCACCACCGTCTAGCTGATCAGCGTTTTCAATTGATTTAATATATCTTGATAGATCAAGATCGGATTTGATATACTCAGGCACAGAAAACTTTAACTTGCTAAAATCTTTAGAAGCATAAACATCTTTATCTGAGTTTGAATGAATACCTTTGCCTGTAATTAATAGTATTTCTTTATAACTCTTTTTTAAACAAGATAAAATTATCTTTTTTACTTTATCATTAGCCTCAAGCAAAGTTAGACCGTGTAAGTCATACATAAATCTATTGTGGTCCGACTGGTTATCTTTCTGAATAATGTCTTTATCAGTAATATCGGTTGGGTTTTTAATGTAATCTTTCCAGGTATTAATATCTTCTTGAGAAATATTTTTCTTTTTTATCACTTGCTGATAATTTCAGATAAATACCAGTTAGGACTTTTTTTTAATATATTTCTTGTAAACTTCCAATAATCAGTAACTTGTTTTATCTTATCGGGATTTCCTTCAATGATTTTGTTCTCTTTATCTTTTTTTACAGAAATAACCTCTGAAACAAATTTGACTGAAGCAAAAAGTTCATTTTTAATTCTTTCATATTTTTCTACATTCGACTCTTTCACTCCAATAAATGTAAATTCAGATTTTATATTATCTTTGTTTCTAGCTTGTATAGCTTGTTCAAAATTTGTAGCCATGTCAGGTGAAAGTAAACTTTTAAGTTTTTTACTGTCCCCATTAGCAAATGATGTAAGGATTGTTTCGTAAGCAATTTCTGCACCCTTAAGAAATTCTTTTTTTTCTTGTCCTTCAAGCACTTCATAATTTTGTTTAAAACTTTTAATATTATTATTTGGTACATTGAACTTCTTCTCTGTAAAATCAGGATAAATTTTTGGTTCATGTCCTGTTTTTCTTCCCAAAATATTTCTTAGCCGCAAAATTATAAATCCTGCGATCATTCCAAGTAAAATAATGTCTATATATCCGAAATTGTTACTCATAATTTGATAAATATACATTAATAATATAATTTTGTATCTGACAAATGAACTCATTTTTTCTACTATTTATTGGCGTACCTGCCTTAGAAATTTACTTAATGATTAAGATCGGGGGAGAAATAGGAGCTTTAAACACGGTATCTCTTATTTTTTTAACCGCAATTATTGGTATTTATTTTGCAAAACTAGAAGGAATTAAGACAATTAGATCAGGGATCATAAACTTATATCAAAATAAAACACCAATTTACGAACTAATCTCTGGAGCTTCTATTGCAATAGCTGCCTTATTTTTAATCATCCCAGGTTTTTTTACTGACACACTGGGTTTTTTGCTCTTAATACCTATTACAAGAAAGTTATTAATAAATTTTCTTATAAAGAAAAATTTAAAAAACAATCAAAAAAATACAAAAACATTAGACGGAGAAATAGTAGAAAATAAAAAAGATGAGCTATAAGATTTTAGGAAAATATATTAGAAATTTAGATTTCAGTATACCAAATCCAAACACTTTTTTTTCATTATCTAAAAATATTTCTAATTATAAAATAAATATTGATATAACAAGCCAGCAGATTAAAAAAAGAATAGTTGAGGTTCAAACAACTTTAAGTCTCATACCTGTAAAAAATAATTTTGAAAAAATTAAAACTAAAATAGTTTATTCTTCTGTAATAGAGTTAGCAGAAGAAATTGATGATAAAAAAGAAATAGAAAAAATAATATTAATCAATGTCCCGTCAGAAATCTACTCTGATTTAAGGAAGATATTTTTACTTATTTTTGAAAAATCAGGATTCAAAGATATTAAGATTAGTGAAAAGGTGGATTTTCAAAAACTCTATGATCTTAAAAAAGTTCAATAAAAATTTTTTTTAAGTTCAGACTTGATAAATTCTTTATGTTTCTCTATTTCTACTCCAGATACTTTTAAAACTTTTTTATTATATTGCTTTTTATTATTAGTAAATCTCACAGCATCTTCAGATCGATTGGAAAGATTAAATTTTGGTTCCTTTGCGTCTAAAAGGTTTATGTAAACTTCTCTTAGCAATTCACAATCTAATAAAGCATTATGTTTGGTTCTCCTAGATAAATCAATATTAAATCTTTTACATAGTGCATCTAAAGAATTTGAAGTCCCGGGGAATTTACTTCTAGCTATCTCAAGAGAGTCTATTACATAAGTTTTATCGATCGATTCTTTATTTATTTTTTTCAATTCTCCATTTAAAAAATTTAGATCAAAGCTTGCATTGTGAATTATAACTTTCTTGCCTTTAATAAAACCTAAAAATTCATCAGCGACTTGATCGAAAGTTTCTTTATCGCTCAAAAAGTTCTTTGAAAACCCGTGTATTTTAAAAGCTTCATCAGGGACATCTCTCTTGGGATTAATTAATTTATGAAAAATCTTATTGGTAGGAATTAAATCATTTGTTTCGATACATGCGATTTCAACTATCTTATGACCATCTTGAAATGATAGCCCAGTTGTTTCTGTATCTAGAAAGATTTCACTCATATAACTTAATTATATTTGATAGATTTTTTTTTAAAACAGATAAAGATTTATTATTAACAATTATATAATCACAAAATCTCATTTTTTTTGTGTCTTTTATTTGATTCTCATCTAATAATTTAAATAATTTCTTATTTCCTTTTTTTGATTGAAATCTTTTCATTCTTATTTTTTTTCTTGATTTAATAAAAATTATTATATCAAAATATTTAACAAGGTTACTTTCCACTAATAATGGAATTTCAAAAAATAAGAATTTCTTATTTTTAAACTTTTTAATAAAAATAAACATTTCTTTTCTAACAAATGGGTGAATAATTTTTTCTAATTTCCTTAATGTTTTAGGTTCTTTAAAAATCATTTTTTTTATCTCGCTTTTAAATCTAAATTTTTTTTTTAAATTTATCTTTTCAGCAACTATTTTTCTAAAACTTTTTTTTTTATATAATCTCTGAACAACTTTATCAGCGCTAAAAAGTAAACCCCTTTTTTTAGAAATTAATTTGCTAGCAGTTGTTTTTCCTGATGCGATAGAGCCTGTAATACCTACTTTAATCATTTCAGTTTTGAAACTAATAAATCTATTAACTTATCGTCTATCTCAGGGTTAATTTTATTCCATAAATAAAAAGTTTTTTGTCCCTGATATATAAACATATTCAAGCCATTAAAGGTTTTTATATTTTTTTCCTTTAAAAACTTTAATGTTTTTGTTTCTAGTGGATTATAAATTGTGTCTATATAAATTGCTTTATCCTTAACATTTTCAAAATTGAAATCAAAATCTACACCGTCTTTTAGCCCAAGACTTGTTGCGTTAATAATAATATCGAAATTACTTAACTCCTTTGGCAGGGACTTCCAATCCAAGACATGTAAAAAATTAAATCTTTTCTTTAGAAAGATGGATTTCTCACGAGTTCGATTTACAGTTGTTATATTTGTTATTTTAGACTTCTGTAATGAAAAGATAACTGATGGCGAAACACCTCCGGCTCCTATAACCAATGCTTTCTTATTTTCAGCACTAGTAATCTCTTTTAAGTAAGCAGCTTGTAAACCAAATACATCGGTATTTTCTCCGATAACAGTATTTGTGTTATCTAAAAAAATTGTGTTAACCGAATTTGTAAGTTTAGCATCGTTAACTAATTGATCAACAAAAGGAATTATTTTTTGCTTGTAAGGTAGAGTTACATTTATTCCATTTATTTCTTTATTTCTGATCTTTTTAATAGTTTCTATCAAATCTTTCTCATCTACGTTTAGTAAAGAATAATTGGCTTCAACATTATATTTTTCAAACCAATAATTATGTAAAACTGGAGACAATGAATGTGTTATGGGGTTACCAATAATAGCAAATTTTTTTTTCATGTTTTATGTTCTTTAATATAATTCATAATCTGTTTCATAGGCAAACCCATTATTGAATCTTGATCGCCCTTTATGTATTCAAAAAGATCAAAACCATCTGCTTCTACTTGGTAAACCCCATAAGCTAGTAAAGTCTTAGTCTCAATTTTATCTAAATATCTCACTAATTCTTCTTCTTCGAAATTTTTCATCTTTAATTCTGATTGGTCTGAATAGTTCCAAATCATTGCGCCATTTTTAGAAATACAAACTGAACTAATAAGGTAATGTTTTGAATTGTTTAAATCTTTTAAAATTTCTAAAGCTTCTTTTCTAGACTTAGGTTTATTTATTAATTTATTATTTAGAGAAATTACACTGTCAGCTCCTAGCACAAGCCGATCAGGATTTTTGTTACTTACTTTTATAGATTTCAATTCGGCTAAATTTTTTGAAATAATTAGAGGGGTCGCTTTTTCAGATAAAAGAGACTCTTTTACTTGCTCTTCGTCAACATTTGATACGACCACCTCTGACTCGATATTATGTTTGTCTAGAATTTCTTTTCTTACACCACTACTAGAGGCTAAAATTATTTTCATTTTTGTTTTTTTATTTCAAAAATTTTTAGAATTGATGCAGCAGTTTCTTCTACTGATTTTCTAGTTACATCTATAATTGGCCAATTATATTTTTTAAAGATCTGTTTGGATTTATCCACCTCTTCTTTTATTGAATCTAGATTTGTATATTCCTTAATATTATTTTCTTTCATTATAACAACTCTATTTCTTCTAATATCAGCTAGTCTTGCTGGGTCAGCTACTAGACCAATAACACATTTTTTTTTATAGTTTGATATTAAATCTTCTGGAATTTTTTGATCCAAGACTAAAGGAATGTTTATAGTTTTATAACCTCTATTAGCTAAATAAATAGAAGTTGGTGTTTTACTTGTTCTACTAACTCCTAATAAAACTATATCAGCTTTAGCGACATCATCTAGTTTTTTTCCGTCGTCGTGGGACATAGTATACTGAATAGCTTCTATTCTTTTATAATAGTCGTCATCTAGTACGTGTTGGGCGCTAGGTTTGTGCATAGCTTTTTGATTTAATAATTTAGAAAAACTTAATATTAAATTACCCAAAATACCGAAACAGGGAACATTATTTTTTTCGCTAGCAGTTGAAATATATTTTGCTAACTTTGACTCAACAATAGTATATAAAATTATAGAATTTTTTGTTTCGGAACACTCTTTAATTATTTTATCAATTTGTTGTTCCGTTCTTACGAAAGCAAATTCCTTTTTGGCATATTTAAAGTCGGAAAATTGTGATTTTAAAGATAAGAAAATTCGATCAAGTGTTTCTCCTGTCGAGTCGGACACAAGATATACATTGTATTTTTCGTTCATATGTATGTTAATAAATATTTAATAAAGTATATTTTTACACTATTTTTATAATCTAAAAAAAATAGTTAACAATAATTAACATTATTCTAACATTTTATTAGGTGTTGATATTAAAATTTCATAAATGTTTATATTTCAAATAAAATCAACAAATATCTATCATTTATTAAACAATTTATTAAAACCAGATTGTATAAAGTATGTATAAATAGTTATATTGAGAACTAACATGACCTATTACAAACTCTAAGTTTATAAACTAAGATTATATATATGAGTACTCTTAAGAAAATATTGATTGATAGAAATAAATCTTGCAAGTCAATATGGTTTATGAGACAAGCAGGAAGATATCTTCCAGAATTTAAAAAAATTAGATCTCAAAATCCAAACTTTATCGAACTTTGCTTAAACAGTGAATTAAGTTCGGAAATAACTCTTCAACCTATAAAAAGATTTGATTTAGATTCAGCAATAATTTTTTCTGATATTTTAATGATACCATATGCCTTGGGTCAGGAAGTAAAATTTAAAAAAAATCAAGGTCCACAACTTAGCGTATTTAATATAGAAAATTTTTTAAGCGTAAATGATGTAGAATTTTCTAAAAAATTACAGCCAGTGTATAAAGCGATTGAAATCACAAGAAAAAAGTTAGATAAAAAAAAATCTTTAGTAGCCTTTGTAGGAGCTCCCTGGACACTCTTGGTATACATGTTAAGTATAAAAAAAGATAAAGCGCAAATTAATTTAGATAAGTTAAATAGAGAAACAGAGACTATTAATCAAATTTTAGATAAATTAATTAATTATATTTGTATACACATCAAAAATCAGATAGGAGCAGGGGCCGACGTCGTACAAATATTTGATTCATGGGCGGGACTAATACCTAAAAATAATTTGAGAGATTATTGTTTTGTACCTAACGCAAAAATAGTTGATTTTTGTAAAAAAAAGAAAATACCTAATATCTGCTTCCCCAAAGGAATTAAAAAAAGATATGAAGATTTTAACAAAATAGTGAGGCCAAGCGGTATTAATTTAGATTATGAAATAAAACCTTTATGGGCTAAAAGCAAATTAAAAAATGTGGTAATACAAGGCGGTTTAGATCCAAAAATTTTATTAAAGTCTGAAAAAGAAATGCTTAAGGAAGCAATAAAATATATTCAAATATTTAAAGGTATTCCATATGTTTTTAATTTAGGGCACGGTTTACTTCCCGAAACAAACCCTGATAAGGTAGCAAAATTAATTGAATTTTATAGGAATAACTAATGAATGAAGATCATCCAGAAATTAAATTTGGTAAAACTGGAGTTTTATTAATCAATCTAGGTACCCCAGACTCTACAAGTTGGTGGGATATAAGAAAATACCTAAAAGAATTTCTCTCAGATAGAAGAGTGATAGAGGTTAACCCTTTTCTCTGGCAGATAATTTTAAATTTATTTATTTTAACTCTTAGGCCCTCGAAAACCGCCCATGCATACAAAAAGATTTGGAGAAAAGAAAGTAACGAGTCTCCCTTATTGTTCTTTACAAGAAACCAGGCAGAAAAACTTAAAAACAAGATAGGAAACACAAAAATCATTGTAGATTTTGCAATGAGGTACGGAAATCCAAGTATAAAATCTCGTTTAAAGAAACTTAAAGAAGAGGGCTGTGAAAATATAGTAATTTTACCGCTATACCCTCAATATGCTGCTGCTACTACCGCAACAGTTTGTGACGAAGTTTATAGATCATTGATGGGAATGAGGTGGCAGCCGAGTCTACAAATTATTCCGCATTACGAGAGCGAACCTTTATATATTGAATGTCTTATAACAAGTATTGAAAAAAAAATTAAAGAGATATCTTGGAAGCCCGACTTAATAATTTCTTCTTACCATGGAATACCAAAAAATTACTTTGATAAAGGAGATCCTTACCATTGTTATTGTCAAAAGACGACAAGACTAATGAAAGAAAAGTTTAATAAGGTAGAGATTCAAACAACATTTCAGTCAAGATTTGGACCACAAGAATGGTTAACTCCTTATACTGATAAAACATTAGAAAGCTTGCCTAAGAATGGTATAAAAAATTTATTAGTTATTTGCCCTGGGTTTGCATCAGACTGTGTTGAAACTTTGGAAGAAATAAACATTCAAGGTAGAGAAAGCTTTTTAGCAAACGGTGGAAAAAACTTTGATTTAATTCCTTGCCTAAATGACAGTTCAGATCATATTGGATTATTTGAAAAGTTAGTTAAAAAATATCTGTAGTATGAATTTGTATTTATTATTTAAATCATTACATTTAATCGCAGCCATATCTTGGATGGCTGGCCTTCTATATTTGCCAAGAATATTTGTATATCATTCTGAGTCAAATGAAGCTTCTCAAAAAAAAGTTTTTAAGACTATGGAAAGGAAGCTTTACAATTATATAATGACCCCTGCTATGCTGCTTTCATGGCTTTTTGGAATTTTACTTTTATATAGTCTTGGTTTTTCAGTTTTTTCTGAATTATGGATTCAAATAAAAGTTATTTTAGTTATTATTTTGACTTATTATCACTTCACTTTAGGCAAGTATCTTAATGATTTTTCTAAAGATAATAACCAGAAAACCTCTAAATTCTTCAGAATATACAATGAAATACCTACCTTTATACTAATTGTTGTAGTATTTGTTGTTATATTTAAACCATTATAATTAAGGGTTGAATTTTTTTTAAAAATCCCTATATTTTTAATACATTCCTTAATCAACAATAATCTCATGAACTTACAAGAATTAAAGCAAAAAAATCCTGCAGAGCTTATTAATGAAGCCGAAAAACTTGGTATTGAAAATCCGAGTACACTTAGAAAACAAGAAATACTATTCGCTATATTAAAAAAGCTTGCTGAAAAAAATGAGCAAATAACAGCAACAGGGGTCTTAGAGGTTTTACAAGATGGTTTTGGATTTTTAAGAGCAATTGAATCAAACTATTTACCAGGACCGGATGATATTTATGTTAGCCCGAGCCAAATCAGAAGATTCGGTTTAAGAACAGGCGATTCGGTTGAGGGTGAGATCAGAGGTCCAAAAGATGCGGAAAGATACTTCGCATTACTAAAAGTAAATAAAATTAACTTTGACAATCCAGAAAAAGGAAAAAATAAAATTGCTTTTGATAATTTGACGCCATTATATCCTAATGAGAGGATTAAATTGGAGATCGAGACGTCAAAAGTAGAAAAAAAACCAGACAATACTGCTAGATTAATTGATCTAGTTAGTCCCATAGGAAAAGGGCAAAGATCCCTAATTGTATCTCCACCTAGGGCTGGTAAAACCATTATTCTCCAAAATATCGCACAATCTATAACTGCAAACCATCCTGAATGTTATTTAATGGTTTTGTTAATTGATGAAAGGCCAGAGGAAGTAACAGATATGCAAAGGTCAGTTAAAGGTGAAGTTGTTGCGTCAACTTTTGATGAACCTGCTTCAAGACACGTTGCAGTAGCTGAAATGGTAATTGAAAAAGCAAAAAGATTAGTAGAGCATAAAAAAGATGTAGTTATTCTTTTAGACTCTATAACAAGATTAGGAAGGGCGTATAATGCAGTTATACCTAGTTCTGGCAAAGTATTAACCGGCGGTGTTGATGCAAACGCTTTACAAAGACCAAAAAGATTTTTTGGTGCAGCAAGAAATGTTGAAGAAGGTGGGTCACTTACAATAGTCTCTACTGCATTGATAGATACGGGCAGCAGGATGGATGAAGTAATTTTCGAGGAGTTTAAGGGAACAGGTAATTCAGAACTAATCCTAGATAGAAAAGTTGCTGATAAAAGAATTTATCCAGCTTTGGACATTACAAGATCAGGCACGAGAAGAGAAGAGTTGCTTTTCGAAAAAGATGATTTATCAAAAATGAATGTTCTTAGAAGAATCATTAGCCCAATGGGAACAATGGACGGCATAGAGTTCTTAATTTCAAAATTAAAAAATACTAAGAATAATTCTGATTTTTTTGACTCGATGAATAAGACAGCTAATTAATTACTGAACTGTTCGATTATTAAAATCTACTTCATGCAGATAGAAGTTGACTATATTTCCAAGAGCACCTGCTTTATCTTTTAAAGAAATAGACTCTAATAGCTTTTGTTTTTCCTCATTAGTTATTGGTGCAATCATAGCTAAAGTATTTATTTTTTGAACCTCATCCAGCTTTTCAAATTCCTTCCAATTTAATAAAAGACCATTTCTTTTAAAAAAGATTCTTGCTTTTTCCATTAATGAATTTGTTTCAATTTTCTCATCTATCGGCTCAAGATCATTACTAAATTTTTTATAATTAACTTTAAATTCACGATATAATTTAGAATTCTTTGTTTCTTCTAGAACCTCAAATCTTGTTAAACCTGTTAGATTAATCAACATTCTTCCGTCCTCACCTTTTTGAAAGTCACTAATTTTTCCTAAGCATCCAACACTATATATCTCTTCACCTTTTCTCTTTGATTGGATCATGCCCATTAACTTATCTTTACGAATAGCATCATTGACTAACTCTAAATATCTTTTTTCAAATATATTTAAGGGCAAATTGGTTTTAGGAAAATAAATTACCCCACTGAGTGGAAAAATTGGAATTTGTGATGGAAATTCTTGTTTCATATTATTAAATATTTTTAATCTTATTCCTCATAAATGAATTCTTCAAACTTTTTTTTATTTCTATGAATATACTCTGGGAAACTAACATCTATCTTGACAACTTCAAAGTTGTGATTTCGATCAAATAAATCCATCTTTTTTTCAATTTTATTTTTAATTATCTCTAAATCTTTAAACTTTTCGTTATTCCATTGCTGCTCCGCATATGAGTCTAACTTTTTATATATTCCTTCAGGATTTTTTACTGAACTAAAATGCCAACCACCCTCATATATTAGTTTGTCAAATTTGGGTTTAAAAAATTTATAAAACGGCCTTTTTCTTGCTTTTATATCCCTCAACCACTGTGGTGATTTAAGATCCTTCTTTCTGCATATTCTTGTTCCATACCAGTTTGGTTCAGATTTATTAAATAGATTTAACTTAAGTGAGAAATTTTTTTGCACAAAACATGCATACTTATCTTTATTGTTAAAATTTGAAAGTTTACTAGGATTTGGAATTTCATCTAAATCAGAGATCATAATTAGATCATTGTCTTGGTACTTTGTAATTCCTCTAGACAGAGCGTTTCTTTGATATTGATCTCTAAAATGCGCGCTATGCCAATTTTTTTTGAATTTTTTTACCACTCTAGGTAAATCTTCAACAACAATGTAATTAATTTTTTTCTTAAATTTTTTAAAGTTATTAATATCAAAATTTAATTTCTTCTCATTTCCAGCATGATCTAAAGTAGCTTCACAAATCACGAATTCATCAATATGATCAAACAGAGTATTTAGTCTTATGTCTAGCATTAAATCTTCATCAAAGTACATAAAACAATCTATAATTTTCATGGCTGGTAATTTAATCTATTTTTTGATCATGATTTAATATTGCTTGTTTTTAAAAATATGTCTAGTTATAATCTTTATTGTGCGGGCATAGCTCAGTGGTAGAGCGTCTCGTTGCCAACGAGAAGGTCGAGGGTTCAAGTCCCTTTGCCCGCTCCAAGAATTTAAATTTTTTTCTTGGATTTTAAGTAGATCTTACCAATTATTTTTTTGTACTCGAGATTTCCATCTACATCATCAGAGTCAGGCCTTTTTCTGAAAATAGTTGAATGCAGACCTAGTTTTCTCTCCGAATTTGGCCTTCCATTTGAATAATAATATAACGCTATTGATTTTCTTGAATTATTTTTTTCTACTTTGACTTTATTTGGATTTCCGTGATAAGAAAAATCAGTGGTGCTGAAAATTACCATTCTATTAAAGATAGGTAGTACTTTTTTTTCACAATTCTTCATTTCTTTATCCCATAACTCTAAATGACCACCATTATTCTCTTTCCAATTGTGGTTAAGATATATGAGAATATTTAATCTTCTATCTAATTTCATTCGAGGATGTTGATTGAAATCTGCGTGAATATTTAAAAATCCTCCATCCTTCAACTCATGTAAGCCTCCTCCGACTAAATACGGATCAGTAATTAAGGTTTCTTTTATTCCTGTAAGTTCATTTAAAAATTTTACAAATGGCTCTGAATTTAAGAAATTTATAAAATTGTTAGTTTTAAGAGAAAGTTTTTCAGCAGAGTTTAAGCTAAGTTTCTTCTCGGCTTTGTTATTAAACTCATTTCCGATATCTTTAATATTACTAGGAAAATCGCTTAAAATCTCATTTAAAATTTCTTCTTCAAAAAAATTATCGAAAACTATGCTGGGAAAAGGTTTCGCATACAAATAATTAGAGCTATTTTCATCTGCGACTTTTTTTAAATTTGAATAATTTTTGTTTATATACATAATTTTAATTGTTAGTTTATATTATTATAAATTAAAATTAAACTTTATATTTTAATATGAGTGATCTACATAATAAAAAATGTATTGCATGTGATGGTTCTATACCAGCTTTTGATGTTGAAGAAATACACAAATATTTAAAAAAAGTTGACGGCTGGGATGTACTTCAAAATCAAGAAAAAAATTATTATATTGAAAAGAATTTCAAATTTAGTGATTATATTGAAAGTGAAAAATTTGTTATTAGCGTAGGTAAAATTGCAGAAAATGAAGGTCACCATCCTGATATTTCTTTTGGTTGGGGATATGCAAAGATTAAAATTTCAACTCATGCAATTAAAGGTCTGGCTGAGAGCGACTTTATTTTAGCAGCAAAAATTGATAAAATTTAGCTAATGATTAAAGTGTCTAATACCAGTAAACACCATTTTGATATTAGCTTTATTAGCAGCTGCAATTACTTCTTTGTCCCGAATTGAACCACCAGGTTGAATAATTATTTTTACTCCAGCATCTATTAATGCTTGCATGCCATCTGCGAAAGGAAAAAAAGCATCAGAAGCTGCAATCGAATTGTAAAGTTTTTCCGGCTGAAATTTTTTTGCTTTTTGGGTTGCTATTTTGCAGCTATCAAGCCTGTTTTGTTGGCCTGCTCCAATGCCTATAGTTGCATTACCTTTTGCAATAACAATTGCATTGGATTTTACATATTTACAAATTTTAAATGCAAACTCCATATTTTCTATTTCATTTTTTGTTGGTTTTATCTTTGTAACAAACTTCAATTTTTTTCTGTCAAAAACTGTTTTGTCTTTCTCTTGCATAAGAAACGAATTATCAAAAATTTTAGTAGTAGTATCAGATTTATAACTTATTTTAGATATATCAATTACTCTCATATTTTTCTTTTTTTTTAATATTTTTAAAGCTTTTTTATCGAAGCCTTTAGCTAGTATCACTTCAAAAAAAGTTTTATTTATTTCTAAAGCAATTTTACTTTTAATTTTATAATTACATGCAACTACTCCTCCAAAAGCACTTACTGGGTCACTAGCTTGTGCATTTATAAAAGATTTAAACGAAGATTTATTCGAAGCTGCACCACATGGATTTGCATGTTTAATTATAATAGTTGATGGTATTTTTCTCTCAGAAAAAAGTATATCTAGTCCGGCAAAAATATCATTGTAATTATTGTAACTTAAATCTTTACCACTCAATTGTTCTAGATTATTTTTGTCATCTTTAAGATCATTTAAATAAATTGAACTTTTTTGATGAGGATTTTCTCCATAACGCAGCTGATTAATTTTTT
>Ga0315315_10002428_pt1 | contig 17060 bp, 16 predicted proteins | sample M140m3416metaG_FD_203699 | JGI IMG/M metagenome (GOLD analysis project Ga0315315, IMG submission 203699) | Ammonia-oxidizing marine archaeal communities from Monterey Bay, California, United States - M1 40m 3416 | ecosystem: Environmental > Aquatic > Marine > Intertidal zone | place: USA... | reverse complement strand
TATATCTGTAGTAAAACCATATTTATAGTCTTGATTATGATTTATGTTTTGTTTTTTCATAGTTAATTAAAACTTTCTTTTACTAAATCTTGTAATTTTACCTTTTCAAAAAAACCATGAATATGTTGATCTAATTCATCCCACAAATCATGTGTAATGCACTTTGTTGACTTATTGTTGCATCCTTTTTTAGAATTTTTTTTACAATTTAGCATTTTAACTTCTTCATCAACTGCAGAAATTATATGTGATAGTTTAATATCATTAGCAGATCTGTCTAAGATATATCCTCCAGTTGCTCCTCTGATACTTTTTACAAGTTTTTTATTTTTTAATTTAATAAAAATTTGTTCTAAATATGCTAGTGAAATATTCTGTCTTAAAGAAATTTCTTTTAAACTTATTGGTCTAATATTTGTATTAGAAGCTAAATCTGCCATTGCCATTACGGCATATCTGCCTTTAGTTGTTAATTTCATAAATCAATGATGTATTACAGCAATTTTAACTCAATTCCTACTACAATAGTCGGATTTAAAAAAAATTATTTGCCGCACAAAAACGTGTTATAAAGTTACTCTTTTTTTGAAATTAATAATCATTACTAATAATGAAACCTAAAAGTTTAGAAATTTTTATTCCAGGACCAGCAGGAAGACTCGAGGCAAAATATTATAAAAATCCGAAATTCGGCTCACCTGTTGCAATAGTTTTACATCCTCATCCTCAATATGGAGGTACAATGAATAACCGAATAGTTCAGTTAATGTATAATATTTTTTTAGAAAATGGTTTTTCTGTAATAAAAGTCAATTTTAGAGGAGTTGGAAAAAGTGATGGAGTTTTTGACAATGGTCAAGGTGAGCTATCTGATGCAGCTGCTGCTTTAGACTGGATTGAAAGACAAAATTTAGATTATAGTCAATGTTGGGTTTCTGGTTTTTCATTTGGGTCTCTAATCTGTATGCAATTAATTATGAGGAGGCCAGAAGTTAATAATTTTATAGCAGTTTCTCCACAACCTAATGTTTATGATTTTTCTTTTTTAGCTCCATGCCCAACTTCTGGCCAAGTAATATTCAGTGAAAATGATGAGCTAGTTACTAAAGAAAGTATAGTGGAACTTGATAATAGAATAAAAAGTCAAAAAGGAGTTGAGGTCAATTTTTCAAAAATAAAAAATTCTAATCATTTTTTTAAAAATAAAGAAAAAGAATTAGCTGCCGAGATTGAAAAATATATTAAAGATAAAACTGCTTTGATTTAATAATTCTCAATTTCTCCTCCAGAGACTGGTTTACTACATCCAGTCGTTGTTGGAAAAGAAATCGGTAACTTCTTGATAGATCTAATAGCTAAAAATGCAAATGCTTGGGACTCTACGAAATCTCCGTTAATTCCGTAATCGTCTATAGGTTGAAGAATTAAATTATTTAAAGTGTTAATTCTAATTTTTTCAATTAAAATTTTATTTTTTCTCCCTCCTCCGCAAAGTAAAACTTTAAAGGACTTATTTTTTAAACTCGATAAAAGAGTTATTAATGCTTCACCTATAACACTCGCAGTAAAATCTGTTAATGTTGCCGCTCCATCTTCCAAAGAAATTCCTCTGGCAAAAGAAATATCAAAACTATTTACATCGAAAGAAAGGGTACTTTGGTTAGGTCTATTAGCAAAAAGTTCTTGTGCTTGCTCAAAAATTATATCATTTCTAATTCCTTTTGAAGCTAAAAGTCCATCTTTGTCAAATTTTTCTAAAGAATTTTTTCTTACCCATGAATCAATCATGCAATTTCCAGGTCCAATATCTCTGCTAGTAAAATCAAATAAACCTATGGGTTTATGAACAATAGTAACATTTGATATGCCGCCTATATTTAAAATACATATCGGCAAATCTAATTTAAGTTTAGTCGCTATAAGCTGATGAAATATCGGGGTCAGAGGAGCACCTTCTCCACCATTTTTCAAATCGTTTTCTCTAAAGTTATAAACAATATTTTTTTTTGTTAATTGAGATAAAAGTTTTCCATCCGCAAGTTGTTTTGAAACTTTATTTTTTCCACTATGAAATATTGTTTGACCATGAAAACCTATTAAATCTAATTTGATATAACTTAATTCTTGGATGACTTTTGCGTGAAATAAGGTGATTCTTCTTTCTAAACTTTTTATTTCCACATCAAATTTTTTTAAATCACTAAAATTGTGAATTTTTTCCTTCAACTTATGAATATCTTGATAAATCTCATTATCATATTCAAAGTATTTATCTTTAATTACATCATATTTGCTATCTCCATCAGATTTAATAATTGAAGCATCAACACCGTCTCCAGAAGTGCCGCTCATTAAACCTAAAGATGTGTATTCTTTCATTATATTTTTATTTATTTATAATAATATTTGTATAATAGTGGATTACACAAATTGTTCTATGAAAAATGCTTTTTTATTAGAGATGGAGACGCGCGGTTACCTAAATCAATGTACTGATTTAGACAAATTAAATGAAATTTGCAATAAACAATCAATCACAGCTTATATTGGTTTTGATTGTACTGCTAGCAGTCTGCATGTTGGCAGTTTATTGCAGATAATGGTTTTAAAATTAATGCAAAAATATGGTCATCGCCCGATTGTACTTTTAGGCGGAGGAACAACATTAATAGGAGACCCATCAGGAAAAGATTCGACTCGAAAAATCATAACTCAAAAGGAAATAAAGAAAAATATTAAGAATATTAAAAAAGTTTTTACAAAAATTTTAGATACATCAAATAAAAAAACTAAACCAATTTTTGTAAACAATTATGATTGGCTAGCAAAATTAAATTATATTGAATTTTTAAGAGATATTGGAAGTAATTTTACAATAAATAAAATGCTCACCTTTGACAGTGTTAAGTTAAGATTAGAGAGGCAACAATCTTTAAGCTACATGGAGTTTAATTATATGATTTTACAAGCGTATGATTTTTATGAATTGTTTAAAAAAAATAAATGTGTTTTACAAATAGGGGGATCTGATCAATGGGGAAACATAATAAATGGAGTTGAGTTGATTAGGAGAATGTTAAAAAAAGAGTCTTATGGACTCACTACACCTTTAATAACTTTAGCTTCGGGTGCAAAAATGGGAAAAACTGAAAAAGGAGCAGTCTGGTTAAATGAAGATTTATTTTCTTCTTATGACTACTGGCAGTTTTGGAGAAATACTGATGATAGAGATGTAAAAAATTTTTTAAATTTTTTTACAGAAATTAAATCTAATCAAATAGACCAATTAATTAGAGATGAAAAAAATATTAATAACTTAAAAATTCTTCTAGCTAACGAAACAACTAAGTTACTTCACGGTAAATTGGCAGCAAAAAAAGCTGAAAAAACTGCTAAAGAAACTTTCGAGTCCAGTGGTTTTGGTGTTGATCTTCCAGAAATTAAAATAAAAAAAGATAATTTAAAGAATGGGATACATATATTAGACCTTCTTTCCCAAAATAAGATAATGTCTTCAAAAAGTGATGCTAGAAGGGCAATTAAAGGTAAAGCATTAAAAATAAACAATGAAACTGTGACTGATGAAAATAAGATAATTAGAACAAATGATTTTGAAAATCTAAAACCTTTAAAAATTTCTTTTGGTAAAAAAAAACACTATCTAGTCAAAATTATTTAGTTTTTTTTTGTTTTTCAAGCGCTTTAGTTATAAACCGAGGAGTCAAAGTCTTAATAGGATTTATTGATGTTTTCATTTCACCAGGCAAACCTTTTATTTTAAAGCTTACTCCAAACAACCCTTCACCGATTTCTTTAGGAATTATAATATTCCCTATAACTGGTATTTTTGACAAGAGTTTATTTAGGTTCTTAGCTGGAATTAAAGTTCCTCTTAAACTAGTCAATCCGTTTGCTTCTTTATACCCTTCCATAAGAACAGATATACTTGGTCCAACTGCATAAAGCTCATCTAATTTTATAAAACCTTTTTTAGTACTCATGTTAATTTCCATTTTTTCAAAAGATAATCCTTCTCCTTCGGCTAAATCAGCAAGCCCGCCAAAATCAGCAAGTGATAGAAGTCTTACAACGCCTGGTGCGTTCACCAATTTAAAATTATCGATGACCAAAATTGACGTTGATGAATTACTTTCAATTATTGAAGAAAATGTTAAAATACCCCCTGATAAACCTTTAAAAAAACTATATTCAGAAAGAAGAGGTTGAGGTAAATCAGAATAAACTTCTAAATATTTTTTTTTATTTTTTTTATCATTTTTCATAGAAATATCCAAAAAATCATTATTTCCAAAATCTCCTTTAGAGGAAATTTTTATAAATTTTCCTTTTTCAATAGTTCCTATTAGTCTAAATTTTTTAAGTTTTTCAGCTAATGGCGTATCAATATTTTTTAAATCAATCTCAATATCTTTGTTTATCTTTTTAAAAATATTATTATCATTTTTTTTATTTAAAAATTTATTTAAATTCTTAGCATCATATTGATTACCAAAAATTTTTATTTTTTTTCCAAAATCTATTACGAAATCATTTTTTAAATCATTTTTTTTAAAAGTCTTAACTTTAATTTTTTTTAAAGAAATTATATCTTTTTTACTAATTCTTAGTTTTTCTACTATGATTTTATTTTTACCTTCGGAATAATCCAATTTATTTAAGTGAATACTATCTTTTTTTGATTTAATATTTAAAAGGATTTTAGCCATCCTACTGTGATCTTTTTTATAATTTATAAGATCAATTATTATTTTATCTGTAAATTCAAATTCTAGATTAATATTTGAAGTTTTATTCAAAACATCATTTTTCAAATCATAATTTTGATAATTTTTGCTATCAGTACTGTATTTTCCTGAGGCGTAAATATAATTTTTCTTATCTGAAGCATAACGAACATTAATGTTGGAGTCTTTAAAATTCAAAAAATTGATATCTTTCTCTAAAACTGGGTTTTTAATAGACTCATTAAATTTTAAAAGCGATCTATTGATTTTACCCTTATTTGTATAAACATAATCAGTAACTTTAAATGTTTTATCAAAAGTAATATTTAAAAAATTTTCAAAATTAGCACTTAAATTTGTTTGATTATTAATAAATTTATTATTTTTAAAAAGCGATAAATAATTAATAATATTTTTTTTATTTAAATCTATTTCAGTGTTAAAATCTGATTTTAGAATTATTTCCTTATCCTTTGTTATTTGTAAGTTTCCACTCTTTAATAATAGACCATCCATCCTGGTTCTTAAATTTTTAATTAAAACGTCCGTAGAATCAGCAAAAAAATTAAAGCTTGTGTTTTCTAAACTTAGTTCATTATTTATTACTCCGTTCATTTTTTTAACCTCACCTTTAGCAATAAAATTATTTATCTCTAGATTATCATTAAAAAATATCTCTAAATTTACCATCAATTGACCATTCTTTATTCTGTTAGTAATTAAACTATTTAAATTGGAAGGTTTCGTTTTAATAATTATCTTTTTTAATTGATCAATATTAATTTCCTTTGAAGATAAATCTATTTTGTCAATTTTAAATTTAGATGTTATAAGGGAAGAGAAATCCAAATAAACTTTAACTTTTTCTATAGGAATATCTAAATCTTTATACTTTATTGAGGGATTTTTGGTCTCCAAAAATAAATTAAAGTTCTTAAAACTAAATTTAAATTTTACTGATTCTAATTTTAATGAAATACCTCTGTTACTTTTAATAACTTTGTCAGAGATCAATTTATTGAATTTTTCAGTTTCAAGACCTATTGTAGACAAAGCAATAACCAAAGATGTTACCAAGAAAAGTATAATTACAATTGATGTAAATAAGATTTTTTTCATTATTTTCTCATAATTCCGGCTTCAATAAATTCATCAATATTTCCGTTTAAAACCTCCGATGGATTGGTGTTTTCAACTTTATTTCTCAAATCTTTTATAAGTTGATATGGTTGTAATACATAAGATCTAATCTGATGCCCCCATCCTATATCAGTTTTAGACTTAAGTTCTTTTTGATTTTCTTGTTCCCTTTTTTGAATTTCATGCTCATAAAGTCTTGCCTTTAACATCTTGTAACAAGTTTCTTTATTCTTATGTTGAGATCTTTCATTTTGGCATTGAACAACTATTTTTGTTGGAACATGAGTTATTCTAACTGCACTATCTGTTGTATTCACATGTTGTCCGCCTGCCCCGCTAGATCTGTAAGTGTCGATTCTTAAATCTTTTTCATCAATTTGAACTTTAATATTATCATCTACAGCTGGATAAACCCAAACACTTGCAAAGCTAGTGTGTCTACGAGCTCCACTATCAAAAGGAGATATTCTTACTAGTCTATGAACTCCAGACTCTGCTTTCATTAATCCATAAAGGTAATCGCCATCAACTCTTAAGGTTGATGATTTTATACCGGCTTCTTCACCTTTGTGTTCGCTAATAATTTCATATTTAAATTTTTTTTTATCAAACCATTTTAAATACATTCTTCTTAACATGTCAGCCCAATCTTGACTTTCTGTTCCACCTGCACCAGCATGGATCTCTAGATAAATGTTAAAATTATCGTTTTCTCCGGAAAGAAAACACTTAATTTCAATTTCTTTGCTACTTTTTAATAATTGATCAATTTTAATATCGCAGTCTTGTAAAATTTCATCATTCTTTTCTTCTAAGGCTAAATTGTGTAAATCTTTTAAATTATTTATGTCATCAAAAGAACTTTGATAAGAATTTAAGATATTTTCATAAACTTTTTTTTCTTTTACAGTTTTTTTGACCTTTTGTTTATCTTTCCAAAAATTTTTATCTAAAAGGGTTTTTTCTATATCTTGTAACTTAAGTTTAATATTATTATTTTCAAAGATACCCCCTAATATTACTCAGGATCTTCTCAAGTTTAATTAGTCTATTTTCAAAGTTCTGCATTAGTAAAATTGCCTATATCTAATAAGCTTATCATAACTGCTTATCGAAATTAATTTGTTATTATTTATATTGTTAATATCTTCAGTTTTCAAAGCTTCAATAATTGTATTTTCATTGCCCAAAGATGATTTAGACCCTGAGTCATAATTTAAAGAAGTCAGGTAAATTCCTTCAGGTATTTTAAATTCTTTAAAATCTTCCTTATAAAGTGAATTTTTTACAAAGTCTTTAAAAATTGGAAGAGCGGCTTTAGAACCTGTTTCATATCTGCCTAAAGTTTTAGGATTATCAAAACCTACATATACACCTATAACAAGATTTGAAGAAAAACCAATAAACCAAGCATCATAATTTTTATTTGTAGTACCCGTTTTTCCGGCTAGAGGTACTTTCAAGTCTCTAAGTTTTTTTGCTGTTCCTCTTTTTACAACTCCTTCTAAAATTGAAGTCATTTGATATGCCGTTTCCTCACTCAACACTCTTTCATTTTGATTTTCAATAATTGGATAGACTTCTGAGTCATTAGAAAATTTATCACAACCTATACATTTTTTATTTGCTAATTTAAAAATTGTTTTACCCCTTCTGTCTTGTATTCTGCTAATTAAATTTGGTTTAATTTTTTTTCCTCCATTAACAAATATTGCATATGCAGAAGTAAGATTTAACAAAGATGTCTCTGCTGCTCCAAGTGAAACAGATAATAATTCAGGAATATCATCGTAAATTTCTAGCTTCCTAGATAAATTCAAAATCTTATCCAAACCCAAAGTCTTAGCAATTCTCACTGTCATTAAGTTTCTTGAGTATTCTATTCCTTTTCTTAAGGTTGTAGGTCCGTAGAATTTTTTTCCATAATTTTCAGGCTTCCAATCTTTTAAGCCAACTCCTTGACTTTCTACAAAAGGAGCATCAAGAATAATTGAATTAGGAGAATAACCATTTTCTAGAGCAGCTGCATACACTATTGGTTTAAAAGCAGATCCAGGTTGTCTTTTTGCTTGAGTTACTCGATTAAATTCACTTGATCTAAAATTAAAACCTCCAACTAATGCTTTGATGTCTCCGGTATAAGGATCCAGAACAACTATTCCTCCGTTTACTTTTGGATATTGTTTTAGATCCCAAATAGCTTTTTCTTTCTTCACAAAAACAATATCACCAACATTAAATTTATCAAAAATAGTTTTTTTGTTTGGGATAGCCCATTTAATATTTTTTAAACTGACTTTGCCTGTAATGTTTTTTAATGTTTTAAATTTTATTCCACTAAGATCAACTTCAGTAATTTCTGCTTTTTTCCAGTTTAAAGTTGGGTCAATTTTTAAATTTTTAACAACTTTTTGCCAATTTGAATTTTTAAATTTATTTGTTATAGCTCCTCTCCAACCATGTCTTCGGTCATATGCTTCTATACCTTTTCTTAGAGAAGTAATTGCTTGCATTTGATAGTTTATGTCTAGTGGGGTCCTTATTGACAATCCTTCTGAATAAAGTTTTTTAAATCCATATTTCTCTTTGATAGATCTTCTTACTTCCTCAGTATAAGAATTGGCTTCATTCAAAATTTCAATTTTTCTTCTTTTTAAAATAATTTTAGAATTTTTATAATCATTAAATTGTTTTTCGTTTATATATTTGTTGTCTTGAAGGTTTTGAAGAACTAAATTTCTTCTAAATTTTGCTACTTCAGGATATTTAAATGGATCATACTTGCTAGGAGCTTTAGGTAAAGCAGCTAGTAAAGCTGCTTCAGAATAATTTAAGTCTTTTACAGATTTATCAAAATATTCTAGACTGGCAGCAGCTATACCATAAGTGCCTTGCCCTAAATATATTTGATTTAAATATAATTCTAAGATTCTTTCTTTTGAATAAGCCCTCTCTATTCTAAATGCTAATATAGCTTCTTTAATTTTTCTATTTAAAGAAACTTCATTTGTAAGCAAAAAATTTTTAGCCACTTGCTGAGTAATTGTAGAGGCCCCTTCTAATCGCTTATTTTTACTGATATTTTTTAAATTTTTGATTAAAGCTCTAAGTATACCTTTTGCATCTACACCCGGGTGGTTAAAAAAATTTTTATCCTCTGCAGATAAAAATGAATTAATAATTTTTTTAGGAACAGAATCAAATGGTATGAATAATCTTTTTTCTATAGCATACTCAGCAATCAACTTTCCATCACTAGAATAAACTCTACTAGAAATAGGAGGCTGGTAATTAGATAATTTTTTGTAGTCTGGTAATCCTATAGAAAAATACCAAAGTGTAGAGAAAGCAAAAAATAAGCAAACCAAAGCAAATATTATAAAAAATTTAATTGAAAAGTTTATAAATTTGAACATCTAAATAATCTATAGCATTAAATCTGGCTATCTTAGGGCATTATAAGTTTATTATAAGTGCAATTAGTGGTAAAATTGTATAATATAGTTACATGTCAAAAAATAAAATTACAGTTTTCAACACATTAAAAGGAATTCTATTACAATGGAAAAAAATTTATACATTGATGCTTCGCATCCAAATGAAACTCGTATTGTCCTTAAATCAAATACTTCAATTGAAGAATATGAATTTGAAGATAAGAATAAGTTAAATTTTAAAAATAATATTTATCTTGGAACTGTAAGTAGAGTAGAACCATCTCTTCAAGCTGCATTTATTAATTTTGGAAGAATTAGGCATGGTTTTCTAGCATTCAATGATATTCAATCTGACTACTATCAGATACCCCTGGAAGATAAAGAAAAGATCAAAGATGCAGAGGAAAAAATAAGAGAAAATCTTAAAAATAAAACATTAGAAGATTTACCCAGTGAAAAAAATACGGATAACCATGACGAAAAATCAGAGGAAGAGAATAATAATCAAGAAAAAAATTCAGTAAAAAACGATGAAGAAATTAAAAAAAATTATAGAGAAGAATTAAAAAGCTCCTATGGATTAAAAAGATACAAAATACAGGAGGTAATAAAACCTGGTCAAGTAATTTTGATTCAAGTTATAAAGGAAGAGAGAGGTCAAAAAGGTGCTGCTTTAACTACATTTATTTCTTTAGCTGGAAAATATTCAGTTCTAATGCCAAATACTCCTAAAGGAGGAGGAATATCCAGAAAAATATTTAATTCTACAGACAGACAAAAAATTAGAAGTATTTTAAATCAAATTGAAATTCCAAAAAGTATGGGCGTTATTATTCGAACTGCCGGAGCCAATAAAACAAAAAATGAAATAGAAAAAGATTTTAAAAATACTCTAAAAACTTGGGAAGAAATTGGAGAAAAAGCACTAAACTCAAACGCTCCTTCTCTAGTTTATGAGGAAGGAGATATCATCAAAAGAACTTTAAGAGATACTTACGATAATGAAACAAAAAATGTCTATATAGACGGAAATGAAGCTTATCAAAAGGCAAAAAAATTTATGAAAGAATTAATGCCAAAAAATGTAAAAAATATAAAAAAATACAGAGGTAAAATTCCACTATTTCATGATGCAAATATTGAAAAAGAATTAAACAATATATTTGAACCTACTGTTAAATTAAAATCTGGTGGTTATTTAGTAATAAATCCGACTGAAGCTCTTGTAGCAATTGACATAAATTCTGGTCAATCGACTAAACAAACAAATATTGAAAAGACTGCATTAAATACAAATATCGAAGCTGCAGAAGAAATAGCTCGCCAAATAAAGCTTAGAGACTTGTCTGGTTTAATAGTAATTGATTTTATTGATATGCTAAATTTTTATAACCGAAGGACGGTTGAAAAAAAAATGAGAGAAAGCATAAGGAAAGATAGAGCTAGAATTCAAGTAGGCCGTATTAGTAATTTTGGTTTACTAGAAATGACAAGACAAAGGCTTAGAGAGGGTTCAATTAATTGGGAAACTATACTTTCTTTGGAGTCTTTTGCTCAAAAAATTATTAAAAAAATTGAACTTTTGTCGTTCACGGATAAAATTAAAATTGTCAAAGCTTATATACCTGAAAAAGTAAAACTATACATTGAAAATAAATTATCTAAAGAAATTGAATATTTTGAAAAAAAATATTCAATCAAAATTAATTTTTTAGCAGACGCTAAACTGATAATACCAGAATATAAGATTGAGCTTTTGAATAAGTCAAAAAAGGTTTTAAATAATGTTGAAAATATTGATAGAATAAAAGAAATTGAGGAAAGTTCAAATAACGTTTTTAAAATTAATAAATCTAAAATTGATTATAAAAAAAATATAAAGAAAAAAACTAAAGTTGTAAAAAAGAAGATTTATAAGCCAAGAACATTATGGATTAGAAGAAAAAAAAGGGCTTAGATCAAACCCTTAATGGGAGAGCTTGGTTTTCCAAAATAATTTTTTTTCATCCTTCCAGCTAAATATGACTCTCTACCTGAAATGACAGCATTTTTAAATGCTCTAGCCATAAGAATTGGATTATCTGCTTTTGCTATTGCGCTGTTGATTAAAACGCCATCACAACCCATTTCCATGGCAATAGTTGCGTCAGATGCTGTACCTATTCCTGCGTCTATTATTACTGGAACTTTTGTTTGTTTTATTATTAACGAAATATTTACTTTATTTTGTAAACCTAAACCTGAGCCAATTGGAGATGCTAATGGCATAATTGCTGATGCACCATAATCTTCCAATTTTTTTGACATCAAAGGATCATCTGTACAATAAACCATTACTTTAAAACCTTCTTTAACAAGTATCTTGGTTGATTTTAATGTTTCTATCATATTTGGGTATAAAGTTTTTTTATCACCCAATACTTCAAGTTTCACTAATTTCCATCCTCCCATTTCTCTTGCAAGTCGTAATGTTCTTAGAGCATCTTTAGATGTAAAACATCCAGCAGTATTAGGTAAATAAATTATTTTTTTTGGATTAAGATAATCTGTTAAAATTGGTTTTTTTTTATCAATTATATTTACTCTTCTTACTGCAACAGTAACCATATCTGCTCCGGAAGCTTTAACTGCATCTGCAGTTTCTTTAAAATTTTTATATTTTCCAGTTCCTACAATTAATCTGGATTTAAGTTTTATATTTGCAACTTTAAAAAAATTTTTTTTCAAACTATCCTCCACCTATAAAATGAACTACCTCTAATCTGTCGTTATCTTTCAAATATTTTTTTTTATAATTTTCTTTTGTAATAATTATTCCATTATGTTCTATAGCTACTTTTTTATTGTTTAGATTAAACTTTTTTAACAATTCGTAAATGGTTGCTTTAGGTCTTATCGTGATTTTTTTTCCATTTAATTGTATTTTTGCCATAATTGAGTTAATTAGATAACTTATAAAATTAATGATGAATAAAATTATAATTCTTAACGGGCCAAATCTCAACCTTTTAGGTGAGCGGGAAAAAGAAAAATATGGCAATATAACATTAAAAGATATTGAAAATAATTGTAAAAAATTTGCAGCAGAAAATAATATTGATCTTTCTTTATTTCAATCAAATATTGAAGGAGAGTTGGTTGAGAAGATTCAGGAAGCAAGAAAAGAGCAACATGGTCTGATAATTAATGCAGGAGGATATACTCATACTTCTGTAGCTATACATGATGCTTTAAAAATACTAAAGATACCAATAATCGAATTACACATAACTAATATTTACAATAGAGAGGATTTCAGGCATAAGTCGTTAATAAGTAAAATAGCAAGTGGAATTATATGTGGCTTTGGAACTGATGGGTATACAATGGCATTAAAGGCAATAAAGACTTATTTAAAATAATGAAAATTGAAAAAAAATTAATTAAAGAATTGGTTGATCATCTTAGTGAATTTAATTTAACAGAGTTAGAATACCAAGAAGGTCAAACAAAAATTAAAGTCTCAAAAGCTTCTAAAGGAATTGAACAAATTAAATCAGCAGCAATGGTTTCACCAAATAAAGCAGTCTTAAATAAATCAGATGATGTTGATGGCATAAGAATAAAATCTCCAATTATTGGAACTGCTTATTTAGCTCCTGAGCCTGGTGCAAAAAAATTTGTTGAAATTGGAGATAAAATTAAAAAAGGTCAAACAGTTATGATAGTTGAAGCGATGAAAACTATGAACCACGTTCCTTCTACTAGTGATGGAGTGGTAAAAAAAATTTTAATTAATGATGGGCAACCAGTAGAATTTGGTCAACCATTAATTGTTTTAAAATAAAAAAATGTTCAAAAAAGTATTGATAGCTAACAGAGGTGAAATTGCTGTTAGAATAATTAGAGCTTGCAAAGAATGGGGTATAGGAACTGTTGCCGTACATTCAGATGTGGACTCGGACTCGATGCATGTTAGGCTAGCTGATGAAAGTGTTTGTATAGGATCACACCAGCCACAAAATAGTTATTTAAATATTTCCTCGATCATGTCAGCAGTAGATCTAACTGGCGCAGAGGCTATTCACCCAGGTTATGGTTTTCTATCTGAAAATGCCAAATTTGCAGAAATAGTCAGTAAACATGGAATTAAATTCGTTGGCCCCAGCGCAAATTTAATTTCAAAAATGGGAGATAAAATTGAAGCCAAAAGAATAGCAAAAAAATATGGTTTACCTATAATTGAAGGTTCTGAGGGAGGAGTTAAATCTTTATCTGAAGCAAAATCTATAGGTAAAGAAGTTGGTTATCCTATTTTAATAAAAGCGGCAGGTGGTGGTGGAGGAAAGGGTATGAAAATTGTCGATGAAGAGAGTCAGCTTGAGAATTTGTTTTTAATCGCTAAAAACGAAGCAAAAAAATATTTTGGGAATGATGAACTGTATATTGAAAAATATTTTAAGCATCCTAGACATATTGAGGTACAAATTATGTCTGGAAAGAGCAAAACCGTTCATTTAGGAGAAAGAGATTGCTCTGTTCAAAGACGACATCAAAAATTAATTGAAGAAACCCCAAGTCCTGTTCTAACAAATGAACAAAGAAAAGATTTATTAGAAAAAACAGTTAAAATGGTTGAACAAATTGGCTACGAAGGAGCTGGAACAGTAGAGTTCATTTACGAAAATGGAAAATTTTATTTTTTAGAAATGAATACTAGGGTTCAAGTAGAACATCCAGTGACTGAAGTTCAAACAGGAATTGATATTGTTAAGGAACAACTATGGATAGCATTTACTGGAGAAACAGCTTTAAAACAAAGCGATATAGATCCAAGAGGTCATTCTATAGAGTGTAGAATTAATGCAGAGAACCCAGCTTTGGATTTTAAACCAAGCCCAGGAATTATAAGTGTATGCCATCAACCTTCAGGTTTTAGAACTCGAGTAGATGGCTCAGTTTTTCAAGGATGCAAAGTTACTCCTTACTATGATAGTTTAATTGCTAAGGTAATCTGCAAAGGTAGAAATAGATCTGAAGCAATTCAAAGAACGTTGAGATCTTTAGACGAATTTGTTTTAGAAGGAATTGAAACAACTATAGATCTCCATAAAAAAATTTTATCACATAAGAAATTCATTAAATCTGAATTTGATACTAATTGGCTTAGTAAAGAAAAATTTTACTAAACTTTGTTGCAATTTACTAACTGCAAATCATATATTGCATGATCAAAAGGGGCTAGATTTGGGTCTGAAGAAAATGTCCAGCCATTAAATATAAAAACCTTTTCATTTTCATTTTTTGACAAATCTTTAACTTGCAAGTAAGCAACATTTTCATTTATATTTTCAGAATAAAGTTTTCCACATTTTAATACTTTTATTTCTAGTGGTCCAAATTTTTGTGTTTCACCCAAATTTACTACGATTTCAGAAGTTTTTGCTGTTATTTTATCTAAACCGATAAACTTTGCACTTGATACATTATTTTGTTGTAAAGACTTCTTTTTATTTTTAATTGCTTCATTATCAATCTTATTGGTTACAGTTTCTTCAACTTCTTCGAAGCTAGGTTTTAATTCACTCAAATTAATTAATGGTGAACTTAAAATCTTATCTTCAGCTATAGATGATATATTGAAAAAAATTGAGAAATAAATTAATACAATAAGTTTTTTACTTCCAAGTCTCATATTTCTTTAAATTAATACTTCTTTTAATCTTTGTAGGTTTGTAGCTATCTTTGGATCCTGTTTTGTTTTCAGAATGCTTTTTTTGCCAATCATATTTTTTCTCATTATTATTTGGAATTTTGTCTATTGTGTGATGCATCCACATAAACCAATCAGAGGTGATTTTGGTTGCTTCAATATTATTAGCATATATAACCCATCGCTCATCATTTTTATTCATATAGTACTTATTTCCAAGATTATCTTTTCCTACAAATTTTCCAGAAAATAAAGTCTTTAAAAAAGTTCCAAATGTTTGTTTATTCCACCAAGTAAAAAATATTTTCAAGTTCATTCTTTCGATTGTTATAAGTCCACACAATTAATAAGTGTATAATTATTTATATCAGAGACTTATCATATTTGCTATAAATCTTTAATAAACAGATTCCTTTTATTAAATGAAAAAATTTATAGTTGAAACTTATTATACTTGCACCTTTAAAACGGTTCACACTTTAGATAGTCTTAATGATGAAGAGTTATCTAAGATTGACAGCAGAAACGACGGAGAGGTTGAAGTGATTGATGTCAAACTTAACAATCGAAAAACTAAGAAAATAGGTGATAAAAAAACAAAATCAGAGAATACTAAAAAAGCTGATAGTTTATTGTCTTCAAATATTACAAAGGAATTTGTTGATTCTAAAAATAAAAATATTCTAAATGATAACCAAACTATCAAAGTAAAAAACCAAACTAATTCTAGATTTAAAATGCCTGACCGAAGAAAAGGCTATATACAAAAAGCTCAGATTGGGGATCATAAAGTTTATTTACATACTGGAGAATATGATGATGGTAAAATAGGAGAAATCTTCATTGATACAAATAAAGAAGGTGAACTAGTAAAAGCAATGATGAATAATTTTGCTATCGCAATTTCTCTTGGCTTGCAATATGGTGTTCCACTCGACGAATACGTTGATGCATTTATAGATACTAAATTTGAACCCTCAGGAAAAGTTTTGGGTAACGATAGAATCTTAAGCGCATCTTCAATTTTAGATTATGTATTCAGAGAACTTGCGATTTCATATCTTGGAAAAGAAGAATTAGCTCATACACCTTCAATAGCTAATACTAAGGATGCGAATTATCAAACTACTGACGATAAATTTTTAAAGATTGTTAAAAATATTACGTCAAAAGGTTTTGTGAGAAGTAATTATGAAGAAAAACTGGTTGATCTTTCCGATGTGAGAATTAACCTTAAATCTAAAAGTTAATTTTTTTTAATATCCGTCTTTATTCCAAGTTCTTTTAATTGTTTATCCTCTACTTTAGAAGGAGCTTGCATCATTAAATCTTGGGCGTTCTGATTCATTGGAAATAACGTTACCTCTCTAATATTTTTTTCATTAGCAAGTAACATGATAATTCTATCTAAGCCTGGGGCTATTCCTCCATGCGGTGGTGCTCCATAACTTAATGCATTTAGCATTCCGCCAAATTTTTCTTCTACTTGTTTTTTATCATAACCTGCTATTGAAAAGAGTTTATACATTAACTCAGGAATATGATTTCTAATTGCCCCTGAAGATAATTCAACCCCATTACAAACAATATCATATTGAAATGCTTTTATTTCTAAAGGGTTGTTGTAGTCTAATTTATCCAATTCTCCTTGGGGCATTGAAAAAGGATTGTGGCTAAATTTGATTTTTTTGGTTTGTTCATCTAATTCGTACATTGGATAATCAACAATCCAGCAAAACGCAAATTGTTCATCATTTATTAATTCTAAATCTCTAGCTATTTTATCTCTGGAAATTGATAAAATTTTTTCAACCTCATTTATTTTTCCGCAAGCTAAAAATATACTATCTCCTATTTCAGCCTTACAAATTTTCATTATTTCTTTTAAAGAGTCTTCGCTAAAAAACTTACCTATAGGGCCTTTGCCAGATATTTTATCACTTTTTTCAATTGTAAAATAGGCTAAACCAGACGCTCCCTGCTCCTTGGCCCATTTATCAATATTATCAAAAAAACTTCTTGGCTTGTCTTTTGTGTTTTTGGTAA